>AUXO017366845.1_pt1 | contig 15092 bp, 15 predicted proteins | sample 768731 | NCBI WGS metagenome assembly AUXO01 (sample SAMN02715735, study PRJNA202380) | gut metagenome | biome: sheep rumen | host: Ovis aries | place: New Zealand: Palmerston North
ACGCCAATTTTCAAGACTGGTGCCATAAACCAACTCGACCACCTCTCCATATTTTTCTTACAACAAATATATATTAGCATATTCATTATAGGTTTGTCAATTATATTTTTAATTTTTTTAAAAAATTTAAGAAAATTTTTATTAATTTTTTTCAAATTTTTTAAATTTATATTCCTTGTAATTTACTAAAAAACAGTATTTTAAAAATTCATTATTTTATTATCTTCTATTTTTATTAAATTTTTTTAATATTTTTTACTAATTTTAATCATATTTTTTAACTTATTATTTTTATCAACTTAATTTTAATTTTATTCTTTTTTATTTTAATTATAAATTTTTTTATTTTTTTATTATTAAATTTTCTGTCACTATTTTTTATTTTTAAAAATTATAATTTTTATTTTTTTATTTATTATTTTATATTTTAATGATTAATAATTTTTTTTATTATATTTTTTTATTTAATTAAAATATTAAAATTTATTTTAATTTCTATTCTTTTGCTATTGTAAGTAATAAATATTTAAACTATTTTTATATAAAAAAGATTATTATTCTTATACTCTCCTAATCTCAAATTAATTTTCGTTTTATTTTTTGTCTTTTAGGGTTACTTTTTTCATTATTTTTTTAACTTTTTTTTGTATTTCAAAAAAGTTGTTATAATTATTATTATTTTTTGTTTATATTTTTTTATTTTATTATTTTTATTTTTATTTTTTCAAATAAGTGCTTTGTTTATTTATCCACAATTCAAAACATGCTATTTTACTGCATTTTACAACTTATAAATTATTTGTCTTCTCTTTTGATATTTTTAATTATTTAATAATAAATATAAACTTTTAACCTACTTAACTAAATCCCTTTATTTTAGTCATTTTTATTTTTTTATTTTTACATTAGTTTATTTATAAATTTTGATTTTTTTTTCCACAATTTAGTTTTTTGCAATTTTTATTTGTGGATTAAAAAAAAAGAGAGCTTTTTTCTCTCTTAATCTACTTAAAATTATATTTTTGTTTAGTTATAAATCTTTTACTTTGTTCAGCAATTTCTAATGCAGACTTTTCCTCATCAGATAATTGATATTTTGATTTTCCACTTTTAATTGGTTTGGCATAAATATTTGATGATTCTGATCCATATAATCCATTTAATACTACACCATTATCATTTTTATCAAGTAATGCTATTGCAAAACTTAAATCACTTCCAACATCTTTAAATGCATTATATCTTACTAATCCTATTTTTTGTATACATGAATCTATATCACTATCAAGCTTTGTATAATATGCCTTAATTTCTGAATTGTCTTTTTTAATTTCTTTTACATCATCTAAATATTTTCTTAGCATTTCATCAAGATTATTTCCATTGCCTATTTTATTCATAAATTTTATATACTTACTATTTGCTTTTAATATCATTATAATATTAATTATTGTTGTTAATAATAAAACAATATTCAGCACAACCAGTACTGTTATGCCATTATCTGTTTTGATATATTCTACTAAATAATCCATTTTTTCACATCCTAATTTAACAAACTTAATATTCTTTCTAAATCATCATTTGAACTATATTGAATTATAATTTTTCCTTTTTTCTCACCTGCATCTAATTTAACTTTTGTTCCAAAAAACTCTTGAAATGTATTTTCTATATCTCTATATATAGGCAAATATTTGTCACTTTTTGCATTAGTCTTTTTTCTTATTTTTACTTTCTTTTCTAATTCTCTTACTGAGTCTCCTGATTCAATTATATATAAAGCCATTTTGTACTGTTTTTCAGGATCATCTATTGCCATCAATGATTTACAATGTCCTTCTGATATTTTTCCCTCTAATGCTAAATTTATTACTCTTTCATCTAAATTTAATATTCTTACTGTATTTGCTATTGCACTTCTGCTCTTTCCAAGCTTTTCAGCAACTTTTTCTTGTGTTAAATTATACTCATCCATTAATTGTCTTATTCCTCTGGCTTTTTCTATTGGATTTAAGTCTTCTCTTTGTATATTCTCTATTAATGATATTTCTTTATTTTTTTGTTCATTGTCATCTCTTATTATCGCAGGAATAGTGTCTAAACCAGCTTTTTTTGAAGCTCTCCATCTTCTTTCACCTGCAACTATTTCATAATAGTTATCTTTTTTGCTAACTATAATTGGTTGAATTACACCATATTCTTTAATAGAATTAGCTAAATCTTCAATACTTTCTTCATCAAATTTTTTTCTAGCTTGAGCCTTGTTTGGCTCTATTTCATTTAGCTTAATTTGTTTTACTATTTTTCCTTCTTCATTCTCTTCAGATACAAGTGGTGTACTAAATAATGCATCTAATCCTTTTCCTAACCCTGTTTTTTTAATTGCCATTGTTTTCCTCCTTGCTTAACATAATTTTTCTTGTTTCTTCATTTTTTAGTATTTCTTTTGCTAGTTTTTCATAAGCTCTCGCCCCTTTAGATTTTCCATCATATAGCGTAATTGGCATACCATAGCTCGGAGCTTCACTTAATTTTATATTTCTAGGTATTACGGTTTTGTATACTTTATCTCCAAAATACCTTTTAACTTCTTTTACAACTTGGTTTGACAAATTTGTTCTCATATCATACATCGTTAAAACAGCACCTTCTACTTCTAGTTCCTTATTTAGGTGCTTTTTTACCAAATTAATAGTATTTAATAATTGTCCTAATCCTTCTAACGCATAATATTCACATTGTACAGGTATTAATACAGAATTAGCAGCTGTAAATGCATTTAAGGTAATCAAACCTAATGATGGAGGACAGTCAATAATTACAAAATCAAATTCATCTTTTATTAAATCCAATTTTTCTTTTAATCTTTGCTCTCTAGACATCTGTGAAACAAGCTCTACTTCTGCTCCTGCGAGATTCATACTAGATGGACATAGTCTTAGTGATTTTATTGATGTTCTTAACAAAACATCTTTTATGTCAACATCGTTTATTAACACATCATATAATGATGTTGATACTTCTTTTTCTATTCCTAAACCACTAGAAGCATTTCCTTGTGGATCGGCGTCAATTAGCATTACTTTTTTTCCCTTTTTGGCTAAAATAGTGCTTACATTAACTGCTGTTGTTGTTTTTCCTACTCCACCTTTTTGATTAGCAATTGCAATTATTCTTCCCAATGTTATTCCTCCTTTTTTACTACATAATAATATAAGATTTTTTAATATCTGTCAATTAATTTTACATTTATTTTTATAAAAAAAACGCATAAATATTTGTAATCTTAGTTGTTTTCTAAAATTTCATTTATTTATACATTTTATTTAATTTATAATTATTTAATTGGTTCTTTTAATGGTTTTCCCTGTTTTCGTGGAAACTTTGCCGGTGTATTCTTTACTTTTTTTATAATTATTATATTTCTATTAATGTTTTCGTTAATTTTAATTTTATCAATTTTTATTAATTTCCCTCCCAATATTTCAATTGCTTTTTTTGCTTCATTAAGCTCGCTTTCATAATTTGGACCTTTCATACATATAGCAATTCCATCTACTTTTATAAATGGAAGCATATATTCCATTAGTGTTGTAATATTAGAAACAGCTCTAGTAACAGAAACATCATACTTTTCTCTATATTTAATGTTATTAGCTAGTTCTTCTGCTCTAGCATGAATTATTTCTAAATTATATAGATTCATATTCTCATTTATGTTTTCTATAACTTTTAATTTTTTTCCTACTGAATCTACTAATGTAAATTTCTTTTCTTTGTTCATAATTTTCAATGGAATACCTGGAAATCCTGCACCAGTTCCAATATCTATAATACTATTACTATTTTTTAAATATTTATTAACAGTTATTGAATCAACTAAATGTTTTTCTATAAATTCTTTTTCATCTGTTATTGCTGTAACATTTACTTTCTCATTCCATTTAATTATATTATTCATATAATAATATAATTCATTATATTGCTCATCTGATATATTAATATTTAAAATTGATTTATACTTATCAAATACATTTATAAATTCTTCTATTTTCATTTATTTTCCTTTTTTATTTTGCTCTAAATATATTAATAATACAGAAATATCTGCAGGTGAAATACCAGAAATTCTAGATGCTTGTCCAATTGAATATGGCTTATATTTATTTAATTTTTGTCTTGCTTCTAATCTAATTCCTTTAATCGTATTATAATCTAGATTTTCAGGTAATAATTTTTTTTCCATTTTCTTAAAACTTTCAACTTGTTTCTTTTGCATATTTATATAGCCTTCATACTTAACCATAATTTCAACTTCTTCTGTTACTTGCCTGTCAAGTTCAGGTCTATTTTTATCTATTTTTTCTAATGATTTATATGTTAATTCCGTTCTTTTTAATAGTTCTGATAATTTTATTCCTGTTGATATTTCAGTTGTACCTTTTTCAGCCAAAAATTCATTTACCTCTTTTGAAGGTTTTATATTTGTACTTTTTAGCCTTTCAATTTCTTTTTCAATCTGTGCCTTTTTTAATAAAAACTTTTGATATCTTTCTTCTGATATTAAACCTATTTTATGTCCAATTTCTGTTAATCTTAAATCAGCATTATCCTGACGCAATAGTAGTCTATATTCTGCTCTTGATGTCATCATTCTATATGGCTCCATTGTACTTTTAGTTACTATATCATCTATTAAAACTCCAATATACGCATCTGATCTATCTAATATTAATGGTTCTTTTCCCTTAATTTTTTGTGTGGCATTTATACCAGCAATAAGTCCTTGGCACGCTGCTTCTTCATATCCAGACGTTCCATTTATTTGTCCTGCGAAAAACATGCCACTAATTTTTTTTAATTCCAATGAGCTTTTTAACTGTGATGGTTCTATGGAATCATATTCAATTGCATATGCTGGTCTTGTAAATTCCGCATTTTCTAATCCTGGTAAAGTTCTATACATTTCTATTTGAACATCTTCTGGAAGTGATGAGCTCATTCCTTGAATGTACATTTCGTCAGTATCTAAACCAATTGGTTCAACAAATATTTGATGTCTTTCTTTATCTGCAAACCTTACCACTTTATCTTCTATTGATGGACAATATCTCGGTCCGGTACCTTCTATTTTTCCAGCATATAGTGGAGATCTATGCAGATTTTTTCTTATTATTTCATGTGTTTTTTCATTTGTATATGTTAACCAACATGGCACTTGTTCTATTTTAGGAGATTCATCTTCAAAAGAAAATGGTGTTAATCCGTTTTCTCCTTCCTGAATTTCCATTTTTGAAAAATCTATACTATTTTTGTTAATTCTAGCTGGCGTTCCTGTTTTAAATCTTTGTATTTCGATGTTCAACTTTTTTAAACAATCTGACAATTTATTTGCAGCGGCTACTCCATCAGGTCCACTTTCATAAGACACTTCACCTATATGTATTTTTCCTTTTAAATATGTTCCTGTTGCAAGTATTACACACTCTACATTATAAATTGCTCCTAAATTTGTCTCAACACTAACAATTTTCCCGTCTTTAACACCAATATCTACAATTTCAGCTTGTTTTATATATAGATTTTTTTGTTTTTCTAATGTATGCTTCATCTCCATTTGATATCTTTTTCTATCTGCTTGTGCTCTTAATGAATGTACTGCTGGTCCTTTTGAAGTATTAAGCATTCTTAGCTGAATCATAGTTTTATCGATATTTTTTCCCATTTCTCCACCAAGGCTATCTATTTCTCTAACCAAATGTCCTTTTGATGTTCCACCTATATGTGGATTACATGGCATATTTGCTATACATTCCAAACTAATTGAAAAGAGTAATGTTTTCATTCCTAGCCTACTACAAGCAAGAGCAGCTTCGCATCCTGCATGTCCTGCTCCTATAACTGCAACATCATATTTACCTGCATTGTAACTCATATTCTTAACCTCTTTACTATTTTACAATAATTAACACTTTATTTTTACTGTTTTTTGTGAAACAAAAACACGTGTTTCACTTTTAAGTCTTAATATCTTAGCTCTTATATCATTTTCCTAGGCAAAATTTTGAAAAAATTTCAGAAATAACATCATCTGTAACAGACTCACCCGTAATTTTTCCTAATTCTTCTATTATTTCTTTTAAATATGTTGAAATAATATCAATAGGCATGTTTTTATATATGGTTTCTTTTGCTTTGTTTAAATTATTTCTTGAATTAATTATTATGCTTTTATGTCTATTATTACTTACAATTATTTCACCATTGCTAACAATATCTTTCAATTTAAACATTTCTGAAATAGTTTTATATAATTCGTCTATTCCCTCTTGTGTTTTTGTTGATATTTCAATAACTTTTTTATTAATATTATTAAATCTAGAAATATCAATTTTTCTATCTAAATCACTTTTATTTAATAAAATAATTGAATTTTTATTTTCGATTATTTGAAGTATTTTATCATCTTCTTCACTTAATTCTCTACTTCTATCAAAAATTGCTATAACAATATCACTTTTTTTAGCAATTTCAAGTGCTTTTTCAACACCAATCTCCTCTACCCTGTCTTTAGTTTCCCTTATACCTGCTGTATCAATTATTTTTAAAGGTACTCCATCAATAGAAATAAATTCTTCAATAGTATCTCTTGTTGTTCCTTCAATATCTGTAACAATCGCTCTTTCTTCATTAAGAATCAAATTAAGTAATGAAGATTTTCCACTATTAGGTCTTCCAACTATTGCAACGGTAATACCTTCTCTTAAAATTTTTCCACTATAGAAGCTTTTTTCTAAAGAGTCTAATATTTTATCAACTTCATTTAAAGTATCAAGAATTCTATTATTAGTAACTTCTTCAATATCGTATTCAGGATAATCAATTGTAGCTTCTATATCAGCCATAATTGATATTACAATTTTTCTAATTTCTTTAATTTTATTTGAAAGATTTCCTTCTAATTGGTCAATTGATACTTTAGCTTCTTTTTCAGTTTTAGAGTTAATAATATCTATTACAGCTTCAGCTTGAGACAAATCAATTCTTCCATTTAAAAACGCTCTTTTTGTAAATTCTCCTGGTTCAGCAATTATAGCTCCATTTTTTATACATAAATCTAATATTTTATTCATAATAACAATTCCACCATGAGAATTAATCTCACACATATTTTCTTTAGTATAACTCTTTGGAGCTTTAAAATATGATACTAATGCTTCGTCAACAATTTTATTTTCTTCTACTATATTGCCATATTTAATTGTATAACCTTTAATACGATTAGAACTATTAATTGGTTTAAAAATCTTTTTCAATATTTCAAAACAAGAATCGCCACTCATTCTAATTATACCTATTCCACCAACTCCTGGTGCAGTTGAAATAGCAACAATAGTATTACTCATTTAAAGTTTCTCCTTTTAAATAAACTGGTAATTATTATAACACAGTCTACATAATTTTGCAAGACACCGATTCTATTACAAAAAAAATGGACTATGCACGTCCATTTTTATTTATTATACGAAACAACTATTTTTCTATTTGGTTCTTCACCAATACTATATGTTTTTACTTTATTATTATCTTGTAATTTAGTGTGAATAATCTTTCTTTCATATGCTGGCATCGGTTCTAATGTAATATCTCTTTTTGTTTTAATAACAGTATTAGATATTTTAACTGCCAAATTTTGTAAATCTTTTTCTCTTTTTTCTCTATAGCCACCTATATTAACAATTACTCTTATTCTTTCTTTGCTATTCTTTGAAACAATATTGGTAAGTATATTTTGTATAGCATTAAGAACTTCTCCTCTGTATCCAATTAAATATCCAGTATCTTCTCCATTTATTACAACACTAATATTATTGCCATTTTCATTTATTTCATATTTTAAATCCTTTGTAGGAAGTTTTGAAATAAACTCCTTTAAAAAATTATCTATTAAACTTATATATTTTTTTAAATCAATATTTTTTTCATCATTGTTTTTTGTATTAAAACTTTTATTATTATCATTATTTTTTGGTTTATTATCAATATCATCTTTTAATGTCATTTCAACTTTTACAACTCTAGGCGTTAATATACTAAAAAAACTTCTTTTGTCTTCTGATTCTAATATTTTAATATCTACTTTATTTTTTGAAACCTTTAGTTCTTTTAACCCTTTTTCAATAGCTTCAGTTGATGTTTTTCCTTCAAACACATACACCTTACTATCCATTTATTATTCCTCCTCATTTTTAAAATATTTATTTATTATTAATCTTTCAGCAATCATTAATAAATTACTAACTAACCAATAAAGAGCAAGGCCAAGTGGTGCAATAAGAGCAATACTAACTGACATAATCGGCATCATTAGCATCATTTGTTTATTCATCTCTTCCATTGCATCAGCTTCTTTATCTTCTTTATCTTCTTTCACAACTAATTCTTTATTTTCTGTATTTTCTTCAACAACTTTTTTATTTTCATTTTCTTCTGAAATTGAATTATTATTGACTTTACTTAAGGATGTTGTAATTTTTGTAGAAACAATTGAAGTAATAACATATAAAATAGGAATAACAAAAACTTTCCAATTAGTATAATTCTGTGATGGAACATCACTTAAATCCAATCCTAAAAAGTTCATATTAATTCTAACATTTTCATCTATTTCAGACATATTTTTAATAATTGCAATTTCAGGATATCTTAACTGCCCTTCAGAATTTTCTGATAATTTGTTTGTATAATCATTAATTAAATTAGTATCAATATGTTTCATATATGTTAATGGTCTACTAACTAAGAAAAACATAGCTAAAACAATTACAAACTGAACAATTGAACTCAAACATCCACTAAAAGGACTCATATTTTCTCTCTTATATAAATCCATTAATTCTTGACTTTGACGAAGTTGATCATTACTATATTTTTCTTGAATTTTTTTTGCTTCTGCTTGAATTTTAGTTGTTTTTTTCATAGTTTTTTGTTGTTTTATTGATATAGGAAGCATAATAACTTTAAGTATAAGTGTAAATATAATAATAGCAATACCATAATTATTTACAACACCATAAATAGCATTTAATAAGTAACCAAATAAATTAGCAAAAAATTTCATATACCCTCCTCTATTTCAATGGATCAAATCCACCTTTAGAAAATGGATTGCATCTAACAATTCTTTTAGCACCAATAATTATTCCTTTTATAATGCCATATTTCTCTATTGCCTGTTTAGTATATTCAGAGCAACTAGGATAATATTTACATCTATGGCCTAATAATGGTGAAATATTTTTTTGATAAAACTCAATTAACTTTATAAAAAAATTTTTAACAATCATAATTAATTAATAAATTAGCTTTCTTTAAAGTTTTATAAAAATTATTTTCTATTTGTTTAAAACTAATTTCTTTAATATTTTTATTCTTATTAATAACAACTAAAATATCTACTCCATCTTTTATATTCTTTTCATATAGTTTATAATTTTCTCTTATTAGTCTTTTAATATGATTCCTATCCACTGCTTTTCCAGCTTTCCTAGATATTGCTATTCCAAATCTATTTATATCTAATTGTGTTTCTTTAATATAAAAGTGTATAAAATCACCAAAATAAAATTTACCTTTTGAAAATAAATTTTTAAATTCATAATTTTTTTTTAACATAATTGTTTTTTTCATATTTATTCCTTTATAAAAAGTTACATAATACTTTATATAATAATAAAATTAGTTGCAGTCATTATTAAATAAGATATTTTAAATTTTAGTTTTTTACATAATAAAATATAAGAAATTAGCATTATTTAAATTTGTAAAAATATGATAGAATAAAAGGGCATATTAATAGCCCTCTTTATTTTAAGCACATATGCTTTTTCTTCCTTTATTTCTTCTTGCCTTTAAAACTTTTCTACCAGCTCTAGTTTGCATTCTTTTTCTAAAACCATGAACTTTATTTCTTTGTCTCTTTTTTGGTTGATATGTTCTTTTCATTTTGCACCTCCTAATTTAAATAAATTATTTTTTTATTTATTATTTGTAATATAATTATTACATTTATTCAAAAGTAATTTAGATTATACTATAATTTCACAGAAAAAGTCAAGTATCTAGAAATATTTTTAATATTTAATATTACAAAATTGTTACTTTCATATTTTTTTTATTAATTTTTGTCTTGATATTTTAAAGTATTTTTGATATTATAAGTTTGCAAAAAAATAAAATTATTTTTTCCACAAACAAATATACGGTGAAGTCTTTCATTTTCAGTACTCCCGTAATCATATGTGGAAAACATTGTGGATAATACAACTTAGAAAGGATGGTTCTATATAATAATGTACTCAGACAAAAATGATTTACTTACAAAAGCAAAAGATTTATTAAAAGAAGAAATGACAACAATTTCATATACTACATGGATAAAAAGCTTAGAAATAGAATCAGTAGACGACAATAAAATAGTTTTAGTAGCACTCTCAAAAATGCAAAAAGATGCAATAGAATCTAGACTTTTTGATTTAGTTTCAAACACATTTAACTTTATAACAAATAAAACTTGCGATATAAAAATTATAGAAAAATCTGAAGCATTAGAAATAGAGAATACTCAAGCAGAAAAAGTTGATTTTACTAGCACCGAAAACTATAATAATAGTTTTTTAAATCCCAAATATACATTTGATAATTTCGTAATTGGAAATAATAATAAGTTTGCACAAGCAGCAGCATATGCTGTATCAGAATCACCAGCAACTGCATATAACCCTTTATTTATATATGGAGGAGTTGGTCTTGGAAAAACTCATTTAATGCATGCAATCGGAAATAAAATAATGAAGAACAATCCAAATACCAAAATTTTATATGTAACATCAGAACAATTTATAAATGAACTTATTAATTCAATTAAAGATGCTAATTATAAAAATGAATTATTTAGAAATAAATATAGAAATATTGATGTTTTATTAATAGATGATATTCAGTTTATAGCAGGAAAGAAGATGGGGCAAGAAGAATTTTTTCATACTTTTAATACTTTACATCAAAATGGAAAACAAATAATAATATCAAGTGACAAGCCTCCTCGAGACATTCCATTATTAGAAGAAAGATTAAAATCAAGATTCGAGTGGGGAATACTAGCAGATATTTCAATGCCTGATTATGAAACAAGACTTGCTATATTAAGGAAAAAAGTACAAGCAGACAATATTATAATAGATGATTATATTTTATCAGTAATAGCAACAAAAATAGATTCTAATATTAGAGAATTAGAAGGTGCCTTAAATAAAATCATAGCATATGCATCATTAACTCATAGTCCTATAACAATAGAAATGGCAGAAAAATCAATAAATGATATTGTGTTACAAAAAGAAAAAGTTATATCTGCTGACTATATACAAGAAGTTGTATCTAAATACTTTAATATAGATAAAAAAGATTTAATTTCAACAAAAAAATCAAATGATATAGCTCATCCAAGACAAATAGCTATGTATTTATGTAGAACCGTAGCTGGTATGTCATTTCCAAAAATTGGTGCTGAATTCGGCAATAGGGATCATACAACTGTAATGCATGCTGTTAATAAAATAGAAAAAGAAATAAAAGAAAAGACAAACACCAAACTAATTGTGGAAAGTGTTAAAAACATAATCCAAGAAGATAAATAATAATAATATAAATAAAAAATAATATAAACAAAAAAATATGTTTTACAAACATTTTTTTTACCAAAGAAGAGCTATTAACTCTTACGGAAAAGCTTAAAAGGTTATCCACATTCAATTGTGAAAATCCTGTATAAACATTGTTAATAACTCTTTATTCACAAATGATATTGAATAGTGTGGAAAAAAAGGAACTTTATTAACATATTTTTACACATGCTCTTTCCTAGGGAAGTAAATGATTTGAAAAGTTTTCCACTAAATCCACAGCACCTAATACTAATACTACTAATTATATTAATAAATTAAAGGAGAAAAAAATGAAAATTATTTGTGAAAAAGAAAAAATCTTAAAAGGTATTACTTCCGTTATTAATGGCGTTGCTTCAAAAACAACAATGCCAATATTAGAAGGAATACTTATTCAAACAAATGAAAATGAATTAAAATTAACTTCATATGATTTAGAAATAGGAATTGAATATATATTAGAAGCAAAAGTTGAAGAACAAGGTAATACTGTAGTAAATGCAACAATGTTCAGTGAAATAATTAAAAGATTACCAGCTTCTGAAATTAAACTATCTATCAATGAAAATAATTTATTAGAAATTGAATGTGAAGGATCTTTATATAAACTAGCTACAATGAATGCTGATGAATTTCCAGAACTTCCAAAAATAAATATAGATAATTCAATAGAAATTGAACAAACAATATTAAAAAATATGATTAGAAAAACAATATTTGCTGTAAGTACAGAAGAAAATAGACCTATTTTTACGGGATGTTTATTTGAAGTAACAGATAATAAATTAAATGTTGTTGCTGTTGATGGATATAGATTAGCAATAAAAAAATCTGAAATAAATAAGGTTTCTAATAATTTCAGTAGTGTAATTCCTGGAAAAACATTAAACGAAGTTAATAAAATAATATCAGATTCGTTTGAGCCTATTAAGATAGGGATTTCAAGAAATCAAGCATTATTTGAAATGGAAAATTGTAAGATTGTTACTAGATTACTAGATGGTGAATTTTTAAAATATTCTAATGCAATACCACAGAATTGGGAAACAAGAATAAAAGTTAATAAAATAATGTTACAAAATTGTTTTGAAAGAGTGTCTTTAATTTCAGCTTCAAGTATTGAAAAAGAAAAAAAATATCCTGTAAAAATAAATATTGAAATAGGAAAAGTAACAATTTTATGTGCAAATCAGACAGGAGATGCTAAAGAAGAATTATATGTTGAAACTGAAGGAAAAGATTTAGAAATTGGATTTAATCCTAGATTCTTTTTAGATGCTTTAAAAGTAATTGATGATGAAGAAGTATATATAGAATTTGGAACAAATAGATCACCATGTATTATTAAATCAGTAGATAATACAGGAGACTATATTTATATGATATTACCAATAAAAATGAAAGATTAAAAAGGAGGATATGTTAAGGAATTTAACATAATTTATTATGAAAGATATTTTAAAAAAAATAGGCGATTTTTATATGAATTTAACAAAAAAGTTTGATGGAATTTCTGAAATGATTTATGAAAGAACTGGAAAGAAAATTAATATAGGTATGATTGTATTATTAATTGCAATTGCAGTTGTTATGTTGTGGGTCGTTAAAGTATTTTTAGGATGGCTTGTTACTTTAATATAGTGGGTAGAAAATGTACATAAAAGAATTATATTTAAATAATTTTAGAAATTACGAAGAGCAAAAAATAGAATTTAATAATAATATAAATGTATTATTTGGCAATAATGCACAAGGAAAAACTAATATTGTTGAGGCAATTTATTTATGTGCATATGGAAAATCTTTTAGAGCAAAAAAAGATAATGAACTAATAAATTTTAAAAAAGATTGTTCAAGTATAGAAATAATATATAAAAAAAACGATAGAAGTGGAAAAATAAAAGTAGATATAAATGACAAAAAAACATTTTATTTAAATGAAATAAAACAAAAAAAAATAAGTGATGTAATTGGCAAAATTAATGTAGTTATATTTACTCCAGAAGATATTGATATAATAAAAGAAGGACCAAGTAAAAGAAGAAAATTTATTGATATGCTAATTAGTTCTTTAAGACCTAATTATATTCATTTATTAAATTCTTATAATAAATCTCTAGAGCAGAGAAATAACTATTTAAGGCAGATAAAAATTGAAAACAAAAAAGTAGAAATGTTAGATATCTGGGATGAACAACTTGCTTCATATTCTTATAAAATATATGAATATAGAAAAATGTTTATAGAAAAAATAGAAGAAAACATAAATGTTTTCCACAAATTAATAACAAAAAGTGGAAAAGAAGATATCAAAATAAAATATATTTCTAATAGTAAAGAAGAAAAAACTTTTTTAGATAACTTAATAAAAACAAGAGAATTAGATATAAAAAGAGGATATACAGCTACTGGTATTCATAGAGATGATTTTATAATTTATATAAATGATAGGCCAGTTTCTATATTTGGCTCACAAGGACAGCAAAGAACAATGGTTTTAACTTTAAAACTCTGTGAGCTTCAAATTATAAAAGATGAAATAAATGACACACCAATACTGTTATTAGATGATTTTATGTCAGAGTTAGATGAGAATAGAAGAAAAAATTTCTTTGAAAATATAAAAGACAATCAAGTTATAATAACTTGTACTGATGAAATTGATATAAAAAATAATGCAAAATTTTATATAGAAAATGGTATATGCAATAAATTATAAATAAGAGGTAAAATAGAATAGTAACTTAAGAAAGGATTGGTTAAAAAAATGGAAAAATACGAACATGAGTATAATGCTGAACAAATACAGGTTTTAGAAGGATTAGAACATGTTAGAAAAAGACCAGGAATGTATATAGGAAGTGTTTCCGTTAGAGGATTACATCACTTAGTATATGAAATTGTAGATAATGCTGTTGATGAAGCTTTAGCAGGATATTGCAAAAATATAAAAATAACAATAGAACCTGGAAATATTATTTGTGTTGAAGATGATGGAAGAGGAATACCTGTAGATATTCATCCAAAAACTAAAATTTCTGCAGCAGAAACAGTATATACGAAATTAAATGCGGGTGGAAAATTTGGTGGAGACAGTGGATATAAGGTTTCTGGAGGACTTCATGGAGTTGGTGCTTCTGTTGTTAATGCATTATCAGATTGGACAGAAGTAACTATTCAAAGAGATGGTGGAATTTATCAAATGAAATTCGAAAAAGGAAAAACTATACAATCTCTTACCAAAATAGGTGATTCTGATAAAACTGGTACTAAAGTTAGATTTTATGCTGATGGAAGTATTTTTGAAACATTAAATTATGAATATGATGTATTAGAAAATAGATTTAGAGAAATGGCATTCTT
>AUXO014831571.1_pt1 | contig 15085 bp, 17 predicted proteins | sample 768731 | NCBI WGS metagenome assembly AUXO01 (sample SAMN02715735, study PRJNA202380) | gut metagenome | biome: sheep rumen | host: Ovis aries | place: New Zealand: Palmerston North
TGACGGACGAAGAGATCCAGGACAGATGGTTTAATGAACATACAGATGAGAGGGGAAAAGTCAAAGCTGGGCGCCGTAATGAAAGATTTGATGGCAGTAAAGGTGGCAAGAAAACGGAAAAAATTGGCGGAGATGCTGCGTATATCGATTATTTGACTAGTAGAGGAATAGATCCGTATGCCAGGGAAGGCTTTACCGGTGATCTAACAGACGAAGAAACCAACAAAAGAGCATTAGAATTGATCAAGTCAAGAAAAACGCTTAGGGGGTTAGGTGAACAAGCATCGAAAGCGTACGCTGAGCAGGAAACGGAAGCGATTGAAAATCTTACGAATAGACTTCAAGAGGCAAACGATAAGGTAGCTGAATTAAAACAGAATGCCGCAAAAATGTTAGATGGAGATGGGACAACAGAGGAAATCAAAAATATCATTAACGAATTAGATAATCTTAAAAGCGCTCTTGGAGAAATTTCTAAAGATGCATCAAGAGCCAAATTGACTGATCTGATCCCGGGATTTTATGATATAGATTCAACAAAGGATGACTTGTTAGATTTAAGGTCTAACCTTAACAAAAGGTACGGAGAAGCTGAGAGAAAACAGCAGAGGGATGCTAATTTAAAGAAGGCTCGAGAAGCTTTCCAAAAAAACGCTAACATTGATCAATTCATGAAAGATGACGCATCTTTTGAAGATATCAAAAGAGCTATCAACGAAGAGAAAACGGCAATAGAAAATCTGAAGAATCTACAGAAGCAAAATGGAAAAGAAACATGGAAATTTACTCCGGAGGAGCTCGGTGGCGATATAGATGCAAAGATAACAGATTACACTCAAAATCTCTATACCCTAGCTGCCGCGCTAGATAAAGTTGCTACGGCCCAAGAAGAGGCTGCGGCAGAGACAGATAAAGCAGGGTCTTTCTATGGAGAAGCTAGTGATACGGTACTATCTGTAGCTGAGTAGCTTGGGGTTGCAAGGAAAGATAAGAACGGAAAACTATCTGTCGATGTTCGTGATATAGACAGGAATAGAGGGTTTTTAGCTGGTAATGATTAGGCTGTCGCGTTTCTCGATATGCTAGAGAAATATGCGAGAAGGGATTCAGAGAAATTTGGATTCAAGGATTATACGGCAGACGACCTTAAAAAGAAAGTGTCCTCCGAAGAAAACGTTCGCGATGTACAGAATTATGTGGACGCCATCGAAAAAGGACTGGATCAATCTTCTGAAGAATTCCAGTAGATTCAAGAAGCTTATAAACGCGCGGTCGAGAGAATTCAGAAATTTGGTGAAGGACTGTCCCATTTCAAGATCGACGATTATTCGGACCCGAAACAAGTTCTGTCGGCTATAACGGATAAGAATCTAGGCCTCTCAGATTACGACATTGAAAAAAATAGCCTTTTAGAAAGAACACACTCGCTCGCGGAGAGAAGGAAAGATATAGGGAAAACAGCAAGTGACCAAAGTGAAGAGAATATCCGGAACAGAATAAAAGCGTATAAGGAATTGCTACCCGAATACCAAGCGCTTCAAAAAGATCTCGACGCGTCCGAATTTAAGGACGATTTTCTTGCGCCAAAAGGCGGGATAAAAGAGTTTAAATACCTGGCCGGTGAAATTCAAGGCTTGATGGACCTCATCAAGAGGATGGAAGCTGATCTCGAAAAAGTAACTGGTGAGAATCCGTTTAAAGATCTTACAGATGAGGTAGATAATTATAAGAAGTCGCTAGAGGATGTAGCAAAAACATCGGAAACGGCACTGTCGAAAAAAACTATAGACTCTGACGGGATCAAATAGGAAATAGAAAAGATCAATGAAGCACTAAAAGAATATGCTGAGATAAAAGAGAAAGTTGAAAAATCCGAGTCTGCTGATGCTGTAAAAGAAAGAACGGGATTTGGAGCGATTGAGGACACCACTAAAGCCCTCGAGGATCAAAAGAAAAAGTTAGAGCAAAAGTTCGAAGTCCAACAAGAATATGAGAAGCTTCAAGCTCAAGCTCAGAAGCTAAGGACAGATCGAAACGCTATTAGCACCACGCAGAAAGATTACACTCAGGCAGAAGACGCAGATGAGGCGATCGGAAAACTTAAAAATCTCCAGGAAGAATACGAAAAGCTTAAAGAAGCGGTTGTGGCATACCAGAAAACCAGAGCTGATGCCGGTGATATAGCGTCGGGATAGGAATTCGATCTTGGTAAAAGACTTGGTGTCGATCAAATCGATAATATTATCAAGCAGATAGATACCAATATCGCGACACTTTAGAAACGGGCGGATAAACTACGCGGAGTAACTCCTGAACAGGAAGCCCCATCTTCCACTGGCTCTACTTAGTCAAGAGGTGAAGAGACAAAGAGTACGGCTTCTTCTGATACAAAGGAAGAGGCTAGAGCAATGGAACCTCTCGAAAATGAGGTTAGGGCGGTCACTCGGGCGGTAGATGAAAAGACTTAGGCCTTTGATCGTGAAGCGACGGCTGTTGGTGCAAATGTTATCAACGAAGTGGCTGACCTTGAGAAACTCCAGAAGATCCTCACCGAAATCGCGAAGACAACCGCTGATGTCACATAGTTCCCGGAGGGTTTTGTCAACCAGCTAAAAGCGATTGGTAAGATCGACATAAAAGATGGAGTTCCTGCTAAGATTGAGGAACTTGCGGAAGCACTGACCAAGCTGTCAAATTCTCTCAATAGTATCTCAGGCGAAGGTGCCGCAAATATATAGCATCTTAATACCCTAATTAATTCAGCACAGGAAGTCGGTGGAGTTGTTAGTGCTCTCGCGAAGGTAAGCGAGAAGAATAACGGTGCATCCGCTACTAACGAAGAATAGCTGTTCAAAACATATGATCGTCTGAAATACGCTATGACTGATTACTACGCAGTAATCGATGAGGGTATAAAGAAGGGGTATTTAGATAAGGACTTCTGGGATAAAGCGGGTGTTACAGACCCGACGGATTATGAAGTCAGTGATCAAATCCCGTCCGACCCGGGATATTATAACAGATTCGTGGCGGCAAGATCAAAAGCCCGCAAGATGAATCAAGAACTTGAAAAGAGTGTCTCCAACTATAATCAGAATGCCGAATCTCAGTACGATTATGATTCTCTGGCTAAAGGAGCGAGGGAATGGGCACGGGCAAATCAAGACGCCCTCTCTTCTATCGAAGAATTGTCTCGGGCAGAGAAAAAGAGATCAGATATTGAACGAGAACTAGTCACGAAGGCTGATCAAAATAAAAACTCTGAATATTATAAAAAGCTGACGGATGATTTAAAGGAACAAGAAGATGCTATAGAAAAAATAAAAGCAGATATTAAGTAGACTTTCGCTGATCTGGGCTCTGATGGTGGGTTTGTTGGCGGAGATGTTGATTCGTTAATTAATGAAGCTATCAGCTAGGCCGGAACTAAGAATAAGGAAGCCGTAGCTAATACCATTGCCAAATATAAGGATGAGCTACGTGGCCAATTAGACGAACTTGTCAAAGAATACGGATTTAACAAGAACGATAATAGAATCAAACGACTGAATACGGCCATAAGCGGAGTGACTGATCTGACCGGTCGCAACCTCGTAGAAAATCAGATCACTGACCTGATGGAAACTAAAGACAAAAAAGCTGCGACATTAAAAAGATATTCCAAGGAATATGCAGAACTTAATCGACTTCAACTAGAACAGGCGAAAACCGATTAGTCGCAGGATCCTTAGAAATTTTCCGAGGTAACCACAGCTATTCAGGCACAGCAAAAAGTCGTTGCTGAGCTAGTCAATGAATACAAAAACCTGTCCACCGTTAAGAGAGACGCAGAACGGGAACTGGCTGCCGAGGCGAGGACTGTTCGGACAAAGCAGGGAAATGTTTCTGACGAAGTAAAAGGCTATAAGGATGAGGCGACGAAGCAGCTTGATAAGATAGCTCAAAAGCATAATATCAAAAAAGACAGTTCCGAGTATGACGCGTTAGCCAGACAGATTTCGAAAATTAAAGGGAAGACCCAACAATCTAAGATTTTATCTAAGATAGATGATCTGGATAAAGATTATACTCGTAAAACACAGGCTAAAGATAATAAAGAGACTGTTGAGAAAAAGCTAAACGATATTATAGAAAAGCGCAAGTTAGACAGAAATGGTATCTATAAGGGAAGAATTGAAGCTCTGGAAGCCTCCAAAACGGAGACTAAGGAAGAACTGAACGATACATTAGATGAGATAGACAAATTCGATGCCGAAATTAAAAAGAGGCAGGATAAGGGCAAGAAAGCTCTATCTCATTACAATGAAGCTTACACTAACCAAGCAAAATTAGAAGCTCAGGCCGTCGCCACTACTCCTCTCGATGCAGGATATGACCAACTGAACAATGCGTTGGATGAGGCGAAGAATAAGACTGCTGCTCTACGCGCAGAGACTCTATCCTATGTCGACGTGATTCCTAATATCGGAAATTAGATGAAGGATGTTGAAGCTACGGCAGATGCGACTTACGACAAACAAGCCGCCATTATGAAGCGCTATAAATCTGAAAAAGAAGCCAGAGAACAGCTTAACTATAAATACAAAACAACCGACTATGGTAATCCTAATAACACGTAGGCGAAAGCTCAGAGAGACGAACTTCAGAGGCTAGATGGGATTCTTCAGGAATTAGACAGCCGTTACGTCAGCTTGGCCGCCTCTGCCGGACAGGCAGCGACTGCTACCCAACAGATGGCCGACGCGAAAGCAAGTATCGGAAAAGATAATATCAATAAGCTTCAGGGTAAAATTGACGAGTATAAAGACTCTGCGAATAAACGTCTAGCTGACACGCTCTCTTCTACCGGGATTTCAACTACCGGTGCATACAAGAATTTCATAGAGAATATTAAGGGACAGATCGGAAACATCGACTCTGCTTCTTCTCTAAAAGACGTAGTTTCGAAGATAGACAACTTTAAAACCTATATTTCTAAACGCTAGACGAAGTCCACTGGTCTGTTAGATGAATATAAATAGGCTATGACCCTATAGTCTCAACTTCAGGCTCAATTATCCACAATGAAACCTGGAGATGCGGGATTTGACAAGATCAAGCAAGATCTAGACGACGCGACAAAGAAAACCAGCGAATTACGTACATAGCTCGAACGTTTAGACGATGTGACGCCGGATATTAGTACGAAGCTGGATACCTTTGACAACGAGGCGAAGGCCACGGCTCAAGCTGAGAAAGAAAAAGATTTACTGGATCAGATTACTAAAGCAGAGGAAAAACGTGCGAATGCCCAGAAAAGGCTAGTATCTACCAACACGGATGCTCCGAGTAGCGCGAAGGTTTACGCAGAGGCTAATCAGGAAATTTCGACCCAAACAGAATTAATCAATAAGCTCACTGAAGCGTATATGAACCTAACGGGCGGAACTACTGCCGCTCAAGATACCATCGCCAGAACAATAGCTGGAGCGGGCGCTGATACCAAGGCCAGTATGGCGCAGTAGATTGAACGGTATAAGTCTCAGGCGTACAATGAATTGAATAGCTCGGCTATTACCGGTTCTGATTTCACGAAAATATCTGATAACATATCTAATCTCACAGGGAAAACAGATCTAGACAAGATTCTCCAGACAATTAAAGAACTTAATAAAGAAGCACAAAAACCGACTGAACAGCAGAATAAGCTAAAAGAATATGTGGAAGCTGTTAAGGAACAGGAAAAAGCTCAACTGCACTTGAATGCAATAAACAAAGACACAAACCCGTATGCATGGGATGCGCAAAAGAACGCTGTAGACCAACTCACACAGAAGGTGCGGGACCTCGGTGAGGAATATGTCAAACTCTCTTATAATGAGGAAGTTGCGAGGAATGCCCTAAAGTTTAACGCCGGAGAAGCGGTAGCTGAGGTTGATCGTAACTGGAGTGGTAAAACTACAGCCAATTTCCAAGACGAGACACATCAATATTTTCTTCGATTCCTATAGAAATATGGGAATATCTCAGACAAAAATCAGGATTATCTGAATATACGTAATAGAATTAGAGGAATAATGGATGCCACATCGGCGAGTGGTGTCAGAACGGATATTGATGAATGGGCTAATCGCTTAGACCAGGAAAGAAAAGAACGAGAAGAGCTATACAGCAAATTATCTACTAAGCAATGGAAAGATTATGGGTATCTACAGGGAAAACTCGAACTTGCCGGAGGAGATACGTCGAAACTAACTTCCGACGAATTGAGCAGATACAACGAATATCTACAAGTCTTATCAAAAATCGAACAAAAGATCGGTGATATCACTAAAGGGGTGTCCGGACTAACATTACCGGAAGGTATAACTGACGGCGAGTTTTCTAAGATAGACAAAATGCTCGACAATGCCAAGGAAATGCAGAAGTCGAAAGCATTTGAAATCAAGGTAGGGAATAACCCGGAACTTCAGGGTTATCTGCTTCAAATTAATAACCTAAGAAATGTGATCGACGGTATAGGTCCAATAGCAGATAGAGCTGAAAATGAATTGGCGGAGCTAAATGCTCAATTCGCTAAAAAAGGCGACATGTCTGGCTTCACGGAAAGAGCGCAAGAGGTCGTATCTAACCTGAGTAAAATTCAGAGAGTGATGCCGGAAGAAACCACTAGAGAAGGTGGTGTTGCTGCGGCACGGAGCATGATCGAACAGAGAAGTGGTGGTACTGCTACCGGCTATAAGGTAGATTATAACGGCAACACGTCTACTGTCACGGCTGAATATAGAGACCAGAACAATATGATCCGTACTCTTTCGGCCTCTTATAATGAACTTGACAGGAGTATTAGTCTCACGCAGACAAGGGCTGTATAGGGATAGACCATAATGCAACAATTCGCCGAGGGGCTCAAGCAACGCATGATGAGCCTCGGCTAGTATCTTCTGACTTTTGTGTCCTTCTACGATATTATTAATATGGCGAAGTAGGCGGCATCGATCGTGACAGATTTCGATACTGCTTTTACTGAGATGAGAAAAGTATCAGACGAATCGGTTTAGTCGCTAAAGCAATTCCAGGAAGAGTCTTTCGCTATCGGAGATTCAGTTGGAACGACCGGATTACAGATCGAACAGTCCACCGCTGAATTTATGAGACTTGGATAGGCTCTAGAAGAAGCAAAAGAATCCGCAAAGAATGCCAACATACTTTTTAACGTATCAGAATTCGATACTATAGATGAAGCTACGGAATCCCTAATCGCGATGTCTTAGGCATTCGACGATGTGAGCCAGACTGAAATCATTGATTCGCTCAATAAAATTGGTAACGATTTCTCAATCAGCACATCTGGACTATCAGAAGCCCTCCAAAATTCCGCATCAGCATTAAGGACATCTGGAAACGATCTAGCTGAATCCCTGGCCATCCTAACCGCTGGTAACTAGGTCGTGCAAGATCCGAATAAAGTCGGGGCTGGCGCTAGAACAATCGCTCTGCGTCTGTCTGGAACTGATCAGGCGAAAACTGAGTTGGCGGAATTGGGTGAAGAGACCGAAGGTGTCATTACTACGGTCTCAAAACTCAGAGATACAATAATGAACGCCACGAGGGTATCTTCCAATTCCTACAAAGGGTTTGATATTCTAAATGAGAATGGGAATTATAAGAGCACCTATGAAATAATCCAAGGCATTGCCGACATATGGGAAGAGATCGGTCAGAACGATATCGTGACTGGAAATAATAACCAGAATCTACTCCTAGAAAAGATGGCTGGCAAGAATAGGTCGAATATTCTAGCCTCCATGCTTCAATCACCGGACGTTCTTAGAGATGCCTATGAAGAAGCTCAGGACGCAGCAGGATCAGCAGCTAAAGAGAACGAGAAATATATCGATTCAATAGAAGGAAGAACAAAAGCATTAAAGAATCAACTTCAGGAACTAGCTACTACTACTCTCAAATCCGGTTTTCTTAAAGCCATAGTATCTGGCGGGACCGAAGCCCTGAAGATAATTACCGAACTCGAAAAAGGACTAGGCCTTCTAGGAACTGCGGCTCTTGGAGGAGGTGGGATTGGTTTTGCAAAAGCCCTAATGAAAAACATGGACGCTATAAAGAAGGGAGCTTTCGCGCAAACGTCCGCCGAATAGCTCACTACTTCTTTAAATGCTTTAGGCTCTACGTATTCTGGTTTTTCTGGTGGCGACGCTCAAGTGAAAGGGCTCGAACTCTTCACTAAGGCTAAAACAGCTATAGAAATTGGAAACATAGAATATAATACCGATCAATTACAGGCTTTTGCTAACGCGCTTAGATCTACAGCAGGAGAGGCCGGAAATGTGGCGGCAGGTCTTTTTGAAGCGGCATATGGAATTGATAAAGTTAGCCAAACTGCACAGGAAGCACAGAAACAAACTGGCGTATTATCAAATATGTTCTCAGCTTTTAAAGCAAATCCAATTCCGGGATTAATAGCGGCAGGGACATTAGCTATAACAGTTATTTCAGGAGTAGTAAAACATATATAGAAACAGAAACAAGAAGCTATATAGAGTGCTTCTGAGGGGGCATCCGAGTTTAAGAAGACATCGGATAATGTTGAAGAAAGTGTTCTTGCGTATAATTCGTTATATGAAGCTATGGCAAGCGGGAATCAAACTGAAAAAGAAGCGGCTCAGACTAAATCAGAACTCCTATCTCTATAGCAGCAACTAGTGGAAACGTACGGAGCTCAAGCAGAAGGAATAGACCTCGTAAACGGATCATACGATGAGCAAGTTGCAAAGATTAAAGAAATAGAAGAAGCAAGCGCAAGGGCAATGCTCGCGAAAAACAAAGTGACAGGTACGAGCGATGGTAACTTTGAAACTGCTGTTGAAGAAATGGAAAAACAGTATGGTGCTGATAATAGAAATACTTGGATGTCATTATCTCAGACGGACGAAATCGGCTCTAAGATACTGGACGTCGCTAGTAAATACGTCGGGAAAGGTGTGGAAATAGTCGCGAATGACCTAAATCCGGATCTCAAAGATGTAGTTTTGACAGGCACAGTAAAAGATGTCAACAAAACAGCGCTAGATCTAAAAACAGCTCTGCAAGAATCTGATTTCTACGAGGATAACACTGGCAATGAGTGGATCTCTGTGATGGAGAGAACTCTTGATGCAGTTTATGACGACACCGATGAAATTCTCAAAAACTATGAAGAAACTTATACTCAGTATTTAGAAGCTTCAATGATTACCAGTACAAAGAGATTGTCTGCTGGTAATAAGAAAGAGAAAATCGGGGATTTCTATTACGACTACATGAAAGCGATTGCTGATTACCAGAGAGCAGTCGAAATTGGTGCAGACAACGATAAAGTCGAAGAAGCTAGAGCAAAAGTTGAAGAACTCGGGCTTGCCTGGGATGCTGTAGCCGATCAAGAAGGGTTTTCCAAATACGGAATCTTGATCGATGGACTAGAAGAATCTCTCGACAGCGCAACTATAAAAGCTTACGAATTCAAGCGTGCTCTTTCGAATCCGACAGAGAATAGCGAAGATTTCAATAAAGCGATGAACGCTATAAGAGAAAGCGGCGCAACGAAAGATGAGCTACTCTCCTCTTATGGAACCGGAAGTTCAAAATCCGAGCATAATAAATACTACGGCATCGTTGAATCTGCCGCTCAAGCGGCTCAATAGGCTGGGTTTATAGATGAAGTTACGGAAGCAACTGTTTCTTGGCTACTAACCCAGTTCGAAAATTCTATGCCGTCGAGTTATTCCGGAAGAGAACAGAAAGCCGCAACTTTCAGCGATTTTCTGAAAGGAACCGCCGAATCTGATTCAGAGAAGACAATAAGCGATATTGTAGACGATTACCAGAGCGCGGTATCCAGTATCGATGAAGTCAGAAACAAATTCCTGAGTGAATCGATGACTTCCTCAGAGTTTACTGACATGTTACAGACTTATCCCGAACTGGCCGAAGATGCCAAATTCATGCAGGAAGTAACGGATAACATGGATCCTTCCGGATTCATTCGCTATTCTTCCGGTATTGAAAGTGCCTTAAAGGGCCTATAGTTCGATAAGGTCAAGGAAGAAGTCAAGGATCTAAACAGTGCTATCGGTGACCAGTAGAAAGAGCTGGATCTGATGATCACGCAGGGCGCTGATCAAAAGGTGATATCTGCTCAAAGAGCTACGATCCAGAAAACCAAGGATTACCTCAAGACTCTGATCTCCACGTCTGACTTCTCCGGAATCTTAGCAGATGATATCAGATCTGTATTTTATTCTAGCACATTCGCGGCTGAGAAAGATGCAGAAGTGAGGAAAGCTAGCCAGGATCAAGTGTTCAATCTAGCCAAAAATGGACATGCGGAAGCGGTTGCTACTCTCCTACTTGAAACCAATACTGCTACCTGGGATTATGAACGTTGGGTGGCTGAGATCGAGAGTAAGGAGATCGAACTCAAAACTCGCATAGATACGGAAGCTATCCAAGGCGCGACTTCACAAATTCAGGATGCACTCTCCAAGAATTCGAATCTTAAAGGAGTTATTGATTCGGCGACGAACCGAGAATTTAACACAGACTCCGTATTGGATCTTATCAATCAATTCCCTCTTCTGACTCAGAATACTAACGAATGGGCGGCGATTATCGGCTCTATTGATTCTGATGGACTGGTGACAGACGTACAGGCAGTCTCTGATCTTGTTGCGGGAATGACTTTTGATAATCTTTCCGGACTTGGAACATATTTCGATACTATAGCAGAAAAAGCGAGAATTAATTCTAACGTATTTGATGATTTACGCAAAAAGATAATTGATCTTTCGGATTTATCATCTGTAAGCTGGGAAGATATTATAGATTCTGACGCTTATAAGAGTTTGTCTGGTTACACGAGAACAAAACTAGCTGAAACTGGAGCTCCGACAGAGGTCCTAGCTAAAATTATACTCAGAGGAGATATTGATCTCAATACTCTTGAGCAGGATATCCAAGAAGGTATCGCCCAGATCGAACACCGGAAATTCTAGGCTCAGATATCTGTACTGACGACTTACAACTCCGACATTTCGTCTATTAGAGATGCGGAGGCCGAAATCGCTCAGGGTACGATGACACCGGACAAAGCCCTCTCTCTCGCTTCTAGCTTACCGGAAGTGGCAAAGGCGGCGGAAGAACTAGGCCTCACGTTTACAGATATGAATGCCGACGAGATCTTAGACGATGTCGACAAACTATAGGTTGCACTGGCTAATGCGAAATTTGACAGACTAGAACGACTCCTATCTGATAAAAATGTCGGTCGAGCCGAGAAACTCTCTGCCATAGCTAACGCGGATCTTTCCGGCAATACGCGTCAAAATGATTATCTCGCCAGAGGAGGCCACGTACAAAACGAATGGTTAGCTAATAGGCTAGCTGGCGAAGGCGAATTTGAGAATACATACGGTTTTGGCCGAGAGTCTGCGTACCAGACGGTGGTCGGCGTTTAGATGATGCTCGACGCAGGGTCTTTAGAAAATACCGAAGCTTCTGTAGAATAGGCATTCTCGGCACTAGAGCCTAAGGTCGCGATCTAGTTGGCGGAAGGTTCGATCAGAGATATTGAACAGCAGATTACCACGATCTCACAGGTCGCTAGCGACTAGATGGCAAACGGATACGTCACTTAGGAGCAGTTAAATACCCTGAAAGCTGCCGGTATCGATTATTCGCAGATGCTCGAAGTCGGTGCTAAAGGCTGGAAACTGAACACGGATAAAGTCCAGGAATACGAAGATGCTCTCCGTGCGGTTCAGGTGGCTCAGTCGAAACAAACCGAGAATATCGCGAAAGATAGGGTGGCTGCCTTAGATAAATAGATGAAGGAACTCCTCGGAGAAGGATCGGGGTCAGCTAAAATAGCAGAAGAAGCCGGTAAGAACGCCGCGAATAATTTTGTCAGTGGCATGTCTAGCGAGCTCGAAACTGCGGCCAGAGGTGGAACTACAGCATACGGAAAAGCAGAGCAAGAAACCGCTAAGACAGATATCGCGGAGCGCATTCAGGCTGGTGCATCAGCACAGGATCTATTGGATGAAGGATACGGATTCCAGGATCTGGCGGCTGCTCAGAATTATCTCGATCTTTCTGATGCCAGGGCTGAGCTGGAAGAAACAATATAGAAGCAACAGCAGTACCAGATGGCTACAGCGGCCTCTATAGATATAGCCAAACAGTTCAGCGAAGCAAGTTCTGCGGCCAACGACCGTGATCTGGCAGAGACTGTTAGCGGCGGAGTTAAAGGTGCGTTAGAGACGAAGAATAAGGGCTGGTGGGGAGATAAGAATCTTCAACAGTATGCGAAGTTCTTTGCGGATAAAGACACACCTCTTTATAAGGCGCTCGATGAATTTGAATCATCTTGGAATAACGTCTGGTCGAAGTATTACGGTTCCGATGGAGAGATAACCGACGACGGAGTTCAGAAGTTTATTTAGGACTCAGTCGGAAAAGGACTTACTCTCGATTCGGAAGTTGGGGAAGATGGTTATACGTTCGACTGGCTCTTAAAAGACGTTAATATAGATGAACTGGCTAAATCCTGGGATACTAGTACCGAAAATATTATCGCTCTTCTCTCCGCTTTTGAAGACACTCGTTCTTGGGATCAAGTTGACTGGAGCTCGATATTTGGAAGCACTGACGAAATAAGTGATTCTGCTTCTGCAATGGACGAGTACATAAGCAATTTAGAGATTCTTCAGAAATATAATCCTGAAATGGATATGGGGTAGTACTTCTAGACGGCAGCGGAAGGACTCAAAACTCTCTAGGCGAGCGATCCAAATGCAGACATACAAGGGTACGTAGATAGGCTTAATCAATTAGCGCAATTGACTGGTTAGGATTATGTGGTAACAGTTACAGACAGTGGCGATTTCGAAGTCGTCGACTCGAAGCTCGCTGAAATGCATGAAAAGATTGATCAAATCAATAAGAGCAATATTACCATTAACGCAGAAGGGAAAGTAGAAACCGATTCTGAAACAGAAAAACAATTAAATGCACTAGCCGATTACGCAAACGGTGATGGCAAGGAGATGATGCTCAAGTGGGGATTTAAACCCGCTGAGAATGGTCAATTTACGCCGGAGGACTTAGCCAAGTAGATCATCGAGTTCCGCTGGAAATTTAGCGAAAAACCGGAAGTAGAACCTGGAGAAACTGGCAACGGTAAAGGATTTCATAGGGGTCCAGTAAAGAAAAATGCTAAAGGGGAACTCATAACCGGGGCTGTAGAATATACAGATTCGGGGGTAACCGAACCTGAAACCCATGTCATTGAGACAGAAACACCTACAGATCCGATGGAAAACCTCAACAGTGGCGTAGATAATATATATAGCGGAATTGAAACAGCTAATGGATACCTGGCGACGATCGCAGGGAAAGCAGAAAAAGACTCTGAAAAAGATGAAGGATCAGAGCCTAAAACTGACGAGTCTGATACACCAAAAGACAATAGCGACAGACCTGATAAACATGGCCCAAGCACTACTAAAGAATATCGCGATCAATTAGTGTCGGAAGGTAAAGTCGCAGAGGATACATCAACCGTATTTGAAAATTCAGTAAATGAATTATAGGAAAGCGCGAAAGAAGCCTACGAAGAAGCACATGGTATCACAGAAGGCTTGCCATTAGTTTAGAATGCCATAAATGCAAATACATAGGCACAAGTTGATAACACCACCAGTGAAGAGTCAAAAGAGAACATTCCTATCGATTTGCCGTATAATGAAGAGCCAGGTGTTGAAACAGGTTTACTTGGACTTACTCATCCTATCGGAGTTCCTTCATTTGGTCATGAGGTGTATGCTTCCGAAAACGAAGGTGGTGATACAAGTTTCGTTGAGACCCCCACCGAAACCGAACAAACCGCTGAAAATGTATCTGTAAGTGGTCAAGTGGTTTAGGTCACAGATGATACCAACACTCCTGGCACTCTATCCAAAGGTGAGAGCCTTACATCGGAACAGAGATCGGAGTACTCTTCCACTGCCGAAACCCCAGAAGGTGAAGCATACGAGCCGGAATCTCAAACTTCTAGAGCAGTCATCAACGCAGACGTTGCTGAACTTAACGCTGATCTTCCTAACGAAACCGATCCTAATTATCAGCCGCCTTCTGATGATTTCAATTATCGATTCATAAATCCGTCGAATCCTTTCACATACGGTCAAGCACCGCAACCCGCTCCGGGACAATCGCTCCCAATGAATTAGGGGTTACAATTACAAACCGTCGAAGGGACTACCACACCGGGCGAATTATCCGCTTCTGAAGTTTCGGTAAGCGGCGGATCCGTAACAGTATCTGGTCCAGTCGAGATACCTACGAGTACACCGACGGAGACTTCGACGTTCACTCCCACTCCTACCATTACTTCTGCCCCGGCTCCGGAAGCACCTACCACTGAAGCGACTACGACGGTTACGGTAGAAGCAGACGTTACCCCAGCGGAAGAAGCCATAGCGGGGCTAGAGGATAAAACCGTAACAATTGGAGTATAGATAGAAACGCCGTAGCCAGAGGAGTTTTAGGGCGTTCTTGACCGAGTGGGTAATTCTGGTCCGCAGTCAGTATAGGTAGATGCATCTGTTCAAGATGGAGCGACTGAAGGTTTATAGGAAGTTGAAAATAAAGCCAATGAGGTAGACGGCTTAAATCCGACAGTCACGGCAGAAACTTAGGATAACGCTAGTAGTGTTCTGGGCAATATAGTGAGTAGCGCGTAGGAAGTTGATGCTCAAACTCCGAATGTGGGCGTTGAAGCGACGGATAATGCGTCCTCTACTTTGGATAAGGTTAAAGGCCTGGCTGACGACGTAGAATCGACAGATCCAAACGTGAGTGTTAGTGCTAGTACAGGAAATACTATAAGCGTTCTTACGGATATTCTCAACAAAGTTAATCAACTGCCACCGAGCAGAATGATTAACATAACGACAAAATATACCACAATCGGAAATCCTCCTGGGCAAGCATCCGGTACCTTCCACCCAGCCCAAAACCTCGGCACTGTTAAATCAGCATTTGCTGATGG
>AUXO013820129.1_pt1 | contig 15082 bp, 12 predicted proteins | sample 768731 | NCBI WGS metagenome assembly AUXO01 (sample SAMN02715735, study PRJNA202380) | gut metagenome | biome: sheep rumen | host: Ovis aries | place: New Zealand: Palmerston North
AGATATATTGAGTGGGATTTATATAAAGGTACCGCTAGAGCAATTAAAGGTGCTAATAAGTTTGTTGTGTGGTTAAAGAATCAAGCCACAACTGATACAGTCTTAAAAGTTTATGTTTATACCGCTCAACAAATTACTCCATCTAATCAAACAACCGCTAGAATAGCTAAAGATATTACTTTACCTGCTAGCCAAGATTGGGCAGCTTATACAGTCGAACTTGATCCAAATACCACATATTATGGTTATGGCATCTTCTTAAATGCTGCCTCTGCAACTGGTTGGATTAATGTTGATAATGCAATGTTCTATGGCGTAGATAATGATTCTTCAATTAACTTCTATGCTAAAAAAGATACAGTTTTAAAAGGCAATATTGTGGCCGGAGAAGCAAGCATTAAATTTAACGGTAATGGTTCTGCTTCATTAACATGCGCGGGATTAGGTGCTGATAATGTTGCTTGTAAATATTCCATGAATATGAACGGTGCTAACCAAGAAATGACTTTAGTGGTCAACGATACCACAATTGTTGGAACATATACAGTTTCAATCGCTGGTGTTGTGACCTTTACTGTTATTTCTGCAACTGGCTCATTAGCGGCTTATATTCCTGCTAATACAGTTTTCTCTAATGCTAATTAAGGAGATTTATGAAGAAAGTTACTCTAGATCAAATTGCGTTAGAATGTCATGTTACCAAGGGCTTAGTTTCCCGTGCTTTAGGTGGGAAGAACAACGTCTCTGATTTAACAAGAGAAAAGATTGTTAGAAAGGCCACAGAACTTGGTTATGACACTTCTAAATTAAAAGTGCACAAGGTTTCTTCTAACCGTGTCCTTTTAATCAGCTCTTCTAGAATACTTTTTAAAGAAGATTTCTGGCAGCCAATTATCACTTCAATTTCTTCTACATTATCAAGAAATAATCTCATCACAGAATATTTCGTTTTTGAAGAAGATAAGATTGACGATGATTTACTCAAAAAATTAAAAGAATCAACTTGTAGTGCTTTTATCATTATGCACGTCACACCTGCTTCAATTATGAATGTTATTATTAGCAAAAATAAACCAACAGTGGTGGTTGATCCTAAAACATTTTGTTCTGAAGCTACACAGTTTAAATTCTCTAACTATGACTCAACTTATATGGCTGTTTCTCGTTTAATCGAACAAGGACACACCAATATTGCTTTCTATGGCAGCGATTCTCATAGCACTTCTTTTAGAGAAAGACATGAGGGTTTTATGGCGTGTATGGAAAACCATAAAGAAATAGTTAAACCTTATTCTATTATCTTTAATAATGATAAGAAGAATTACGCGGATGAAGGATTATTAATTGATACGCTTAATAATAATCCAATTACCGCGATCGTATGCGCGAATGATATCATTGCGTTAAATGCGATTAAAACCATTTATAAATTAAATAAAAAAGTGCCAGATGATATATCGGTCATCGGCTTTGATAACATCAAAACAGGAGAGTTTGTTAATCCTAAACTCTCAACATTCAATATCCCTCGTCAAGAGATCGGGGAAGAGGTAGCAAAATACGTGGCTAACTCAATTAAATTTCACCAAATTGTTTATTCTCAAATCGTCATTAGATGTGACTATATTGAAAGAGAATCAAACAAGGAAATAAATATGCAAAGTAGGTATTAATTATGAAACACCAAATCTATGGAAAAGAACTAGCAAACATGCCTTATGAAGAAAAGCCAGCGGGACTTGATTCTCCTTTATGGCGTTATTCAGGCAACCCCATCATTAAGATGAATCCATTCCCCAATGCTTCACGTGTTTTTAACAGTGCAGTCATTGATTTTAAGGGTGAATTCATCGGTGTGTTCCGCGCGGACACTAAAAACGGTATTCCATTCTTATTCGTGGGACATTCTAAAGATGGCATTAATTTCAATTTTGAAGTTGATCCAATCATCTTCCACGATAAAGACGGTAAACCAATTAAATTAGAATATGCTTATGATCCTCGTTTGGTTGAATTAGAAGGCACATATTATATTATTTTCTGCACTTCTTTACATGGACCAACATTAGGGGTTGGCAAAACTAAAGACTTTAAAGATTTTGAATTATTAGATAATCCTTTCCTTCCATTTAATAGAAATGGTGTTTTATTCCCAAGAAAGATTAACGACCAATATGTGATGTTCTCTCGTCCAAGTGATTCAGGACATACTCAGTTTGGTGATATCTTCCTTTCATATAGCAAAGACCTCGAATATTGGGGCCATCATCGACATGTCATGGAAAGAGGCTATGAATGGTGGTGTGGCACAAAAATTGGTGCTGGACCAACACCTATCGAATGCGATTTAGGATGGCTAGTATTTTTCCATGGCGCTAATCTTACTTGCTCTGGCTTGGTTTATTCTATCGGTGCGGCCATCGTTGATAGAGATGATCCAAGCAAAGTCCTTCATAGATGTGGTAACTTCCTATTAGCCCCAGAAAAGATTTATGAAACTAGTGGATACGTGCCTAATGTTTTATTCCCAGTTTCATGCTTAACTGATTCTAAAACAGGAAGAATTGCGATTTATGCTGGTGGAGCTGACACAGTCACAGAATTATTATTTACTGATATTGACACTGTGATTGACTATATTCTTAAATACGAAAGATAATTTATGGAACTAACTACAATTGCCACTCGTAACAATCCTTTTAGAAAATTAGGCGGGAAAATCGCTCGTAGCAAATTTTTAATTATGATGATTATCCCAGCGATAGTTTTCTATATTCTTTTCTGCTATGTTCCGATGTATGGCATTTTGATGGCCTTCCAAGATTTAAATCCAAAATATGGTATTTTTGGTTCAGAATTTATCGGTTTTGCTAACTTTATTGAAGTGTTCCAAGAACCAAAATTTTGGCTAGCCTTTAGAAACACATTAATTATTGGTTCAATTAAAATTGTGATTGGCTTTTTAGGCGCGGTTACTATCGCTTTACTTCTTAATGAATTAAGAATGATCAAAACTAAAAAGACTATTCAAACAATTGTCACCTTCCCACACTTCTTATCATGGGTTGTTGTTTCAGGCTTTGTTTTCTCTTTATTTGCTTATAATGGAGCGGTTAACTCATTAATTGAAGCCATGGGTGGAGATCGAGTTAATTTCCTCAAGGAAAAAGGTTTCTTCTTCGGCTTAGTCTTTGCCTCCGATATTTGGAAAGAAGCTGGATGGGGTAGCATTATTTATTTAGCCACGATGGCGGGTATCCCACAAGACCAATATGAAGCCGCGGATATCGATGGGGCGACTAGACTTCAAAAGATATGGCATATTACATTACCTGGTATTAAGCCAGTTGCTATCTTATTACTCATCATGTCAGTGGGTGGTGTTTTAAGCGCTGGTTTTGATCAAATCTTAAACTTAGGTAATGACTTGATTAGAGATGATGTTAACATCATAGATACATATATTTTCTATAATTTCGTACAAGGTGCGGGTAAACCTGGTATTGGCACTGCGATTGGTTTATTTAAATCCGTTATTGGTTTTACCCTTGTTATTACCGTCGATAGAATTGCTAAAGCATGTGGTGAAAGGGGGATTATCTAATCATGAAAAAATATCCATTAGAAAAATTACCTCTTAGACCAAGGATTGGTTCTAGAGATAGAAAGATCCAAGGATTGGACGTTGTTATATGCACGATCCTCGTCCTTTATTCATTCTTAATCATCTTCCCATTCTGGAACGCTTTTGTTATTTCTATTTCTAGCGAAGTTTCTTACGCTAAAAACAACTTATTATTATGGCCAACTGAAATCGATTTAGGTGCTTATCAAAGCGTCTTTACTGATAATCGATTATGGTCTGGCTTTGGTATCACCATGATTCTTCTTGTTGGTGGTACTTTATATCAATTATTCTTTACTGTTATTACTGGTTACGCTCTCTCTAGAAAGAATTGGACTGGCAAAAACTTAGTAATGAATATGATTTTAGTGACGATGTTCTTTGGTGGTGGCATGGTCCCATATTATTACTTAATTAGAGATTTAGGGATGATGAACACCATATGGGTCATGATTATTCCTGGTGCGATTGATACATTTAACATGTTATTAATGCGTAACTACTTTGCATCTTTACCAGCGGAAATGGAGGAAAGCGCAAAGATTGATGGGGCAAATGATGTCGTCATCTTCGCTAAAATCTTCTTACCTTTATCTTTACCAATGTTAGCTACAGTTGGTTTATTCTTCGCAGTTGGTAACTGGAACTCATGGTATAACGCCATGTTATTCATTCCAGATAATAATAAAATTTGGCCGTTACAAATGGTCTTAAGAAACATGATTTCAAAGGTCTCTTCTAAAGAAGTTAAACCTGACGCTACTACTGAGTTCTCTCAAGGTATGACGATGGCGGCAATCTTCTTTACAATTGTACCTATGATGTCTTTCTATCCATTCTTACAAAGATTCTTTGTAAAAGGTATTGTAGTCGGCGCAATTAAAGGATAAATATTGGAGGTATATATTTATGAAAAAAACCAAATTACTTTATGGAGCGGGATTAACAATTCTATTATCCTTATCTAGTCTTATCGCCTGTAATAGAAATAATGGGGCGGATGAATATGAAGGAGATCGTTTAATCCTCAATCTTAAAAACGTCTATTTTGATCAATGGCAAGGTGAAGATACTTATACCGAAATGATTAATGAAAAATTCGGTGTCAAGATTCAAGCTAGTAACTATGACTATGAAAACTGGGATGGCATGGTCAATACCGCGATTAACGGTAATAACTTAACCGATGCGATTCATTTCAACTTAAAAGCTTATAACTTTGGTTCCACTTATGAAAAATGGGTCGGCTATAAGATGATTAAGCCTCTGCCAGATGATATGTCCAAATGGCCAAATCTTAAGAATATGATCAGTAAAGTCTCTAATGTTGAATCATTAAAGATTGATGGTAAGTTATACGGCATTCCAATTATGAACGATATTGTGAATACCGAAAAAGACTTCTCTAACTTCACTTATGTTTATAGAAGAGACTGGGCTAAAAAGATCGATGAAATGAACGCTGGTAAACCAGATTATGTTCCGGTTTATAAAGAAGGAGATGTTTATACTTGGGAAGAATTCCAACGTTTATGCGCCGCTTTTGCAGCGAACATCAAAACAGTATCTGAAAGCAATAAAGCATCCGTTTTAGTGGATGAATCTTGGGGTTTCCCATCAGTCACTAACTTCTATAAAGACGCTCCTCACTGCTTCACTAAAGACGCAAGTGGCAAAGCCATCAATAACTTTACAAGCGAGAATTACCTTAAGGGTTTAGACTTCGCCAAAAAGTATGTCAGTGATGATAAGATTTATTCACAAGACCAATTCAACTTCTCAGCGAATAAAGCTAACGAAATCTATTTAGGCGGACAAGCTGCAATTCTGTATGATAACTATTCATTAGCTAACTACATCAAACTCAGAACCACATTTAAGAAGATGCAAAAAACTGTCGATGTTGATGATGGTACAGCTTTCTTAAAAGTTAAAGGACCGGATGGCAAATTCGCGTTAGAAGGAACTGAAAACTGGTTCTCAATGACGATGTTTAATTACGATATCTCTGAAAAGAAATTAGAGAAGATTTTAGATATCTTAGATTATTTACTTTCTGAAGAAGGTACCAGACTTGCCATCTATGGCAAAGAAGGCTATGACTACAGCATTGTTGACGGGGAAGTAGTATTAAGCGAAACAGGTTGGGAAAAAGGATCAGATGGCAAATATGGTCCAAAGATTAATGGGGCTAAGTATTTAAGATACATGGCTTCTTTAGGCAATGAAACAAAAGCTTATGACCCATATACCGAAATGGATGCTTATAACCTTTTAGATGCTTGGCAAAAAGAAATGAAAGCCGCGAAAGACGCTGGCAACTTAAGAGTGGTTAAAGAACCAGGCGATATTTCTTGGATGTCCACTCCAACAAAAAACGATAAATATGAATCGATGTTATATGATGCCAATAATGCTGTCTTAAATTACACATTTGACACCATTAAAGATATCGACACATATAAAGGCAAATTCAATAGCAATTCTTGGAACAACGCTTTAAGCGAAATTAACGCTAAATTAGGAAAATAAAACTTATGAATAAGACAGGGAAACTATTTACATTTTTGCTCTCTACTTGTCTTATTAGTGTCACCGGTTGTGAGGCGGCTAAGGAAGTGGATAAAACAAATATTGTCTTTAGAAACGATAATACTGTTTTAAATTACTTCGAAGGTCTTGGAGTGGAATGGGGTACTTATGAAGACCCTGATAAACTATCTTCTGATTCATGGGAAAGATCTTTAAAAATCATGGATCGATTAAATCCACAAGTGACCAGATGTATGCTCAACTATGACTGGTTTATCACTAATTATGACGATAAAAAAGATAGCGATAAAACTAACGATACTTGGGAATATAATTTCTCAAATAAATTAATGAACAATACGATTGATGTTCTTAGATACTGCGATGATCACGATATTGAAGTGGCTTTTGGCTGCTGGAACGTACCTGGTAGTTTAGGTGTTGATCAATACGATATGTTCACTGAAGTAACAAGTGATATTAGATGGGCTAAGATGACCGCTGATATCGTTGAATATCTCGTTAAAAAACAAGGTATTAGATGCATTAAATATTTCGTTAACTCTAATGAACCAAACTATTCTGGTGTTGAAGGTAAATCTAAAAACTTCAATAACAACTTTAACATCTGGGCTCAAGGTGTTAAAAACGTTAGAAAAGAATTAGATGATCGTGGATTTAAAGATATCAAAATCGTTGGTGGTGATACCACTGGTTTTGAAGGAACAAACGAATATTTCACTGGTATTTCCACTGATGATTCATTAAAAGAGGCAGTCGGTGACTATGGTTTCCACATCTATTGTCCAAATATGATTATCGATACTGGTGATTTAGCGGTTCGTATTAAATCAGTCTATGATCAAACTAAGAAAAACGATGCCGGTTTAGGTGAAGTGAGAATGCCTCACGTTTGGGAAGCTGGTCTATATGACGGTAAAAACGCTGAAACAGATAGTAATGCATTTATTGCTAACTTCTCATATGGCTTAAGAATGGCGGATTATACAGTCCAATGCGCTATCGCGGGAGTTTCCTCAATTGTTTATTGGGATTTTGATGATGGTATGCACTTTATGTATCTTCCTGATGGCACAATGACATCTAAAGGTTGGGGTATGTTCTCCTCTTTAAATAGCGACAGTGCTTTTAAACAAAGATTAAGACCTTGGTATCATTCTTCTTGTTTGTTAACTAATTTAATGAGAAGAGGTTCTAAGATCATTGATTCTGGTATTAATTCTCCAGAAATCGATAATAGCTTTAGAAGTTTAGGCGTTATTGGTCCAAATAAAGATTTCGCAGGTTTAGTGGCCATTAATAGAGGTATGCAACCTATTACCAAGACCTTTAGAATCGCTGATGAATTTAAGGATTCTAATAAAATCTATGTTTACATTTATAACGAAAATGAATTGAAGATTGGTGAAGATGGCTTTGTGCAAGTCAACCAAGTGCTTGATGCTAGTTTGAAAGATCAAATTGAAATTAGTGTGCCTAATAGCTCAATGGTTATTCTTTCCAGTAAGGAGTTGTAGTCTATGAAAAAAAGATTTCTAACTCTCTTATTTGTCCCGTTCTTACTAGGGGCGTGTAATCAAAATAACCCTGAGGATGGAAGTTTTAATTCTCAAACAGTGGAACACGCTAGAAAGACTGGAGACATTGGTAATTTTGCCTTAACTGGTCCAGAAAACGGCTATTCAACCGCGGATGATATCGTCTTTACTTGGCAAGAAGCAAGTAATTCTGATTATTATCAATTAGAAATTGCCAGCACTTTAAGCTTTGTGAGTGATGATGACGATGAAGTATATGTAAGAGAAAGTAACTTATTCTCTAATAAATTCACTTTAACTTATTCATTACCTAAAAAAGATGTCCTTTATTATTGGAGAGTAACCGCTGTTAATAAAGATCATACTAAAAAGTGCGATGAAATTAGAAATTTCTTCTATGAATCTTCTAAAGTTGGCGAAATTCCAATTGAAATCGAAGATGCCCAAGACTGGGTTCTTCACAAAGAAGGTAGCTACGCTGACATTTCAGTAGATAGAAGTAACTTCTTTGGTAATAATCAAAACTCTTTAGCCATTGTTTTTGATAAAGAACATACATGTCAAGGCATCGCAAAAAGTGATGGCTGGATTGTTATTACTAAAACTGAAGATAGAGAACTATATGGTACAGATGCCTTCTATTTCAATTTTTATTATTCAGGACATGACGCTTCTGTTTTAGTCCGTGTTTTAGACTATGATGGAGAATATTGGCATAAACAAGTGCAAATCTCTAATAACTCTAAACAAACAATCTTGGTTAAATACGATGAATTTGAACTAAGAACAGCGGGCACTAATGTCTTTAATAGAAGATTTGACTGGGAACACATTAGATATTTTGAAATCGTCTTTGAAAGAACATTTGGTGATGGAATTTGTTTAATCTCCAACATCAAAGCGGTCAAATTTGAAGATTATAAAGATATGTTTATTCAAAAGATGGATTTCCATTTAACCGATCCAAAGGATTGGACTTATGAAAACTACGACTTTAGAAAAGATATGGTCATTTCTGAAAGTGGAGATGAAATTACTTTAAGTTATCCCGCTAGAAATGCAGAAACTAATCCAAATGGATTCGCTGGCTATGGTTTCCAGAACGTCAATGTCTATAAATATTTATCGCAAGGTGATGCGATTAGAATGAAAGTCAAATATACCGGAACTGGTAATAATGCTATGTTCTATTTCCGTATCTTAGAAGAAGATAATGATAGATGGCAGTTTAAGACCCCATTTACTTATTTTGTTAGAGATGACTATAAAGAACTCATTATTCCATTAAAAGCTTTCCAAAGAACCGATTTTATGACTGGAGATGGGGCTAAACAGTTCTATTTCATTCAAAAATTTAATTTCGGTTTAGCGGATAACTATACCACGGGTACATTATCCATTAAGGATTTAGAAGTCATTAAGATTAGAGATATCTTACCAGAAGATGCTCAAATCATTGAATCTAATGGCTTAAGTAAACGCGTTGTAGGTGCTGATGGCTGCGTTGATAGTTTCAATAATTACAACATTTATACCGAAATGTATTATTCTTGGGAACAAAGCGTTGTTAATAAAGACGAAGCGATGAAATTAGACACCATCCATAAAGCTGGTGGTAGTTCTAATAAATACTGTGCTGAATTTGATTATAAAGCCGATATGGAAATGGCGACTTATCAACTTTATATGGATAATACCCAAAATGTTGGTAAATCAGCTTTCTCTATTTGGTTAAAAGATGCTTCTCCAAAAGCGGAAGCCACGAATGTGGCGTATTTAGATCCAAATGATGTCGCCGCTGAAATGACTATTCAATTAACTTTAGATACAGGTGAATGGTATCGTTACGTCATCGATAAACTCGATAAAGAATGGCATAATTACACAATTGCTTTCTCTGACTTTGTTTTAAATAACGAAGAATCATTATTTGATGAAGTTAAACCATTAACTAGTGAACATATCATTCATTTAGCTTTTGGCTTTAAATACCTCTACTATGACCAAGAAGGCAATCACGTCCCAACATATGCGATTGCTAACCCAGTCTATTTAGATGAAATCTACTTTACTGATGCGACAGTTTCTTCCAAACAAGAAATAAGCGGCACAATTAAAGAAGATGCCGATAATCCAAATAGAATCACAGTGGAAACAATGGAAGATTACGCAAGTACAGAAGAAATCTTCGATGTTTGGAGCTATGGAAGTGATAAAGATTATAACGAAATGGCTTTAGCTAACGATGTTTCTAGTGAAGGTGGTAATCATTCCATTAGAATGCATTATAAGAGCTATGATTCAGTTTCTTATGCTAGAAATACACAGTTCGCTAATACAGTGACCGCTAAATGCGTGAGCCTTGATATTAAAGGTGATGGAAAAGCCACAGTTTATTTAAACCTCAATTTCCGTTCAGGTAATACCCTTTATAAGATGAGATATACCATTTCTAATATTCCAACTTCTTGGACGCATTATGAATTAGGTCTTTCCTTATTTAAAGATGTGAATGGTTCGTCTAAGACCATGAATCAAGATAGTGTGAAAGCTATTGAATCTATTTCATTTGGTATTGTTAATCAAGATGGTTCAGAGAGCGATATCTTCGTTGATAATATTAGATTCTTAAAAGATAAAGGTTATAGCACTAATACAGTGACCCCAATTATTTAGGAGGAAAAGTTAATGAAATTTGAAAAATATCAAAATAATCCAATTTTAAAACCAAATCCTTCTAATCAGTGGGAAGAATTATGCGTTTTAAACCCTGCCGCTATATATAACGAAGAAGATAAAACTTTCTATATGGTTTATCGCGCCGCAGGAAATGATAAGACACATATCATTCATTTAGGTCTTGCGACTTCTAAAGATGGGATTAATTTTACCCGTGTCTCTAATAAACCATTAATCGATCCAGATCCAAATGGTTTAGATGCCGGAGGTTGTGAAGATCCAAGGCTCGTGAAAATGGGAGATTATTTCTATCTTACTTATGCATCTCGTCCATTCCCTCCAGGTCAATATTGGCGAGAAGATAAAGAATATTTTGGTTTTAAACCAGAATATGGTCCAAAAGTTCTAGTGTGGAATAACACATTAACACATTTAGCTATTTCTAAAGATTTAAAGAATTGGAAGAAACTTGGACCAATTACCGATCCACATTTTGATGATCGTGATGTCATTATTTTCCCTGAACAAATTAACGGAAAATTCTATATGCTTTCTAGGGCGATGGAAAGATGTGGTGAAGGCTATCCAAACAAGAATCCTGCGATTTGGTTAAGTGAGAGTGATGATTTATTAAACTGGGATAATTACACCTTATTAATGCAAGGTGAAACTGATTGGGAAGATAAAAAGATTGGTGCGGGAACTCCGCCTATTAAAACCAAAGATGGTTGGTTAGTGCTCTATCACGGTGTTTCTAGTAAAGACGATGCTTATAGGGTTGGCGCTATTCTTCTTGATTTGAATAATCCTTACAAGATTATTGCTAGAACTAAAGACTTCTTAATGGAACCTGAAGAAAGCTATGAAACAAATGGCTATTATAACGGCTGCGTTTTCCCAACTGCGATTGTTCCTAAAGATGGTCTTTTATACATCTATTATGGTGCGGGTGATAAAGTCGTTTGTTTAGCCACAGTTAATGAAGAAAAACTTCTTAAATATTTAAAGGAGGAATGTCATGAATAACAAATTCAAACTTCTAGTTATTTTAACTGCTACTTTGGTGTTATCAGCGTGCAATACTTTCGCTCTTAATGCTGAAGGTAGCAATACCCATCACGTTGACTTCTTTAATAATTATTTAAGAGAAGAATTTGAACTATCTAATGGCTTTAAAGGTAAAGGCAACAATCTTTTATATAAATCTATTGATGTAGAAGATGGTTCTTTAATTACTAAGCCAGAAGATCCAACAAGAAAAAACTATGAATTCTTAGGCTGGTATAAAGAACAAGAATGTTTAGTTACTTGGGATTTTGCCTCTGATAAAGTGAATGGCGATTTAAGGTTATTCGCTAAATGGGGTTACGCTCAAGAAGAGGAAGAACTAGAACCCCCATATACGCCTCCTTCACCAGTATCTGATGAATGTGGAGAATTAGATTTCATCTTAACTTCGGTGATGAACTTTAAACCAAGCAAGAGTGATACAGTATCATTACCATCAGCGGCTTTAGCAAAGCTAGAAGCTAATAAAGATAATGTTTTGCCACTTCTTGAATATAAAGTTAAACCAGGTAAAACCATTACCGCGGTTTATGAAAATAAAAAGATTACAATTTCTTCTGGTGAACAAACTCTTTCTTATGAAGTCAAAGATAGTGGAGTTACTTATCAATTAGATAATTCAACCTATGAAACTAAGGCTAAAAACTATGAAGCGAAAATCGATAGTGAAAATGAGAATTATCATGTGATGCTTGCTGGCTCATCATCCATTGAATTTTGGACTTCTTCAAAGGAAGACTTAAATCCAGTTGTCTCTTATAACCACGGCATCGGTGGTACGACAATCGAAGAATGGGATGAAAAACTCAACGCTCGACTTGTCTATCCATATAAACCAAAAATGGTGGTCTATTATGTTGGTATTAATAACGTTATCAATTCTAAACAAGATTCAACTACCATTTGGAATAATTTAGAAAAATTCTTCAATGATACACATGCGGCTTTACCAGATACAAAAGTCCAATATATCATGATGAATTTAATCCCAGGATTCAAAACATATTGGGAAACAATTAATACTGTTAATAATCAAGTAGTGGAATATCAAAAGACCAATACTTGGTTAACTTTAATTAATCCAGGTACCGCTTTACTTAAAGAAAATGGTGAACCAAATGCTGCCTATTTTAGAACAGATGGCCTACATCTTTCCTATTATGGCTATGCTGTTTGGGGAGGCATCATCAAAGAATCAATCTTTAAAGGATTAGAAAACAATTAATGGATAACTACTATTTGGATGTTGATTTTGAATATCAAAAAAGTAAATCTATCTTCTTTAGATGGTCTTTGTTGTTCTCTATCATCCTATCAGTAGTAATCATTAGTGATGTCTTATTAGTGGTCTTGGCTAATGAAAAATACCTTGTTAATCTCATTATTGCTATTACCATTAGTGTGTTGTTTAGTTGGTATGCGATATATTTCTTTACCACAATATATCAAGAGATAAATGGGGTATATCGCTACTATAAAGGCTATCAAAGTGGTCTACAATCCACTGATGAAGTCATCGTAGTTAGTGGTTTAGGGGAAGTGAAATATATTAACGGTTTATATGCTTATCCATTTTACGTTAAATATAAAACTAACCTTGATGGCACAGATAAAATCATCTATACCACGAACAAGAATCTTCTTATAAAAAAAGATGATAAATTAACTATCACCACTTATCGAAGAATCTTAGTCAAAATGGAGAAGCATTCATGAACGCACTTAGAAAAAGAAGAATAGTGACGGTTATGAAATACACATGGCCAATTTATATCGTTAGCGCGGTTATCTTAGCCTTGCTGTTACGCTTTATCTTTCAAATAGTGCACCGCTTACCAGCCTATAAATCAATCACGCTTTTTATAAGTGGTGAGGTGACTGATTCTAAAAAATTAAAAAACGATTTATTAGAAAAATACAAAGATAAAGAAATTAAAAGCGTGGAAACAATATCCGCTTACGCTGATGAGGCTGTTTATCACAGCAAACTCACAGTGACAGGCGTCAGCAGTGCGGATATATTAATCATTCCTGAAACTAAACTAAATGACTTAAAGATTTCCACATTTGGTTTGGAACTTACTAATGAAATAATGTCGACTCATTTTCCTGGTTTAACAACATATAGCCAAGAAGATAAGACATATGGCATTAAACTCAACAAGGAAATCATCAAACCATATTTTAAAACCTCTAATGATGATCATTTTATGATTTTAAATGCTGGTAGCCCGAATATTGGTGAATATGGTGCTTCGGAAATTAAAGAGCACAATGTCGCATTAGAATTAGTTAAAGAATGGGGGATTTAATGTTTAAAAGAGAAGAAAAACAAATTAGTGATTCTGAAGCTAAAAGAAACCTTCCTCACAATAGGAAAGAAGTGTTTTTTGATTTGCTCAGATATCGAAAGATGGCGTTATTCACCCTTTCTAGTTTTGTTTTTATGTTCTTTATCCCATTAGCGGTTGATTTGTTCTTCTTTAGCTATTTAGAAGCAGCAGCGATGATTAATGAAAGATATGAATACTTGTTCTCTTTAATCTTCTATTCAATGCTCATTATGATTCCTTGTATGATCGCCGGTTTTATTGGTTTATCTGGAGCATTCTATGTCGCTAAAAAGATGGTGTGGCAAGAAGGAACAGTTGTGGCCTATGATTTCTTCCAAGGCATTAAAGAAAATTGGAAACACGGTTTCTTGAATGGCTTTACATTTGGCATCGTTTTATTTGGCTTTGTCGTCGGTGGTAGTTATTTATTAATCAACTTTAATACTGTCCCTATTTGGTCTGGTGTAGGTATAGGAGCATTAATCTTATTCTATTTATTATTCGGTATGGTTATTGCTTTAAATAATACGCAAGATGTTTATTATACGAATGGATTTTTTACCACGACGAAAAACTCATTCTGTTTGTTGGGATTGCTCCATTATAGAATCCTACTTACTTATTTATTTACTACTGGAGTGGTTACCGCTTTATGTGCGATTAACTTTGTTACTTTAATTATTGGCATGGTCTTATTCGCTGTTTTTAACAGTGTTGCCATCATCTTATATACATTAATATCCCATTATGGTTTTGATAAATATATTAACAAAGAACATTACCCTGATATGGTTAATAAGGGTTTGTATAAATTAGAAGTTAACGATAAGGAGGCCTAGTTTTATGGCAGATGTAACACTTAGACACGTTTATAAGGTTTATGAGGGCAGCGTGCGTGCGGTTAATGATTTCGATTTAAATATTAAGGACAAGGAATTCGTCGTCTTTGTCGGTCCTTCTGGATGTGGCAAATCCACAACATTAAGAATGATCGCCGGCTTAGAAGAAATTACCGCTGGTCAACTTTACATTGATGGTGAATTAATGAATGAAGTTGAACCTAAAAATAGAGATATTGCGATGGTTTTCCAAAGCTATGCTTTATATCCACATATGACCGTTTATGAAAACATGGCCTTTGGCTTAAAGCTTAGACACACCCCAAAAGATGAAATCGACCGTCGCGTTAAAGCTGCCGCAGAAATCCTAGAAATCTCTGAACTTTTATCTCGTAAACCAAAAGCCCTTTCTGGTGGTCAAAGACAACGTGTGGCCTTAGGTAGAAC
>AUXO017187014.1_pt1 | contig 15082 bp, 1 predicted proteins | sample 768731 | NCBI WGS metagenome assembly AUXO01 (sample SAMN02715735, study PRJNA202380) | gut metagenome | biome: sheep rumen | host: Ovis aries | place: New Zealand: Palmerston North
GCTGAACTGGTAGAATATTTCAATAAAATTCTTAAAGATATCACAATAAACGGCAATATAGGCCACTCTCAGGTCAAGATTAAGGACGGCCTGACGACGGGTGCGATGACCTCCACGTTCATGAACGGAAAACCTTCCGCCGTACATTATTCCGTGACGCCCGGTCAGGGAAGCGCCAAACTTCCATATACTGTTCAGGTCACCATGCCGGAAGAAGGTACTGATCCTGTCGTGACCTTTACGATTAACGGACAAGAATACTCTACGACGTCCGGAGCAGTGCAAAAAAAGGTGAATCCGGCAGATGCCTATGACGCCGGCGAGTACTATTCTGTAAAGGTGGGCAGCGAAGAATACAAGATCGCACTGGCGAGTGTTGACAATGCCGGAGAACTGACCTGGGATCTCACCCCGATGGGCGTTTTGTGGGACAACTGCGATTACAAGGCGGAGTTCGTTGTATGGCCTAAACAGGAAGCCTACAACTATGTGGCCGGCCTGAACAACAAGATGCCTGGTTTTTCATGGGATGAAGCTGCTGCCAGCCAGCATGAGCATACCGATTCCCAGGGGAGAAAATACTGGTCGCACGGCGTTTCCGACTATCCTTCTATCGTAAAATATGAAGACGGAACCTTCGCCGTTCTCACCAATACACATCAGGAAGTGGAGTATTCCGTCTCACAGGTAGAAAACGGAGCGCTTGTTGAAAAGACGGATCCGAAAACGGAAGCGCTCGACACGCCTGATCCCATGCCGCTGACCGCCACCCGGACAAATCTCGAGAAACAGTGGAATGTGGACAGGAATCCCGCGATCCTGGCGCAGTACCTCTATAATCCCGATGGCACGCCAACGGAATTTGTTGCTAAATTTGACATTACTTCGGATAACGATACAACCCCCTTTGCGACTGTTTCGCTCGGGTGGGACGATGATCTGGAGCAATATGTCTGGGATGAAAGCAGCCTGAGAAGGGTCGTTTACGCCGGACATGTATTTCATATCGGCACGCGCTGGAGTGATGAGATCAATATCGCGACAGGTCTTATGCTGAGCAGTGCCCGTATGCAGGCGCTGGGTCTGAATCCGGCGGAATATCCGAAGGCAGTTTATGAAGGAAAGACCTATTACATCCTGGAGCGCGGACACGATTATCATGTCGAAGAGAATCCGACCGGAGACGGTTTGGGTTATGAATTTGATTTCCTGTCGCCCGTTTTCCATCCGATGCTGGTAGACGGCCGGATGGTGAATATTGTATTCGAAGACGAGATGAACGAAGACGGACCGCTCAGCCTGACCGTTCCGTATCCGATCTCCAGTATGGTTCCCGCGCCGATGAATGCCATCGGCTCTCTGGTGGTGGAAAATACGCTGCGCGGCTATATCAATGTGGAAAAGATCGTTGTAGACAAGGATGGAAAGACGAAGCTGCCGGACGACACTACAAAGTTCAGCTACGATGTTGTGTTGGATAATGAGGTGCTGGATCCCGCGCCGTTCACGGTGGACGACAGCAACGTTCCCTGGTACGGCATCAACGGCCTTTTCTATCATGCAGAAACGGAGGGGACAGTTTCCTATTATGAAGCTGCACCTTTGGGCGGAAATCGGCTGAGCCTGCTGACAGAGTCCGGTGAAACGGTCATTGCAGAGACAGAAGGACAGCCTTTCAACAAGGATGTCAAAGGCCCTACCAAAATCCGGCTCATCCTCAATGAAGACGAAAACCAGTATGGAGAATGGTTTGATCTTTACGGCAATGAAATGTTCCACGACAGCGACAGCCATGTTCATGATACCATTCAGATCATGCAGGGGCAGATCCTGAACATTGCCAACGTTCCGAAGGGAACGACTTACACGATCTCTGAATCGATCCTCAATCCGGATTATGATCTGATGAGCATTGTATGGGGAATCAGGGACGGAGATGAAACGATTACAAGCGGACGTGCAGAGGATATCAGTTCCGGAAGCATTACAGGGACGATCGTATCGAACCGGGACAACCACATTACATTCACGAACAAGATCCACTCAGCTGATGTGATCGTGAAGAAGGTCGACGGGAACGGAAAAGGCCTGCTCGGCGCGAAGTTCACGCTGACGAAGGCGGCGCAGGGAAATTCTGCAGCGCAGACATGGACGCTTCCGGAAACGGGCACCGCCGATACCGGCAAATATATGTTCGCAGATCTTTCGGACGGGATCTATACGCTGACGGAGACGCCGCCGGCCAACTACACCGGCATCGACCCGATCACGTTCGTCGTCACCGGCGGAAAGGTGTACATGCCCGGCAGCGATCTTCCTTCGGGTTACACGCTGCCCGGCGGCATTACATGGCCGAACGCGCTGCCCGCAGGAGTTCTGTGGACCGGAAATACCTTTACCCTAACGGTACCCAACACGCCTGTCCAGCCGCCGGCGGGAGAGGTCCGCGTTGAAAAGCGCTGGGTGGATGAGAATGGTGATACCGCAGAAGGAACACGGGATGTCAGGGTTCAGCTGAGAAGGAGAAGGCTGGATTCGCATAAGGTGACAGTAGTGTTCCATAGTGATGGCTGGTCAGGGGGAGCAGAAATAAACGATACAAGTACGTATCAATCAATAGCCGGAGATCAGGTCATAATAGAGTTTGCCAAGCCGACACGTTTTGCGCAGAATGATGCTCCGCCCGTTTCAAGTACATCAGGGATCGTACAAGGCCCGAATTCGAATGGTGACAAGTGGAGAATAGTTGTCAGCGGGGTGAGTTCTGATATTACTGTTACGATTGATTATTCAGGCTACAATTGGCAGCTTGTTAATCAGAATAATAATCCCAGAATACAGGATACAGTGACCGTGACTGGAAATGGCCAGGGCAGCGGGGATTACATTCCTGATGAGAATTTCCCTGCTCCTGCAGACCTGGAGAAAGCCACAAAGACGTTGACAGCCCCCGATTACTTCGCTTCCTGGAAGTTTGGTGAAGGAAACAGTTACGATTTCCCCGCTGCCGGCTATCAGTACTACATTGTCGAGCTGGATGAAAACGGCCAGCCGCTGGAAGAAGGCCGGGACGGATTGGTCTCTATAACAAACAACGACGGCATTACTACCGGCATCATTACAGCCACCAATAAAATCGATGGCAGCCTGACGCTGAAAAAGCAGATCACTGCACTGTCAGACGATGACGTATCCAATGGTGCAGGCAAGTACAACTTCACGGTGACGGGACCGGGTGAATCGGGAACGACAAAGCACGTCCAGATCCGGATCGACGCGGAAGGCACTGTGACCTACAAGATCGCAGATGCAGAGATCGGCTTCGACGAAACGGAGGGGTTTGTCAGCGCGCCCGCAGACGGCACTGTTCTGATCCGTGATCTGGTCGCCGGAACATATAAAGTGACCGAGGGTGATTATCTTCTGGACAGCGAGGATGGCAAATACACCACAAGTCTCGGGAAGATCGAAGTGGAATCGGGGACGGCGGATCTCTCAGCCGGTTCGGCGACACTTGACGTGCGTGCAGAGAATACGCCATCCGCTGCCGCTGCCTTCACAAACATGCTTGTGCCTATGGTGGATGTTCCTGTCCTGAAGACCTGGAAGTGGGAAGATGATGATGGCAAGGTGGCTTCCTGGACTGCAACATTCAACCTGGAATACCGTGAGGTCCTTGTCAGCGGCGAAGAAGCCGAAGATGCGAAGCACAGCTGGGCTCCCATGTATGAAGCAGACGGCACAACGCAGAAGAGCGTAACGCTTCGTTCGACAGATTCGCCACAGGAGAAGTTTACTTCCCTTCCGATGTACAAAACCCATGAGAACGGCAGCGTGTACCGGATGATCTATGCAGTGGATGAAGTCGCGTACACTATCACATATAATGATGGCCGCAGTCCGGAAACAGAGACCTGGAGCAAGAGCGAATCCGGTCATTTGACGGAGCACTATTCACCCGATTATGAGCAGGATGCCGGCGAATCGGAGATGCCGGAGAATCCGGAAGACTGGGATGAATGGTATACGATCAGCCTGAAAAACGTAAGATCTACAAAAGAGATCGAGAAAACCATCGACCTCTCGCTCGAAAAAGTGTGGGAAGACGAGACACTGCAGAACGATCCGGACAGTATGGCGACGTTCCAGCTGATGCGGACGTACCATGAAGAATTTCTGGATTATGACAAACTGAATCTGGATCCGGATGATCTGGTGACTGTAAAACTGGTTCTGGGCGATGGCGTGACGAAACAGATGATTGTGCCGCGAGGCGCTCCGGTCTATGTTACTGCGGCAGTAAAGCCCGGAAAGAAAGCACGTTTCAGGTTCCGTACGGATGACAGCAGCGATATTACGCTGTCCGGTCCGGACGAAGCATCCACAAGCCAGCAGTTTATCAGGACAAGTGAATCGTTTGCTGCGAATGCTGACGGTGATGAGATGACTGTGACATTGATCGGCGGAGACACTTCCGTGCTGGTAGGAGATCTGGACGGACTTGGCCTTGCGAGCTTTGATCCTGCTGATACAACGTCAGAACAGGATGATGAAGCGTTTAACAATCCAATGTCCCAGGACGGTCAGTCTGCAGGGCAGGAATTTACGCTGGATGCCGAGCATGGCTGGCGAAAGGAATGGGCCGGTCTGCCGCAGGTGGTAGAAGAATTGTCTGTAACCGACAGCGGAACGCGTATGAAAACGATCGTTTACAGCTATTATCTCAAAGAAATAGAAGACAAGTGTTACCCGAAAAATTATAAGGTATCCTTCAGGAACGGCATGGGAGATATGGAGAATCCGCTCATTTCAAGCGGTACCGTTGTGGCCGAGAACAGCCTGGAAACGACCGAACTGCATGGAACGAAGACGTGGAACCTGGACGGGAACAGCAGCTATGTTCTTGGCACGCCGGTCCTTAAGCTGACGCGCAGAACGGAAGGAACAGCGGAAGGCGGAACGACGCTGTCTGAACCTGAAGATGTAACGGTGAACTGGGAAGGAGAAGACCAATTCCTCCAGCCGACGTGGCATTCGGACGGAGCTTTCACCAGATCGTACACATACGCCGAACTGCCCAAACGGGATAAAGATGGTAAAACGTATGTCTACAGTGTGGAGGAGATAGAATTTACGGTCGGATCCGGTGAAAACGCAGTTGTTTACACGGCTGCCAGACAGCCAGACGGTTCCTATATCGTAACGCCGGACAAAGAAGGTGCGGAAAAATTCGTAGTTACGCAGACGGATAATGATATCGTCAATACGCCTCTGAAGGTGGCTGACCTGAAGATCAGGAAGCAGGTGACGATTAATGATTTTGATCCTGCAAACAGCGCAGCAGGGGATAAGACCAAGGCAGACGGGACGTATGTCTTCCAGATCCTTGGGAAAGCGGAAACACCGACGGCCGGGAAATCCTATACCGTGAAGATCGTCATCGATCACGGAACGCCGGTGTCTGCCACCCTTCGGGATAACACCGCTGCTGCTCCTGAAGATACAGCAGTCACGCTCACTGCGGATAAAGCTGTCGTAATACCGGATCTGATACAGGGTGTCTATACAGTAACAGAAGCAGCAGATACTAACACTGTTCTGACTGCACTGAACAGCACGCAGACAAGTACGGCTGCTGATCTGGATCACCGGAGTATAGAGATCACTTTGAACGGAGAAGGCAGTGAAGTTCAGACGGTGACTGCAACCAACAACGCCGGGGACAGCACTGAAACAGATATCGCGCACATCAGTGTAAGAAAGACTTTCAAGGGATTAAAACCCGGCCATAAGCTTCCGGACGACTTCCATGTCGCGGTAACTGTCACAGGACGTATTGACGGTGCGACCAGAGAACTGGAATACACCCTCAGAGGTGAGACGGATACAACGAAGGGTGTCATTTGGAATGAGACTGTCAACGATGATGGGGATATGGTATGGAACTGGAGAATCGCCGTCAAAGGGCTGAATCCGGATGCCACTGTAAATATTCAGGAGTACGGTTATAAGATGGCCGGCTATGATGTCGATGAGGAAGTGAACGGGACGCACGGTACCGCTTACAGCGGAACAGTGTCGCCGGATACGACGATCCAGGGAATCAGTGAAGTGATTACGGAACAGAACAGCCTTGAGTTCCCGCTGAATGATCTGGGGCCTTCCGCGACGATCTTTATAGCAAGAATTATACCGTCTCAGACAGCGCTGGTTATCTCCAAAAACAGACTGAATCTCAGTGAGAGGGCGGCGCTGGAGCAGATGCTCCGGCATATGCCGAATGCACAAGACTGGTATAAAGGAACTACTCCACGGTACTACAGTTTTGAGGATGCGGCAAACAATAAGATCCATGTCAGGAGTGAAAAGAATCATAATAAGATCAGCCTCGTTACCTACAGTGATGATGACGGAGGGAAGATCACTTTCTCAGAACAATGTGACTGGAATATGGTAGCGTGCCGCACCATCATCTTCAAGCCCGGACGGCCGGCTGACTTCAACTATGTCAACAGTTATGTGGAGCATGGCGTGAACATCGATCTGCTGAAAGTAGATCAGAACAACAGAGATGTGAAGCTCCCCGGAGCCAGATTTACGGTAACAAAACTGGATGAGAGCAGTACCATCAGCCGAATTCAGTATAAGCTGCTTGAAGGAACGGATACACCGGAATTCCAGAGAACAACGGCTATGACAAATGCAGAGGGTATGACATCTATATCCGGCCTGACGAGCGGATATTATGAGGTCAGAGAATCGCAGACGCCCGATGGCTACGTTCTGACCGGAGACGAGTGCTTCTATGTGAAGATCGAGGACGGAGTGGCTGTTTATCTGCATGTCAGTGAGAATGAAGAAACGACGATCGATCATTGGCTGCCTGTCCATGAGACAGCGTCTGATGCATTGATTCAGGTGACGAATGGCCGTGCTGATGATCCGGAAACTCCGGATGCAGATGAAACCGTAAACACATTGTTCAGTATCGGAAATACGCCCGGCGTTATCCTTCCTCATACCGGCGGCCCGGGTACAGGGCTCCTCAGTCTGATCGGTCTTCTGCTGACCGGAATCGCCTCCGTTGTGCTCCTGATGAGAAAGAGAAAAACTGCATAGCATTATTTCATCAATTATTTATCTATGAGAGGATGGTTTCTGTAAAAATGTAGTGACCATCCTCTGTTTTTGTGGATTTTTGTGATCCTTGTTGGACATTTGTTGGACACGTTCATCTAATATTGATATAAAAATACAAGTTTGCATATAAATCGACTAAATGTATCTTCGGACAGACACAGTATGCGTTCTTTCCTGTTATCTTAACACATCGAATTTCTGAATTTCGGTTAGAATTAAGAGGAGACTGTACGCAATCAACATTTGACGTTTCGTATGACATGGTCTGTTTCATAATAGACTCAGGTGAAACCAGTAGGAAGGTAATCTGTAAGTAAGCGAGGTTTGGTTTCCATGAGATTTCCGGATAGATTGGCAGGTTTGTTTAAGTTACGGCGTTTATTTCTCATAACAGCCGTTATTGTTGTGTTCGTGACCACGTATTCGCTCATCCTCCCTGCAATCACGATGGAGAGGAAAACTTACTGCGGACTTGAGGAGCATGAGCATACGGAAGAATGCTATACCATTACCAGAGTATGCGTGTGCGGTCAGGACGAGGTCGAAGGACACGAACATACGGATGACTGCTATACCGAGGAGCAGGTGCTTGTCTGCGAACTTGAGGAGAACGATGCGCATACCCACACGGATGATTGCTATGAGACCGAGCGGATCCTGCTCTGTGGCAAGCAGGAAGCAGAAGGTCATACGCATGATGATTCCTGTTTCGAGGAGGAGCGGGAGCTGACCTGCGGTATGGAAGAGCATATCCATTCAGAAGAATGCTTTGTGAATCCGGATGCGGAGACGGAAACGCCTGAGACGGAAACCGCTCTCTCTGAAAACGAGAATCCTTTCACGAATGATCAGGGAATCCTTTCCGGTGAAAATGAGACCGAATACAGCAGCGAAACACCGGCAGAGGAAACGACTGAATTCGAGGCGGAAGAATCCGAGACCGAACCGGAAGAGACAGAGACTTCCGCAGATGAACGCGCATACCCTGCCGTTACCCTGAAAGAGAAGATCAAAGACGGCCTGCTCAGCACATGGATCGAAGTCATTGCCGAAGCACCTGAAGGCGTCCTGCCCGAAGGCACCGCACTCTTTATCGAACCGTATATCCTGGAAGAGGATGAGCAGGAGAAGTTCGATACCGTTCTTTCCGATACGGTACAAAATGGCCTTCTGGAATACAAGACGGTCCGGATCAGCTTCATCGGCCCGGACGGAGCGCCTGTAATTCCGAACGGCGACGTACAGCTCTTTATTTCCGATGATCTGGTCGAGGACGCGGAAAATCTGGAGCTTGTCAGTCTTTATGACCACAGGTTTGATCCTGCGCTCGAGAACATTTCCATTGATGATCCCGAAGAATATGATCCCACGGCAGCGCTGATTGAGATCGATCCGCTGCTGCAGGAGAATGTCAAAAAGAATACCGTTACCTATCTGCGTAAACCGGAAGATCCTGAGATTCTTGCGGTCTGTTCAACGAGCTCGGAAAGAACGCTCGAAGCGGATGGAAACGGTTATCATATCACGATGACCGGCGGCGCGAAGGCCTGCATCCCGCAGGATGCGAAGCTTTCTGTCAGAGAGATCAGAGAGAATACCCGCGACTATGACGGGTATGTTTCCGATGCGGAGAAACAGCTGGAAGTAGAGGAAGGCGCAGTCTCCTACGCCAGATTCTTTGATATTACGATCGTGGATGCCCGCGGATGGGAGATCCAGCCGAAGGAAGCCGTGGATGTAAAGATCGTGCTTGATGATCTGCAGGACAATATCGATGAGAATGCCGAGGCGGCACCGCAGGTGGTGCATTTCGGTGAAGATGAGAATGAGACGGTCGAGGCGGAGCAGACGGGCGATGAGGTGAGCTTCGCGGCGGAAGGTTTCTCGGTGTACGGCGTGGTGTATACGGTGGATTTCCACTGGGAAGTAAATGGCAGAATGTTCGAATTCAGCATTCCGGGCGGTGGGTTTGTAAGCTTTTACAACCTTTTGGAAGTGCTGAACATCGTAGAAAATGATCCGGACACCGAAACAGATGAGATTCAGGAGTTGGTGGACGGGATAGAAAACATTGACTTTTCTAGCCCGGAACTGGTCAGTGTCAGCAAAATCACCGAAGATACTACGGTAGGGGCGATCAAGGAGCGCCTCCGTTTAGAGTGCGAATATTCGGCTGAACTGACGGAAGAGCAGATTGCGGAGATTAATGCGCAGGAGGCTAAGGCCGGGGACTGGGCGCTGATCAGTCTGAAGGCGTTTGATACAGAAGAGAGTCTGGCGGTCACCATGAAGAATGGGGATACGTGGACGGTGAGGGTGACGGATGCGCAGAAGCCTTATAAGGATGTGGAATCATTAGAAACCGGGACATATATTATCTATAATTCGTTTGATTCAAGTAAACAAGCTGTCTTTATGAAGAACGATGGGACAAGTTCTTTTACGAATTCTACTACTGGGACAGCTTGGAATGCTGCAGATTTATCGAATTATACCTGGAGAGTTACGAAAAATAATAATGGAACATATACAATAAAAAGCACTGCAAATAATATTTATATCAATTTGTATGGTGATAATAATGAGTATGATAAGTGGGCAAGTTCATCATCAGCTAACGTCACTCTAGTGAATCACTATAATAGTGACGGAGTAAACGACGGGATTAGTATTAGATATAATAACAAATATATCCAAAGAAACCAAACCAAAGGTTTTTTTGTGAGAACTGACCTGCAATGGAAAGACGTCAACTTGACTTTTTATAAAATTGAAGAAAACTCTTCGGGAGGGTCTACTGGGACACCGGGCATTGTTCTAACTGATGAACAAAGAGCGGAGATGGAAAAATGGAAGGAGACACTTACAAAGTTCAATACACTGACAGATTATGACAAGACAGCAGAAGTCTATGATGAAGATGATCGTGTATATAAAATCGATATAACGGCAGATTCCGGCATAACAGATTTTTATAAAAATGTAGATTTGGGATTTGTGCTGGATGTCTCTAATTCCATGAAATTTCCTTCGAGCTTAAAAGCATTGGAAGATAACCAGGGAAATGAGCAGCAGGTTTGGATGACTGCTGACTGGCTTGATTGGGCTAAAAACGCTTATTCAAGTTACTATAATCAGGACGGATGTTTTTATATAATAAGCGATCCGGCACTTACATCTACAATCTATAAGGTTTGGAAAGACGGAAATCAATGGAAATATCAGGATGCTTCGGAAAACCCGGGTGTTAAAGTTTATAATGTAAATGACGGCACGGTTTTTAAAGAACCATATCGTCAGGCTTATACTTTATATTATGCAGATGATAAGATAAAACGAATGACATATCTGCAGAATAGTGTAGTATATGCTGTCGATACTTTAAAGAAAATCGTTACACCTACAGAACATGTTGATGATAATACCGCAACCGTTCAAGTTGCGTATAATTTCTTTGCGGGTATTTCCGGTTCAAATAATGATAATTATGCAATCAGAAAATCACAGGATTTTGTTAATTTAAGAAGCGCCGGATCGGAACTGTTTACTGTAAGCCCAGCCGGAAATGAAGCCTCCGGTACACGACAAGATCTGGCATTGTATGATACAAATAATGATCCTAAGCTGGCTGCAAATGAGTTTAGCTGGCATTCGGGATATGATAAGTATGTAATTCTAGTTACAGATGGTGCTCCGAATGGGGCTTCAATGTCTGATGTTGTAACAGCAGCCAATAGGCTTAAATCGGAAGATGGTGTCAAACTTATTACAATTGGTTTGAGTACAAAAGATGTCGATGGCGGTTCGCAGATGTTAAAATCCATCGCAAATGACGTCGATGGTGATGGCGTTCCTGAGTTTTACGAAGCGGAAAAAGCGAAGGATCTTGAATATATTTTGCTTAGAATTCTGCGTTCTATCATGGCCAAAGGCCTCGTCAGAGGAAAAATCACCGACACCATCGACAAAGGCTTTTATCCTGTCGACGTTCAGGGCAATCCCCTCATCGCCGGGGTTTACAAGAACGGCGGCCGCGTTCAGAATGCGCAGATCAGCGACTATGTTTCAGGTGGGAAACCCACAGATGCACATGCAAATGAAGCATTTTATACCTGGGAACAGGTAGGAGACGAATGGAAAATCACCTGGTATAACCAGGAAATCGGCTGGAATGACAATGACAGCACGACCGGAAATCCATGGACCGGAACTGTTTATGTAAAGGCAAAGGAAGATTATCTTGGTGGAAACCTGATTGAGACCAACGATGGACACGCTCAGATTGAGCCGACAGGATTAAAGCTCGTTATCAATGGCACGCCGGAGACAAACTGGCGTCCTCTTGAAGGCATGACTCCGATCGATCTTCCCGTCCCCCGTGTCAACGTCCACAACCTGGAAACAAAAGAAAACAGCACAACCTGGACGGTCTACAAGGGCACGAGTGTGACACCGAAGGAACAGATTGAAGCATTATGGAATGCCATCCCGATTGAAGAAGTTGTCTCCTCTACACAAAATAATGGTCACAAGATTACTACCGGGCAGAGTGCCAATGTCGGAAGTGCAGGAGCAGGTGAGACATTTACGCTTGGAAGCGTTATGTCTGAAGCGGCTCCGGATTTCAACGTTGATAATTTGATCAATCAGATCACCTCGACGAAATCCAGCGCTTCACAGGAGTTCCCTTACACTGCATATGGACATGAATCCGGTAAGATTACTGTAAAAGTGGAAAGAACAATTGGTGACCAGAATCCTTCCACACATACAGCGGATACTGTAGGAACTCCGGTGGAGCAGTATAAGGTGACATTCACTTATAAGCCATATACTGAGAGTGAGCGGAAAGCGAAACTGATTGCTGCCAATGAACTGGATGACGCAGGAAAAAACAATAATGACTATCATAACGGCTCGAATGGCCGCGGAACCGAAGAAACCGGTGAGATCAAGAGCGAGAATACACACACAATCAATGTATATGCAAAACCGCTCGAAGTTGCAAAGGTCAAACCTGCAGGAAATGATTCCACATCCCCTTTGAGCGATAAAACAGCAGCATTCTCTTTATACAGAAAGTGGAGGGCTGCAGACGGCGATGCAAATAAGGTGTCATTGAAAGGATACTCCCTGGGAGGTACGGTACTGAGAGAACCTTCTTCAGATAATGACTATTTCGTCCTTGTTGAGTCAAAAACGACTGTAAATGGCTTTGCAAAGTTTACAACAGAACTGAGTGCTGCGGATGCTCCGTATTATCTGGCAGAGACGTCTGTTCCGGATGGGTATGCTGAGAACAAGGTTCTTCAGACAGTAACCGTCTCACCCGGACCGAATATTACGACAACAAAGACATTGCCTTCTGTTACGAATACGGAAGAGGGGGCCATCACAACAACCATGCCGTATGACTGGACACAGGGCGTGAGGCTTTCGATCGATGGCGCAGAGGCAGTTTATGTAGATGGTTCAGGTACACAGATCATTCCCGCTGCCGGCGGGACAGCCAGAGATTATGTGCTTCCGACCGATCCGGAAGGGTATTTCAGGAACTCTGTCCTGAATATCCCGCTCGGATATCTGCAGATTCATAAGCAGGTAACCTTTAATAATGATACCCCCTCCGCAACGGAATTATCAGATCTGAAAGGAGATTATGAGTTCACTGTTTATACGGATGCAGAATGTACGAATCCGTATATGGAAGATGGACAGCCGAAGACACTGACAATCACAATAGACGAAACAGACCATGCTTCCAGTGAAGTCATCGGACTGCCGATAGGCGAATACTGGATTAAAGAGGACTCATCGGTTGAAGGCGTTCTTCCGAATGCAAATAAGATTTCAGCCCCAGTAACCGCAGACCGGATTGCAACCAACCCTTTCCCTGTCAGCTTCACGAACAACAAAAATGTTGATGACCAGGCAGACAAACTTGCCATCGAGTTGGAGAAGAAATTTACGGGTCTGTCAGACAAAAACAGTATTCCGCCCGGCTTTAAGGTGGTTTTGAAATACAGGGACGGTACGGCTGAAAGATCTCTTGATCTTTCGAACGAGGATCTCGGAAATGTCGGAGCAGATCGCGTGAACATTGATTGGAGCGACAGCGATGGCGGCCTCACCTGGCATTGGAGAGTGACGAATCTGCCTTATGACGCAACGGATTTCAGGGTCAGCGAGGATAAGTACGACACTGCACCGGGCTACGACTGGTCGGGTACTACTTTGAACGATAATCCTGTCGAAGATCCTTCCGCAGACTCCGCACAGACGGTGCTGAAACCGACGGTCACTTTTTCCACGGTGGATCAGCATGAGATCAATCCTGACAATGATAAGACGTTCTATTTCAACGAAGATATGATCTGGCTGCTTCGTGCAACCGGTAATGAAGGTGTTGTGGTGATCTCGGTTCATACTTTAAGTTACGCCACAAGACTGGCTGTGGAAGATTTTATCAAAACAAATAATTTCCCGCAGTCGTCGTGGGCAGATCTCAAGGTGAGCTACTACAGTCGAGAGGCGCACCAGAATGGTTTTTCTGTTCATGGTCATAAACTGAGACTGGAAAAAATCGATCCGCCCCATAATGGCTTTGATTATCAGCTGACCGTGGATAAGAATCAGTCGAATCATAATTACTTCTACAGACTGGTTTATGACTCGCATTCTGATAAAAACAGTTTCAAGTATGTGAACGATTACTCCGAGAATTCTGTCAGTGTTGATCTTGTCAAGGTGGACAGAGATGACCGTGACGAGAAGCTTTCGGGAGCTGTTTTCAGTTTACGGAAGCTGACACAGACAGAAGGCAATCCACCGGCGCCGCTTCCCAGCGGAGAATTTGCCGGAACTGATCTTCCTGATTCGGCGCCCACCAAAGAGAATACAGGAAAGACATCTTTCGAAGGCCTGACACAGGGGTATTATGAGATTACGGAGAAGACACCGCCTGCAGGTTATGTGTTAACGGATGCCGTTCCGGTATATTTCAGGATCGAAAATGGTGTTGTATCCCGGATCGAATGGTCCGCAGATCAGGCAAAATGGATTGAAAAGGGGAATGATGAACTGATTACATTTGAAGCTGCTGTCCCTGCAGTCAGTGATAATCCGGATACCCCGGAAAATGAATCCGCTGATGCAGTGAATGCTGCATTCACGATTGGAAATACGCCCGGTTCAGCCCTGCCATCCACCGGCGGCCCCGGCTCGCGTTTCATCATCCTTCTTGGAGCGATGTTTGTTCTTGCTGCCGGAGGAATACTGGTACTTCGTTTGAGAAGATCGACGAGATAACTTGTTGTGTTTGCCTGGGGTTGAGACCCGGAAGAAAAGAAGACGCTGCTCTTTTTGACGCCGCCCGATGAGTTCGGAAGGCTGAAAAAGGGCAGCGTCTTTTTGATTATGGCGGGGGGAATATAAAAGACGATATTTGTTGGACATTTGTTGGACGAGGAAGAGTATGATAACATAGTTGATATATAAATTGTATCTCGATACACAAACTACAAATATAAAGTATCTGACGAAAACGATTTCGATTCGCCATTTGTTTTGAATGAACGTACAATTATAATAATTTGTTTCTTTGCTAGAATAATACTTTTTTTGAATGGATCGCCATTTGACGCTTTGATAGTCGGGATCTGTTTCATAATGAGATCACAGGAAACAAACAGAAGGGCTTTTCAGAAATCAGCGAGGTAAGTCCCATGAAGTTGTTGGATAAGCTGAATAAGTATATCAAATTAAAACGGCTGTTCCTTACAGCAGCTGTTTTTGTTGTGTTCGTGACCACGTATTCACTCATTCTCCCGGCGATCACGATGGAGAGGAAAACGTACTGCGGACTCGAGGAGCACGAGCATACGGAAGAATGCTATACCGTTACCAGAACGTGTGTGTGCGGTCAGGATGAGATCGAAGGGCA
>AUXO015168951.1_pt1 | contig 15081 bp, 10 predicted proteins | sample 768731 | NCBI WGS metagenome assembly AUXO01 (sample SAMN02715735, study PRJNA202380) | gut metagenome | biome: sheep rumen | host: Ovis aries | place: New Zealand: Palmerston North
GCGGCGATTGATGCGGTAGAAAGAGCATTATTCAAGCGTGTGGCAAAGGCATTTATTGAATCACTCCCACCAGTAAATCCGAAGCCAGTATGTGAGGATTGTATAGACAGATATGCTGTATTGGCAGAATTAGACCCACAGAGTTACGAATACAAAGTGGTTAAAGAATTACCGAGCGTAGAGCCGAAGCAATCAGAAATTATTAGATGCAAAAACTGTAGGCACGATAATAATTGCGAAATCCAATATGCTGCTGAAGCAGGAAGTAAATTCTTTTGTGGTGCGGCAGAAAGGAAAAATGAGTGTCCACCAGTAGAGCCGAAACGACCAAAGAGAACAAAAACCATGATGATAGACGGAGAACCTACGGAAATAGACCCATTAAGTTATGAGGTGGGCTATTCGCATGGTCAGACAGAGCGACCAAAGGGGGAGTGGATTAGAAATGACAACGGCACTTATTCTTGTAGCTTCTGTCACTCATGGATTCCAGAAAAACAACACCATTATGCACGATTTTGTTTGTATTGTGGAGCAGATATGAAAGGAGCAGACGATGAAACTGATTAAGTTGACAAGCATAGAAAAGAGAGATATTGCTATTGTCGCAGATGAAATCATAAGCATAGAAAGAGGCGATTATTTTGGAGGCGATTATATTGATTGGGAGTCGGAGAAAAAGTGCGACTTTGAAGGTCGACCGACAAGAATCATAATGAAAAATTTCAACTATTCTGTGAGGGAAGACTTTGAGACTGTTTGTGCTTTGATGGAAGGAGCAGATGATGAGTGAGGATTATAGAGGTGATAAGAAATGAAAAGAATAACTAAAAATGAAGCACTTCAAATTTTAGATAAAAACGGAATAACACTTATAGAAGGACCATTAGGCGAAGCTCTAAAAATGGCATACGAAGCCCTAAAAGTACAGGCTGAAAGAGAAGAGCTGCCTTATGATGCTATGGGGGATTATAGCAGAACACCTCAATATACTACCCCAGATGAATGGTACAGAGACAACTTTATAAGGAGAGAACATGATGGACATAAGTAATATAATCGAAAAAGATAATGTAGACTTTACTCAAAAATATACAAGTGGATTTGATTTCACAGACGAAAATGCAGGTACATTAGATCTATCTGAAATACCTCTGGAAATAGATATAGCTAATATAGATCAATATGAAAATAAAGACTATGCCCTACTCCGTAAAAATGGATTAGGAACATCTGATTCATCTATAGTATTAGGAGTAAATCCATATACATCCAAACAAGAACTCATAGCTGAAAAATGCAGAAACTACTTAACTGATGAAGAACTAGCTGTAGGAGACAAAGACGCAGTAAGAAAAGGTAGAGAACTTGAACCTCTTGTTATACATAAATTCTCACAAGTAATGGGAAGACATATTATAAAACCTATTGATATGTATAAGCATAAAGATTATCCATATATCAAATTTAACTTTGACGGAGTTATAGATAAGCTTTATAATGATGACGGTACATATCAATACATCCCTGCTGAAATAAAAGTAGTAACTATGTTTGGTGAAAAACACTATAAAGCCAAACAAGCTACATTTAAAGAATCTAGAGGATGGGATATTATCCCTCCGCATTATGAAGAAGACACTGTAGATATTGAAAGTAAAGCTGCAATGTATGGAATCCCACCATACTACTATACTCAGCTTCAGCAACAAATCTTTGGATTAAATGCACCTTATGGATTCTTAGCAGTTATCTTCGAAAGAAGTTGGGAAATACATGCTTGGTTTGTATGGAGAGACCAAAAAATGATTAACAACTTAATAATCGAAGATACCAAAACATGGGATATAATAGAGAAAAAACGACCGGAAGGATTTGATTTAGGAGTAGAAATTAAAAATGCCTAGACTTGGAATAGACCCATTTGATCCCGATCCCTACAAAAGAAAAATATATAATCGTAGAAGTAACAGAGATATTACATACGATATATTAATCTGGATCATAACATTCGTTTCATTTGTAGGAGCTATAGCACTACTAGCTTTTGTAATCATGCCTGAAATAAAAGGAACATGGATAGATACAGGAGGAGAAAACACAGCTCCAAGAACTAACGATGAAACAGGATATATGATATATGATTCTGAACAAGATGAATTCTACGATACATTAGGATCAATAATCTTCTTCCCATTTGCATTAGCAGTAGCAATTCCTATGCGACTGCTATTCAAATACATAATATTCCCAGGAATAGAATACCTTTTCCGTAAATACGAAGATAAGAAAATAGAGGGCAGATAGCCCTCTTTTTACAAGGATATATGTATCAAAGCCCTATTTTAAAATCGCTTATATCGACAATTAAGCTCCCCAATTTTTGGTAAATTACCGTCTATAATACGTCCATTTATTAAAATCTCCTGAACGCATATTCCTACTATATAAACTACCCTCATACTTCTTAGGCCCTGCATTAGGACTACGATAATTATAATTATACTGATAATCAAACTTATAATAATCCTCATAAGTCTTATAACCATACAACGCCATTCGTAAAGCAGCATATTCACCGCCAGATGTGTATGGTCTACTAAACTTAACACTTGATGTACTTGATGATGACTTATATCCTTTTTCAGGAGGAATCATAGGAAGATCTGCAAACTCACCATAACCACTATTAAATCTACGCCAATGGAAATTCCTCCATCTACCAAACCTTCGATACCCTCCCCGACTAGGTGCAACTCCAGCAAAATCACGAAGTATTTTAGTAAGCGTCATGGAATCCTGCATAGGATTACCTGTAAATACATATTTGCCTTTAAGTCCTTTTCTACTGGAAATAACATCGTCCCCTAAAGCTGCATGTGCAGTAGATATTAAACCTAACCTCTCAAGCATAGATACCTTTTCATCAGTACGATCTAATCGAATAGTCTTTTCTAAATCTTCAGAAGGAAGATCATATAATACAACAGGAGCAGTTGTCTTAACAAATTTATGAGCCTTCTGATCCCACTCTTCCCCAAATATTGCATACCTTAAAGTACATAATTCCTGGAAACTAAGATCATCATTATTTAATCCACCTTCTATATAATGTTCTTTATCTACAAATTTACCTTGATTATTATCCCACTTTGTACCAAATAAAGCTTCATTATACTTCTTAACTTCATCCCAAGTAAGATTATCACTATTTAACATACCTGAAATAACATCGTCAGGACGAACAAACGCACGCTGATTACTATCCCACACCTTACCGGTAATACGTTCTTTCAAAGAAGTAAACTCTTCCCATTCACCTTCATTATCAAAATTCCAACTTCTATTCAAACCTCCTAACCTATATCGACCAGGTTCAACAAAAGCCTCTTGATTATTATCCCAGATTAAACCGAACCTAATAAACATTTCTCTTGATCGTTCATCAAAACTTATAGAAGGATCATTCAAACCTTTTTCATTATATTCGCTCAAAGGAACTACTTTTCTTAAATTAGAATCATACCATTTACCTTGAACAGCTAAATCGTCAAGAAATGAATCCCAAGCATCCTTTTTCTGATCTTTAAATCGTTGAGCTTTTCCAAATATCCACGGATCAATATCAGATACAATATCTGCTAAAGACTTTTTGGGTTCAACATTATACCGTTTAATTACACCAAAACTTGATGGATCAACAGTTGCAAAAAACTTAGCAATATTATTATCATCCTGTATTCTCTCCCATGGCTTTTTATCAAACCAAGTATCCCAATAACGAGTTTTAAAAGAACCAAATATAGGTGTAGATTCTATCAATTGATCTTTTAAACTCTTACCATTATTACTATTTAATATATTATGAAATAGTGCTGAATACTCTTCACCACAAGAATTACTTAACAGGTTTATTCCTGTCTGATAAGGAGGCAACAATGTATTAACAAGTGTATTAGGATCACCTAAAAGAATCTTCAACGGATCTAAAAACGATGGATTCGCTTTTAAATATATTCCTGAATTACCAATAGGTATACCGCCATTCTGCATCATATATGCTAACGACTTATTCTCCTCAGGATCCTCACCCATTTCAAACGCAGCATCCCAAGATAACTCACCAAAAATATGCTCTATATATCTAAGCATTCTAGGATTCTCAACTAACTGCCGACACCAATAATGTATATTAGCATCCATAAATCCATAATACCCTACAAGCATTTCTATCTGCTTAGTACGCATAGTCTTAGTATCATAGTTAAACTGAGAAGCTTCTATCTTCTGAAAGATTTCATTCTTTGTGAAACCTTGTGCTTCTAATGCTAAATACTCACCAAATCGTACAACTTCTTCAATTGCTGACATAGGAGTAAAAGTACCATTAACTAGCTTTTCTGCGACACCAACAACAGTACGATCCCCACGTATTCGTTTAAATCTCTTTCTAATCAGCTTATTTACTATTTGATTATACTGAAGTAATTCTTTATCAGATACTCCTTCCCTGCCTGTCCTCCATATCTCCATAAAACGATCCTTATCCATCTTATCAAATAAACGATAGTTAAAGCCCTTACAAAGATCTAAAACTTCAGCTTCTTCTAATTCCTCAAACCGGGTATATTTATCTCCTATTAAATCAAACTCTTGCTTCAATTCAAGAATATTCTTTCTTGAATTTGTACGTCCTGGTTTCAACGCTACATTCAAATTTATAGCCTTATCAGAATAATCAGTAATAGACTTAACTATTCTAGATTGTCCACCTGATATAGATACATTCAACCAATCTTCTATAAACTGAAATTGATCATAAGTTAAACCATATATCTGTTTATCAGGACTAAGATCAAACATCCTTTTTACATCGCCTTCAGTGGTATACTTTAAATCTAAATCTTTCTTAACATGTCTAAATGCCCTCTTATAATTAATAAGCAACTCCATAGCCTTCAACTGATACCTCGCAGTCTGACCTGCACTACCAGTATCACCGGTCATTTTCATAGTAGCATCCATCCAGTTACGTAACCATGTACCAGGACTGCATAACTGCCCTACTTTATACAACCAAATTACTTTGGTCCATCCTTTCAAAAAAGTACTCCAACCTTTAACTAAAGTACTATCAGGATCTTTAACAAAAGTAGATTTATTAAATACTTCTTCCATATCAAGATAAACTTCATAAGGAACCATAACTGCACCAGAAGACTCAGCAATTCTTAAATCAGTTACATCATTAATATCTAACTTATGAACCTCAAATCCTGTAGTAGATTCTATAGCACCAAACATCTTAGTATCTACAGCCTGTAAACTAACACAAGCCATATCAGGATTATTCTTAATACAAGCTATCTTCTCTTCATCAGATAAATCAGCCATCAAATCTGAAACTCTACCAGCTGCATTATCTCCAAAGAAATAGTCTAGATAAGACCTTTCTGCTGAAGCAGATCCAGCAACCTGTTCTAATGTCTTATGTAAACTTAATAAAGTATCCGTATCATTAAAATCAGTAAACTTATATACATTTTCAGTATCTCCTATCCTAGTTAAATCAAAACTAGCCTGATGCCAAAATCGTGCAGCACATGTATATTCTGAAGATAAAATATTCTTTGCAAAACCTTCAGGCAAAGATTTCAATAACATCTTATGTCTACTTAAAGTATACAAAGTTCCAATAGATCCTATAGACTTCCCTTCAGTAAGAAAATCAATTTCATCATAAACATCTTTAATCATTCTATCTAATTCAGAATGAACTGGAAAATCTATAGCCTTATACTTAGGAGCTGTATAAACAGTATCATCCCCTTTTATTCTCATCTCAGTATCTTCTTTTACATAACTGGAATCATCAACTATCTCTAACTTCCTATCATTCTTAAGACCAATAAACAACTGATCATTCTCAACATGATATGTATAATGAGCATCATCACCTGCTTTAGACATTCTATCAATTAATCTCTGTACCTGACTCATATGTAAATCACTACCACGAGTAGATATAATAAGTAACTGATTATGGAATAACAAATGAGAAACTAAAGCCTCATCAGATTCTAAAAGATGTTCCATAATCTGAGCAGACATAGCATCCCTACGCACTCTATCAATATTTTTAAGATTTTCTAAAGCACCTGTTAAAGCTTTACCATTATACGAAAACACCCTATCAGCTGCTTCAAGATTCTTAATGTAATCAGTTACTTTAATTAATTTTTGATAAGTCTGAGCTATTCTAAATTGTTTCGCATCTGATACTATCTGTTCCAATCCTCCAGTATAAGGTGTCGTTACCGCACGCATCTGCTGATCAAGAGTTGCTTGATATGCTCTTAAATCCATTGCATTATCAATACCCTTAACATTCATAAGCTTCTCTGAATAAACATCCGGCAATTCATTCTTTCGAATAATAGTATCAAACTCACCTTTAAGTATCCTTAAAGTATCATCAGATACAACTTCTTTAATATCAAAAGTCTTATTGGATAAAACATAACTCAATACATAATCTTTTGCATTATTATCAATATTGTCTATACCTCTATAAATCTCAAGATTCCTCTTTAATGTATCACCATCAACATATTTTAATGTCTTATCCCATATAACCTGAGCTATAGCATAAGCTTCATAAACTGTCTCAGGATTCTTAATATACTTCAAATAAACTAACGGATCATTATCTGTTAAATCTTGAGCATACTCTTTTGCGTAATTAATAATTGCTTGAAAATCATCAAAATAATTTTCAATTAAAGTATTACGTTTAAGTTTAAATCTTATAATATTATCAACAGATTTAGTAAAATCATTTATCTTAAAAAGATTGGGAACAACAATCTGATCACCATCCATAACATCAAAATATCTTGTAACAGATCGATTATCTTTAGTACTAAAAATAACATTATACCCTACATCAGGAATCAAACTATCAGGATCAACTTCTCGATTAGCTCTAAATAAATTATCTAATTCCTGTCTAGATCTTCCTATAACAGTCTCATAAAACTTCATAAAATTCGAATCAATTTCCCCACCATTCCTAAAAGGATCTATCATAATAGAACCATTAAAAACTCTAGATTCAGAATTTATATCTTTATTTAATCCAATCAAATCCTCTCGAAAATCATCAATACCATACTGAACTTTTAAATCATCCGATATATCAAATAACTCATCAAATATTTTAGGCTCTAATAATTTAAACCCTGTCCCAGGTGAAGTATTATCTAAAGTCCTAGCTAAATTAGACAAACTATCTTGCACCATACTGGCTTGAGTAGTAGTTAAAATATGATCGTTAGTTAAACCCACTAAACGCTCAACAGTACTTTGACTAGCATTTATTAAATCTTGAATTTGCACTATATGATTAGGAAAAGCCTCATAATATGATAATCGTTTAGAAATAAAATTAACATCAAATCCTTCAGTACTATGAGTAACAAGAACGGGAACCTGTTCACCCATACTATCATACGATTTATCTAAATCCTGAATAAACCTCTGAAGCACTTCTTCTTCAGAAACAACTTCCTCTCCTTCTTTAACAGCATAAAACTCTTTATATCTTTCTAACATTTCACTTCGTTTAGCATTAGGACCTAAACGAGAATCATTCCTAAATAAACCTTCAAGCGTACCATTTGAGATAGTTTTATCAATATCTTCACCTAAAGACTTAGTAATGTAAGTATTTGGCTTATAATTCTCGATATAACTAATGATTTCATCTAAACTAGAATCTTTAGTTATTACATCAGGAACCCACTTCCTAGACGATATAGCAGTAATACTATGAAGATCAGAATTAAAACCTTGAGTTTCAATATCTGTAAATAAAACATCCTGTCTTTTAGCTAAATTATTATAATAATCAATAGCTCCTCTATCTCTTAAAATTACCTGTAACATCTGAACATCTACGTCCTGCCCAGGATCCAAATGTCCATCCTTCATTATCTCTTTTATTCTGTCTTGAAGATTCTCATCTTTTATTTCATCTGAAAAATCTTTATATAAATCACTATCAAAATCTAATGCTTCTCTTCTAAAACCATCAAGATTAACTCTAGTATTACCATACAAAGTATTAAGATTAAGATTAATCTTATTAATAAAATTATCTAAATTACGACTAGCTTTAACATAATAATCAGACGGATTACCTTTAGTTAAACCAAATACAGAATCTATAATCGTATAAAATTGTTCATCAGTTATCCCAGGAATCCTTCTAAGTTGAGCCTGAAAATAATTATATGCCTGTAATACTTGGACCTGACTCTGAACTTCAGATAACTTTTTATAATCTTGATTACTAATATTTTTCTTCAATAACTCTAAATCTGATAATATTCCATTTTTACCGGTAAGAGAATCTATAATATCATTAAACCTAGAATCATTCATATACCTATCAAATATTCTGAACGAATCCACATGTGCACTAATAATTTCCATGTCTTGTTTAACTTCTAAACTAAGTTGTTGATCAATAAGCTTTTTATCAAAATCATATAAATACTGTATAAAATAATTTTCTTCTAAAAGTTCTGGACTACTATTTATATAACGTAACTGAAATTCACAAATAGTATCAGAAATAATATCATGTAACTCTAACACATCAATATCATCTAAAGAAACATGTTCCTTATATCCGTCTAACATATTTATTAAATCTGTAACATCTACTGGCTTTAACAATTCTTTTTTTAAATTCTTAACATCATCCTCTAACCAACTAAGTTCATCTTCATAACGACCAATTGCCTCTAACATATCTACTCGGCGAGATAAAACATTCGATTCTACCCATCCATGTGATTCAAAATAAATCGGACTATTCTTTAATTCCTCCTGCATAAAAACATTTTCTTTAATTTTAGAATCATAATATTCCGAATTAAATATCTTTTTCTTTCGTTCTAATTCATTTATTTCTTTCTTTAATTTTGTAAATCGCTTAGAATATAAATCATATAATTCCTTACTTAATTCTTTTTCAGTTAATGTTTTATGCACATCCTTTAATATTCTCTCTGTCTCTCTAATTTGCCTATCATAATACTCAGTAGAATACTTACGTTTCCTATGTTGTAGCATTCTATATTCATCTTCTAATTCAAGTAATTTTTCTTCACGTTTCTTTATAGCTTTTTTCTCTATATCAGTAACATTCCTACTTCCTAAATCAATTCCAGCATGTTTATTCTCAGATGATAATTTCTTTAAATTACGTTCTCTTTTTGAAATGATACTTTTAATTTTATTTATTTCTTTTTCCTTTAAAGCAATTTCCTTTGAAATACTTTGTTCACGACTCTTAATCCGCTTCCTAACAGCATTCTGATACTCAAATAATTTAGTATCATCTATTTTGAACATATAATTAAATAATTTATCATATTCAACTTTATGCCCCTTAAACTGAGAATCAATAAACCCATCCTCAATTTCATCTAAATAATCAAACAATTCAGATACAAGAATCTTAGATTCTGGATTTAATTTATGAAACCCCTTACTGGTCTTATCCATATTGTCCATAAGACCTTTAATTAATTTAGAATCAACTGATTTAACTGAAGTAGCATTCCTATATTCAAAATCTCTAAGTATATCCTTAGGATTAGAAAATACACCGTACTCAAATTCATTAGCCCTATCAACTAAAGCTTTAACAAACTGATCCGGATTATCAACATTCTTTTCAAACCGAACATAATCCATAGTAAGATTTTGAATATCCTCAAAAGTATTTACTTCACTTAATCTCTTACTAAAATCATTTACAAAATTCTTAACATTAGCTTCTTTTATATTTTCAATTGCTTGTAATTGTTTAGTATAAATATCCCTTATCTCATCTAACTCACCATTCAATTTACCAACATGCGTCTGAAATACATTATCTATATAATCTAAAAATTCACTACTAGTAGTAACCTTACCATCAGTAATAGTACTAATCATATCTGAAACAACATCATCAATATATTCAGGATCGAAAGGCTCTTGTTCAATACGCTGAATCAAACGCTGCATATCAGCAGCATCAACTCTTGCTTGCTGAACAAATTTCTTAACTGCATCAGATCTAAAAAGATTATCTGATCTTCCTATATCTGATTCATCCAGACGTTTAAGATACTCGCCCAAATCACCTATAGAAACAGAACCATCCCTTTTAAGAATACCTTCCATCTGTTTCTGCAATGCGGTCATTATCTTACCGCCTTTTCTAGTCCCAATCTTTTCAGAAAACCATTTACTATTACGAATAACTTTCCTAGTAGACATGATCGCTTTAATAGGAACATAAGGCACCGCAAAACTAGTCTTTAACAATGCTGAATCAATTCTATCAACAAAATTATCCAACTTATTCAAAGATCTAACAAATCGAAAAGACTGATCCGCCTTAATACTATTCAAACTTTCAACAACTGCATTTTGAAACTTAGGAACATTTTCTGCTGAAATATGTCCTTCTTTAGCCATAACATTAGAAAGATTCTTAACAGCTTGATTAATACTAGATGGATTATCCATTATCATTCCTTTACCAGCATTTTTATAAAACTGCTTAAGAACCTTATTTCCATCAGTAATCCAATCAACTCCATCTTTAGTAAGATACTCCAAACCTGCCTCAAGTCCTGCCCTAGCACCAGACTTAGCACCTACCGAAGCACCGGCCTTAGCAAAACCACCAACAACTAAAGAAGGATCCGTTACAATTCCTACTGCTAAATCTGCAATAAAATTACCAGTATCGGGATTAAAATTCTCATATGTAGTAAGAGCCGTTTTTAAATTTTCAAAAGATGAACCAGGATTACCTCTATGATTCCACTCATCTTTAAGTTTTAAAAAATCATCCCATAAACCTTTCTCTTTCAACTTTTTCTGAACATCAAGATCTATACTTTGGCCCCTGCTCTGTTGATTAGTACTAAGTAAAGATTCCGCACCTTTAACACTCAAAATCTGCTTCTGCTTCTCTTTTCCTCCGCTATAAACAAAACCCTTCTGCCCATCTATAATTTTTCTGGCACCACCTTTAGCACCTGACAAATAATACTCATTAGCTAAAAAAGATCTGGCTGCTACACCAAAAACATCCATTGTTTCACCAAGATTAACAAAAACATTCATACCTAATGTTCCCCAATCATGGTTTTTTAAAGGATTAAAAACATAATCTTTTAAATAATCTACAGTACCAGAAACTAAACTCTTTCTACCAGAAAGATCATCTCTAAAAATATCCAAAAATGAATCTGCTCTATTAGGATTAGAACCAGCCAAATGCTGCATCTTCTCCTGCTGCTCAGCAACTTCAAGATCCATATGCCTCTGTTGAGCAAGAAAATACTTCCAAGCATCACGAATATCTTGTTTACTCTGAGGCATAGGTTCTGCATCATCATTCAGGATATGTTTAATATCGCCATTCTCATCCTTATACTCATAAGTATTCTTAGCTTCCCAAGCTTTATATACTTCTTCACTTACTCCTGTAGGCGGAGGAGGAGCGTCCGGCTTAAAAAAAGTAGTTTTATAATATTTTCCAGTAGTAGGATTTAACTTTCTAACTTCTACCGTATTGTTTTTAAACCACTCACTAAGACTACCATCTGTAACATTGTAATTGTATTTCCCACTTAATACATCGTATACAAGACTTAAATTATCCTGAGCCTCTTGTCTAGGCATCTTATTCTGTAATATATCAGATACATCTTTACTGATTTTTAATTCATCAGCCAAAGAATAACCTTTAGTAAAAGGTGACGGAACATTAGCTAAATAAGAGTTATCAAGAATATCTTTATCCTTATGGAACAGCCTATCATACCGTTCTTTTTTCTTTCGTTCATCTTCAATTTTACGCCTCTCATCCAAACCCTTCTTAAAATCATTCCGTAATTTTACAGGATCAATTGTAGACAAACCTTTATTTAATGGAGAATGCTTATAATCACGAGGCTGATAACCTGAAGTTAATAAAGGCAACACAACCTGAGGCTCATTATTCTCTTTAGGTTTTACTTTAGGTTTAGAATATTTAGGACTATTAAAAGGAACAGTAGTATTATAACTACTGTTCCTAGGTGAGTTATTACTTTTAGGTTTAGTTACATTACGAACAACTTTTACAAAAGGATTTGAATCCTGTGCCCTTCTAGTAATACCGTCTTTTCTTTTAATCTCCTGACGTTCATGAACAGGACGCTGATGCCTATTATGATCTGACATAACAACCTCTTATTTATTTCTGTTAATATTCTCATTCTTGTTCGTACTCTTGCTTTCAGTATAACTCTTACTTTCGGATCTCTGAGTAGTCTGTGCAACTCTAGCATTAGTAAGATTCGTAGCTCTATTCATACGCTCATTACTTGCATTAGTATCAACCGCACCAGCTAAACTACCTAATGCTTCAGCAGCATAAGCAGCTCTATTCATATCAGCAGCATACTTATCAGTAGCAATCTGGCCCTGCTGAGCTTTAGCCTGATTAGACTGAGATATGGCCTCCGAAGCATTCTGAGCAAGAGCAGCAGCTTTCTGACCAGCAACATTCTGAACCCCTTGTAAAGCTTCAGTAGTTGCGGCAGCATTATCACGACCTAATCCTAAAATCGCCTGTAATGCAGTAGCATTAGCCGCACCCACATTAGCACCGGAAGAAACAGAACCAACAAGATTTCTACGCATTTCATTAACAGTATCTTGTGTATTACGATATAAAGTATCTTCAGCTCTATTATAATTTTGTAATGCTTCTCTAGCCTGTTGATTATAAGCAGCAACAGCAGCATTATTTAGAGCATTCAAAATAGTTTTATCATTAGTAATAAAACCGAAAGGATTAGAAGTATCCAACCTACTTCCTAATCCTAAAGCTGAAGTTAAATTAGCAACTGCATTTTTAGCTTGACCAGTAATACTATAATTACTACCTAAATCATTCTTTACAATACTTAAATCTGTTGTAGCCATACCAACACCTCTACCAACTTATCCCACATATTTTTTAGATCCATTATAAGCACAAATCCAACCAGAAGGTATTTTAATCCATACCTGATTACCAACCTTCTTACTCTTTAAACAAGTAACTCTAGTTCCTTTATTTAATTGCCCTTTAGAATTACAATGCTTCTGAGCATCCGCACTTAACTGCTTTTTCGATTTAACACTATAATTAACACCTGCACCTTTTCTAACATTAAGACTATCAACTAAAGTCTCATAAGTCTTACCAGCAGAATAAGAAGGAACTGAAATACTAACCTTTTTTTCAGGCTGTTTCACACCAGACGGAATTTTACCAACCCAAACCTTACGGATTAAACCCCTCATTTGAGTTTCGTAACAATACCATCCTGTATGATTTCTACCACCGGAATCACGAGTATAAAGATAATGTTTGCCATCCTTAATTTTATATCCTGTTACAGATACAAAGTGTCCCTCTGATGTCCAACAAATTCCACCTCTAGACCCTGCTCTAAATAGAAAATCTGCACAATATCCTTTAGCTAAATATTCCCAAACCTTATCCATAGTCTTATCAACATTCACATTCTTAACATCAATAAGACCCCCATATTTCATAGCAGCAGGAATACCATCCCATGCAGTACCTTGATTACGAACAGCATAACCATGCTTCTTCATAAATAAAGCTATATCCCAAGGATCAGTCTTACCATCAACAGCATAAACAAGATTCGCTACAGATGTAGGACCACACCCAGCTGTTGCCATTGAAGAAGATCCATTATAATTATTATTACCCCAACGAGAATCATACTGTTTATAATTACCGTAAGCCATTATTCTTCGCCCTCTTCAACATCATTAAAAAAATCTTCACCATCATCAGGACGTTTCTTTTCAAGACGCATCATTCCAGTATACTTACAATTTTCTTCACTAGTCGGCATATTATAAAACCACCCAAGTAAAGTAAATAAAGCAAGAACAAAAGCAACAACACATTCTTCAGTAATTTCTTTTGCCATAATTGCTCTAACAATATTTATAGCAGTCATAACAAATACACCGACAGAAATAGCAAATTCTTTTTTATTTTTTATCAAATATTTCATAATATCCTCCATACCACAATATATAGTATTTCTACCAAATTATAACACTATATATAGTACACATGCAAGAAAAAAGAGCAGATATAGTATCTGCTCTAATTCCTAGATCTGCCACTAAAAATGAAACATTTTTATCATCCATCATTTACTCCTCTCTATATTCAAAATACTGTTCACGAGTAAAATCCTGTACCTTATGTTTCTTATCTCGAAGATACTTAATACTCTCTTCTAATTCACCATTAACAGAATCAGCATTATTAACCTTACGACCTATATAGATCGTAAGGTCAACAACGCCAAGAAGCATTTCACGTTCAAGAATAGACATCTTTTGCCTCTCTGTATGCTTCCTATCTTCATCTTCCCTATTCTTTTTAAGCTGATACAAAACAACACCGGATAATACTGAAGCAATTATTGTAAATAATGTAGATAAAATATTCTCCATAATACAACCTTTCAAAAATCATTAACTAACTCTATGCCAGCAATAAGCTGCTTTATATGGCGGCATATTGTTATGAGCTGTTCTTGTTGATGATACTCCTGATAAATTAGCAACTGCACCTCCTGACGTAGTTGCTGTTGCGTCTGCCGTGTTTGCTGAAGTTGATATGGCCGTTGCTGAACCAGATACAACATAAGCGACACCACTCTCACTTGCAGCCGTATATGCTCTTTTACTTGTCATCGTTAGCCCTGTGCCATTTACAAATCCTGCCGATGCCAATGAATCATGGTGATGCTTATTGACAGTCGGATTTGTAAAATCATGTCCGTGAGCCATCTGCTGATCTGTCAACTCAACTGTTTCTGCACCACCATCTTTTACTTTTCCTGATTGGACTGTATAGCCCGTGCCAGCAGAAACAAGTGTCACTCCGGGATCTATCTTTTCCCATGTTCCACCGAATGT
>AUXO011596763.1_pt1 | contig 15079 bp, 16 predicted proteins | sample 768731 | NCBI WGS metagenome assembly AUXO01 (sample SAMN02715735, study PRJNA202380) | gut metagenome | biome: sheep rumen | host: Ovis aries | place: New Zealand: Palmerston North
CCATGAATTGTTTTCTTTAAAAAATCCTGGGACACCATTTAGATCGATTTTTTGCAATAACAATTGTTTAGTTAATAAATTACCATTTCCTTGAATTGTTTTAAATCCGATCTCTGCAATATGCTGTTCAGAGAGTCCTCTTTTTAACAAATTATCTTTATGATATTTGTTAAGCTGCAATTGTGATAATAACGCCTTATACGCTATGTTTAATTTTTCATCGCAAGCTCTATTAGATTGTTTAACAGAGTTGCCAATAAAAGATGTTTCATATTTAAAAGGCTGGGTTTTTCCATTTAATTCTTGATGAATTAAATTAACACATTTCTTAAATTCTCGTGAATCTTCTAAATTTAAATCTAGATTTTTTAACTCACTGTAAAGTTTAAATTGGTTTCCAGAATTACCACATTTCCAACAATGGTATTTATTTTTTTTGATAACTGTATAAGAAAATTTACCTCTATTATCCCCACAAAAAGGACATTTAGCATAATATTCTCCATTAGATTCCTTAAATGGAACGATTCCTAAAATATTTGCTACTAAATCAATATTTATTTCCTGCATGTTATATCCTCCATTACAAATAGTTTATCTAATGTAAATATATAAGAAAAATTCAATTTTATAGCATAAAAAAACTCTCCATCATATGTTAATGATAGAGAGCCTTTTTAATTTATTGAGTTATTGTATCAATATTATGCCAACACTCCGTCAAGTGTTAAAACAAATGCATTATCTGCTAACCATTCCTCTTCTTTAACTTCCGAACGGTTAACCTGTTTTACAAGATTTGTAAAAGCAGGCAATTGTCCTACAGCTTCAGACTTATTTGATATAGGTATTAGTAAACATTCGTGTATACTGCTTGGACACATAATTGCACATTCCCAATTCAATTTCCACAAAATATTTTTGTAATCTAAAATAGCAGCTGCGCCATTTGGTCCTTTTTTATTACTAACTACTATTGGTGCTGGACCTTGCCCTGCAAAACTCATACCTGTGCGTTCACCAAGATCGCTTATTTCAATATCTCTTAGCATATTTGCGTATGCAGCTCTTCTAAGCGTATCGAAATCTAATCCCATTTTTAATAGCATATCTTTTCTAAGTGTGGTAGACATAGATTCATCTGTGCTATTATTGTCGAACTTGATATAATACTGTTCCCAGATTCCAGGGAATTCACTTGGACGTGTTAGGTATGTATTACTTTCGCCCTTAACTAATCTAATAAAGACATTCTTTAATAATAAATCTTTGTTAGTTAATATTCTCCAAATACTATTGATGTGTTTAATTGCTTCATAATCAAGCTTGCATTGTTCTTTATATTTTCTCAATATTTCCTTTATAATAGCATAATTGGACCAACCTTGCTTAATATACTCACCTACATAAAAGCAACAACTTAAATTCCCGTCAATTATTGCAATTGCTGGTAAAATGGAATTGTTTTTTTCTACCTCACGGTATTCGCAATGTAGATCGTGGCTTCTTAATACATCCATAATTTCATTAATTCTTGATACATTTGTCATAAATTTATTCTCCTTTTATTATATATATTTACAATGTAAATATATAAGAAAAATAAATTTGAATTTTTCTAACCTATGATTAACTTAAGAGGCTGGAATTTCTAAGATATTTGTACATTCTACTTTAACATCTTCTGCTTTTGACAATAATATCTTTTCTCTTTTTGCCAAATCCCATGTTGGCGGTACAATAATTTTATTATCGAATTTACCCTCTGAAGCCATTTTGACTTGAACATGAGCTAGATATTCTGTTTCATAAATGAAATCATAGTAAAGTCCATCTGATCTAAATTCTAGTCCACACACATATCCTTGGCCCTTTAGAGGAATTCCGAACATCTTAAATGGAGTAATCCTTAGAAATTTATCATCTATTTCATAGCCTGCCAAATATTCTTCTTCACTGAAATCGCTTCTTTCGATTGCATGAAGATTACTGCATGACCATTCTGTTCTTGCAGCGGTATGATATGTGAATCTAAGGCCAAACAAAGTCCATTTAAACCACTCTATTGCAACAAGCACATCTCCATTATTAACTTTTTCCTGAATTTCTTTTGCAATTGGTATTCTCATAATTTTACCTGTGGTGTCAAATGCCCCTATGGGAAACCACAGAAAGATTTGACACCGTTTTCTTTTCTTGATAATTATTCTAAAATTCTTTTTATATAATCAACACAAACTTCTAATAAATCATCTGGTAATCTTTCTACAAAATGTGAAGCTCTAGCATGTAAGTCTATAGTTCGTATTTGGAAACATAAAATAACGCCTTGGGTTTTTGTCCTATCATCTAATTCAACTTCTAATGGATATGATTTCTTTTTTGTGGTAATAGGAACGACAACATTCATATCACTTGGCAATAACAAATCATTTAAGATTAAGGCTGGTCTAAAATTTCCTTGTTCATGCCCTTTTGTAGGATTGAAATTTACCATGATTATGTCACCACGTTTATACATTTAAAAAATTTCACCTCCAATGTCTTCTCCCCAATCAATTGTCTCAGCTTTACCTATATCATCAATTGTTATTTCTTCCATAGGTTTATTGTAAAATTTTTCAAACATTTCTTTAGTAGAGATTTTTTTGCTTAGAATTAATTGGTTATCTTTTATTTCATAATTAAGCATATCCCCACTTTTTATTGATAATGTATTTACAACATTTATAGGGACTCTTATTCCTAAAGAGTTACCCCATTTAGAAACTGAAATTTGCATATTCATCACTCCTTTATAATATACATTGTATATCATTATAGTATATTATTATATACATATTGTCAACAAATTAAGAAATCCAGAATTCTTTTAATTTTGACCAAATCGTTGTGAAATGGAATCTGCATGGGCTTTTCTTTCTTCATCTGATGCTTCATATAAAGCTATTTTATTAGATATTTTCAAAACATCATCATCTGTATAAATGTCCTGTACCCCTTGGATATTCAAAAATTCCACCAAATTGCTTATTGAATACAACTGAACAGGCATAATTATTCGATTGTCGCCCTTATGTGTCCTAATATAAGCTGGCATATTATTTAATATATTCCAATAAACGCCATCTTTTTTATTTGTTATATAAGGCTTAAATTGAGTGATAGCTAAATTCCAATACTTATATTTTCCTATAGTATTTTCCAATGCTCTTATATGCCCGTAGTTTTGTTTAATTGGATTTTTCATTTTGTGTTTATGATATTCGTAATCATTGCAAATATCTAGGTTATCATAATTCCCCCAAAACCATTCATCATCATCTATATCTCCAACAAATGTTTTGAATACGGATGATTTTTGTTCAATTACAAATATTCCCTTATTATGAACTAAAATCGCATCTATTTCTGTTGTATTACCATCTTTTTTGGTAAGTATTACATTTCTTAAAAAAGTCTTATTAGCCATATTAGTCACCTAGCAATTCATCATGATTTTTTTCTTTTTGTTTTTCTAATGAATTTAATTCATCTTCTGTTTTCTTAGCAACTAAATCTTCAAAAGACTGACCTCTTTCTCTATTAAGCTCTTCTAAACTCTTTTCATTATCAATTTTATCTTGAAGATTATCCATATTAGATTTGTGTATATGTGTCTCACTATACGGACTATATTTATCATAAGTTTCCTTAATGAATCGTTCTGTTTCTTTTCTGTTTTTCTTTTCTTCTCTTTTTTTATCACTTTTGTGCTGCAGAATAGCAGATGCAAGTAACGTTGCTCCCGCAGCAATTACGCTGATATACATAAAAAAGTTCCTCCTGTAATTATTGTTTTTATAAATATATATGATTTTTTGGTTATTTTTGGAAAATATCTAATATTATATTACATAAAAAAACATTGCCAATCTATAAGACTGACAATGCTTTTTATTAGATATATAGTTTTTTTAAATATAACTGCAGCTTAGAGCATCCATAATATCATCATCCGATGCTTGTGGAACAAATGATTTTGCGGCAAATGCCTCAATATCATTTTTCTTTTGAAGTTCATTTCTAAGCTTAGTAATACCTGAATTATATTTCATTTGTAAAAATACTGCTTTTACTGTCTTAGGAAGTTCTGCCTTAATAAAGAAATATTCTGGAATCTTTTCAGGTGTATTATTTAAATATGTAGCTATATTTTTATATGATGGTATTTTATCGCCACCTAGTACAGGATCAGTTGGTTCAAGTAACATGATTTCTACTAACCATCTTTCTAAAGGTGTTAATGTATCTAATGCATGTCCGATTTCTTTGATCCTTTCTTCTTTTAAATAGTTTTCTTCTGGTGATAAGAAACTACCATGTTCAATTTTGTTTTGTTCCGTTAGTTCTTCATAACTACTCTCAGTATAAGAGAACTGCGTTAAGACTTCATTGACTGTTTTTATTGGTATATTTGAAAGCGTTGAAATTTTAGCTGCATCCAGTCTCTTATCGTCTAGCCCCTGATAACCACATTGTATTAATGTGTTATAAATGATTCCCTGCATTTGCTTATAATGTGCAGAAATTTCACTCTTGTAATCTGAAGCTATATTAACCCACATATTACCAAAATATGTGATTGCCTTAGCCTTATATGGATTAAAATTCTTATATTTTTCCATTAATACTAATGCTGCATTTTGCATCAAATCATCAAATTCACCCTTGCCTAAATACTTCTTTACTATTAAAGTTTTAGCATAATTTTCTGTGATTTGCCATAGATATGTAGACCAGTCTGTATCGCTTATTTCGCCTGCTTTCCAAGCTTCGTAATACATTTCTACTCTTTCATTCGTTTGTTCCTTAAGCCAATTTTTCTTATTTTCGGAAAAACAAAGTTCAATTTTCATTTTCTTTTACTCTCCTTACTTACTATTTTTTTGAATAATGTAATGTTACTTTTCAAATTCGTGATTGACTCCAAAGTACTAACAACGTCATCTAGCGATGCTGTTTGTATATTAAGCGAATTAAACACGTCAATAGTATTTGGGGGAGTATATTCCTTCGTACCATTCATATATATTTCTCCTTTCTGATATTTGTTATTCATTAGAAATATATAAGAATTTTGGATTAGTACTTATTAATATTCACAATCAAAATTAATACGTGCCACGCATTAATTTTTGTGACATAAAATAAAAATTTTTTATTTCACCTTGTTATCACAATAATTACACATTTTTTTACAAACAAGATGATTGTAATACTAATGATATATAAAGTCAATGATTTTTTAGTATAAAAGTACTATTTTTTATGAAATAAGCAATTTGCGGGGGAAGATAATAATAAAATACCCCCAACCGAAGTTGAGGGTACTTTGTATGATATACAATAAGTCTAAGAAATTTATATTATCTATTTTCCAAAGTATAAGTTTGGAATACCAGTAGATAAAATTGTATCTTTAATTTCGCTATAATCGACTGCGGCAAGTATGACATTATCGTAATCATTCTTGAAATCATTAATAGTCTTAGCAAGACTCATTAACGCTTCTTTATCCATTACAGATAATTCGTCTAATACCATAATTTTAGTTCCTACTAACTGGTTAATCATATCCATAATTATAAATAAGAAATAGGCCTTTTCACCATTTGATAGTGACTGATAAGGTAAATATAATCCCTTATCATTTGACATTTTAACTACAACACCCTTGTTAGTTTCAAATATAAATTTATTATTTGGTCTATATTTGCCTGAACGCTTGTTGCAGATATCTTCAAAGAAACCTAAGTATTTGCTAACGATAGCATTTCTTACTTCGCCCTTCTTATCAAAAACTTTGACAAGGTTGTTATAATCGTTGTACATCTCTGAATAGATTTTGAGCTGCTTTTCTTTTGTGCTTCGCTGTTCGCAATCCTTAATCATCTTTAATTTAGACTCAATATCTTCAATCTTAATCTTAAGCTCTTCTTTCTTGTATGTTAGCTCTGCAGGCTTTTCAAGAATAACAGGCTGGTTATTCTTTAATTGCTTTAAGATAGACATTTTATCTAATTTTCTTTGATATTCAATTGCATTAGCATTATATTCATCTAATGTCTTTGTTGCATTTTCTAAATCTGATCTAAGCTTTAAAGTGTTCTTTTCAATTAACTGTATGCTGTTTTCTAAAGCCTTAATGCTTTCTTCTATCTCGTTTTTTGCAGAAGTTTTGTCTTCATGGCATACAATCAATGGTGAAATAGGACAAACTGGCTTACTTAACAAATCTAATGTATTTTTAAATTCAGATATAGAGTTCATTTGTGTAGAAATAATAACACTATTATTGTTAATTAGATTATTTAGCTCATTTATCTTGTTCTTTAAATCCTTATCAGCTCCATTTGGACGTACAGCTTTGATGCTTTCAATTTCTCTTTCAAGAGCACTAACCTGTTCATTGTACTTTTGTGCCTGAATTAATGATTTTTGATAAGCATTAATGTTCTTCTCATATTCTTCACCTAATAAAATAGCTTTTTTTAATTCATCCCTTTTTAATAGTAATTCATTGCTATCAAAAGGGGCACTACTTGGTAATTCATCAATAATGAGTTTTAAAGCATCGACCTTTTTTCTGATCATTGCTCTATCTTCAAAAACCTTTTTATAAAATGATTCAATAGTATCTAAATCAATATCTGATTCAGGTAAAAAGCTTTCTATTGTATCTTTCATTCCAGGAGTAAGCGCAGGAACTAACGAAATAACATCATTCCTTTTAAGCTTTTCTGGGATATAAGATAAAATCAATGATGAAAATTCCTGTGGTGATAAATTTGAAATTACTTCACTTGAAGTTGTGATTTTCAATTTATCCATTGGAATTCCAGAGATATTTTCAATCATTTGTGTAAGAACCTTAGCTGTATTAGTTTTGCCTTCAATTTTAATTGTTGTTTTTCTAGGAGTAGTATTCTTTACTTCTCTTGAAAAATGCAATACTTCTTTGGAAGTTGTATTTTCAATTTCTAGATAAACCTTTGCGTATGATGCGTTTGTATTAATAATTTCACCAGCTGGTTCATTACCTGTTAATCCATAATTAATTGCATCAATTATAGATGTCTTACCTGCACCATTTGCACCCAATAAGCATATAATTTGAGGTAAATCTAATTCCTTTATACCTTCATAGCCTTTAAAATTTTCGATTACTAACTTATTAATTCTCATATATATTTCTCCTTTTATAATTTATTATATTAGAAATATATAAGAAATTTGGTATCGTAAAAAAGCACCCTCCTATTTTCAAGAAGAGTGCTTTATTCCTTATACATTGTCGTTTAGTTCTTTAATTCTTTGCTTTAAAAGAGTATTTCGATGTTTAACCTGCACATTGCTAACGGCTATATCTATAGCTGACAATAATTTGCCATATTTGTATTTTTCTTCGGCAAATAGATATATTTCTTTTTTAGCTCTAGTTACCGCAGTATAGAACAATGCTCTATTAAGTAACATATAATCAGCATATGTGTATGCTATGATTACACATTTAGCTTCAGAACCTTGGCATTTATGCTGTGTAATAGCATATGCAAGAGTTAACTCTTTAAGTGTGGCTCTTGTGTAGCCTCCAATTGAGCCATCATCAAATTTTACCACTACTTTATAATCTTGTTCGTCATCTTCATTTGTTGTTTTGGCGATACATACTATTGTGCCAGTATCTCCATTGAATACGCCTGTTTTAATGTTGTTATCTTTAAGTGAAACAAAATTATAATTATTAACAGTCTGCATAACCCTGTCGCCAACTCGATATACATTATTACCTACAATAGCTTCATCTGCACCAGCAGTACGCAATTGCTGAATTCTTTTATTTAATGAATTTACGCTGGTAATACCACGTTCTCTCATTGGAACAGCTAACATAACATTTTCAATTCCATATTCTGAAACTTTAGTAAAATATTTATTTATCACATTAACAGCAATGTCTTCAGAACCACTTGGAATATAATGGAAATTATTATCGTAAGTATATTTATCTAGTTTTAACCCTTGATTAATAAGTGCTGAATTATTTGCTATTGAACCTGAATTTCTATGGCCTTCTTTAAGCAGAATACAAGGTATTACGCCACTTTCTATTAAATCTCTTAAAACCATTCCTGGTCCGACTGATGGGATCTGGTCCACATCTCCGACAAATACAATATTGCAATCCTTCACACACTTAATTAATTTATGAGCAAGAAGTATATCAACCATAGAGCTTTCATCAACCAAAACTAATTTATTTTCAGGTCTATCATCTTCATATTTTGATAATAGTCTATGAATAGTTGATGCTTCATAGCCTGTAGATTCTGTAATTCTTTTAGCTGCTTTTCCTGTAGGAGCAACCATAATAACATCTCTTTTATCATATCTACGTCCTGAACTTAAAAAGGTTTCAGCTATAATTTCTGATATTGCTGTTTTTCCTCGGCCAGGCCCGCCTGAAATAATAGATATTCGATTCATGACTCCAGTATAAACAGCCTTTCTTTGCTCTGATGTGACTTCAAAATTACCGAAAAATCCTTTTTCTTTGAGTTCTTCTGTTTTTCTTTTTTCAACATCTTTAATACAAGACTCAATTATTTCTGGTTTAACAAATCTAGTAGAATTTGAATTCACGAGTTTAACGATTAATTCGGCTGTTTCCTTTTCAACATTATACATTTTTTTTGTATATATTCTACCATCGTCATTAACAATTACTCCATTATTTATAGCATAATCAAGTGCTTCATATAAAGAATTGTTAATGTCTTTTCTAACGGTAATAATATTTGTAAGTTCATCTAATGTTTCTTGTGATGGATTATGTGCCTTAATTAATTTTTCTCTTGATTCAATCCAATTTTCATATCCAGCTTTTAAAGAATTTTCAGCTACAATTTCTGAGATATCTTCAAAATTATGCGTTGGGGCTAAAAGCTTATCTAAGCTTTCTTTAATTTCTTCTATAGTCAAATAACAGTGTCCGTTAGTTAATTGACCTTGTTGGATAATATAATTAATAGCATAGCTTATTCTTTCAATAGAATCAGGCTTCATACCTGCGGATAGTGCAATCTTATCAGCCTTAGCAAATCCAAATCCATCAATTTCATCAATTAATACATATGGATTTTTCTTTAGTTTATTAATGGAACTATCGCCATATTTATTATATATCTTCATAATCTGATCTTTTGTGCCTGCTCCATTAAGAAATAATGTTATATCTTTATACGGAATTACTTTTTCATAGTTTTTCGCTATAGTTTTAACTTTAGTTTTTGTGATTCCTTTTATTGTGATTAACATATCTCTTTTTTCTTCACTTTCGATTATGTTAAAGAATTCATTGCCAAATGCATTGATTATTCTTTCTCCTAGCACTGGGCCAATACCTTTAACAAATCTTAATGCGAAGAATTGACGAAGTCCTGCACAATCATCTTCTTTTTGATATAACACATTTTTTATGACAAATTGAGTACCATATACATTTTTTTGCTCTTCACCAGTAAGGGTTATTTGCATACCCATACTTGCATTGGGAATAACACCGACTACTAATTTTTCATCGTTATCTGTATTTAATATATATCTTCCCCAGTCATTTTCTTTTTGAGTTAAAATTCTTATAATTTTTCCATTGATTTTTTCCATGTTTTTCTCCTTTTATAATTTATTACATTTAAAATATATAAGAATTTATGTTCCCTTTTGTTATATATATATTATTCTATTAACCCTGACTCTCTATACATCATAGTTACAATATTATTCATTTCTTCTTCTGTATAATGTCTTTCTTGTCCTCTATATAAATTTTGCGACATACTGACTCGTGTAGGTCTTTCATATTTATCACTCATTGTAAAAATTAAGCTTCCAACAATATTTTTCTTCTCATTTAATCGGGGAACTTCTATACCTAATCGTTGTTTTACTTCATTAATACTTAAATTTGACTTATCTGCACTTTTTTGAATTGCTAATATATCTTTTTCCGATAATTTATATCCATTTCTTTGTAAAACTTCTTCCACGATTGCACCTGTTGAGTTAATTTCTGTTTTTGGCTTTTTTTCATTGTCTTTTGCATTGTCTAAAGAGACTTCATTATATTCGCAATTATCTATAATATTATCATCAGCTTTTTCTAAGCCATTTTCTGTCAAATGATAATCAACATGTGAAAGGCTTTCAATGTTTTTCTTCTTGAATTCCCTTCTTAATAGGTTTTCTGACTTGTTTCTTCTACTTATCTCTTTAATATCTTTATTATCTTTGCCATTGATATTCCAAATAAATCCAATTACCTTGCTGCCGCCTTTTACGTTTTTCTTCTTTTCAACTAAATTAACAGTAAGATCTGTTTTTTCATTAATCTCAGCAATAGATTCTAATAATATCTTTTTAAAATTTCCGTAATTATAACTTTGAGGAATCATTAATGACTCTCTTAATACAACACTATCGTCAATTCTATGACCTTTATCAGCCCATCTTTTTAAACAATAATATACTCGTTTTGAGTACTTAGAAGTTAAACTTACAGCGTATTTCCAAGGATATAAGGTATAACCATTTGCTCTGTCTTCCATTATTATCTCTTTTGCAACTGGATTCATAACAAAGGTAACAGATAAATCGTTAGAGTTCCAGGATAATCCCATCAACATTCTATTTACTCCACCCAAATCGATGTCTCCCCATTTATAATCACGGTTATAAATATTTTTAAAGCCTTTTCGCAAGGACTCATAAGCATGTTTTACTTGTGTCGTAGGAAGATACTTTGCATATTTTGTCAGATCCACAGTATACGAATACTTATATAAATCATCAGGGCCATCTTGATTAAGATAGTTAAAAATAATATCTATACAAGTATTTTCAATATTTGATAACTCTATTCCCTCTTCAACTAGCTTATTAGGTCTAAATGATAATTCTTTTTTATTCATAGCACAATCTTCCTTTCACGTTTTATTGTCTTGGTACTGTAAATATATAAGAGCAATTTTTATTTCTGCAGCTGCTATAACAACCTATTTGTTGTTATATATTTGTTATAAATATTTGTTTCCTTTGTAGGTACTCTTCAAGATCAGTAATGGTGCGCCTTGTAGGGCTTTAGTGGTGAAAAAATTCGGCTAAGTAGTGAGAAAAAACGGCTAAGTGATGAAAAAATTCGGCTAAGCAGTGAGAAAATTCGGCCAAGTGGTGAGAAAATTCGGCTTATATATTTTCCAAAAATGGGCGTTCATTCTTATATATTTACACTACAAGGAAGGTGGTTTTTTGATGATATTAAAAGGATTACTTATAAATTTTAAGGAACACAATTTGCAGACTGGAATTTCAATTGCCTGTGTGCAGATCCCAAGTTTAAATAAAACAATTCTATGTGATGGAATATTTTTCGATTATACAAACGGAACTCCTCTTTTATTAGAGGGACAATTTGAAAAAGAAATCTTTAAAGTATCTTCGGTTAAGGCATCCTCTTTTTCTTATGAAATATCAATGAAAATTCTTAAATCGAAATCTTATCAAGGAATTGGTCCAAAAAAGGCTACAGAAATATTAAATAAATATGGATATGATATATATAACTATCGCAGAGCCAATATTCTTGATGACAATGAAACTTTAAAAAGTATTATAAAAGTTACAAATTATTATACATTCTTTGAAGATTTATATATGTATCTTTCTAAATTTAATGTTTCTTATAATTACGTCAAATACTTATATAATGATTATCTTTTTGACTCTATGGATAAGCTTAAAGAGAACCCATTTGTGTTAATGGATTATGGAATAGATATATATGTATGTAATTTGATAGCAACTGATTTAAAGACTTTAAAACTTAACACAAAAAGGATGGAAGCTCTTGTTAAAAAAATAATTCAAACAAATCAAAATAACGGACATACTAGGATATTACTTGAAGATTTCATTTCCTTATATAACGAAAGTGAAAAGAAAATGAGCCAGAATTTCCATGTTAATCAGTTTTTATTAATGAATTATATCGTTCAAAACTACACTATAGTCGAGGAAGAAAACAATCTATCATTTATATATACTAAATTCGATTACATTAATGAAAAGAATATTGTTCAGCATATAAACCGATTGCAAACTAACAAAAGTACATTTGATTTTAATTGCAAGTATATAGATGCAGTAGAGAATTTATTAAAATGCTCGTATTCTAGATCACAAAAAGAGTGCTTTAAATTATTATCTTCATCTGGAATTAAAATATTAACTGGCGGCCCTGGTACTGGCAAGACTACAGTTATTAAAGGCATAATACAAGCTTTCAAAATGATTAATCCAAATGGTAATTTAATTTTGGCTGCACCTACAGGCAATGCAGCAAAACGAATGTATGATTCAACTGGAATTAAGGCATATACTATTCATTCTGCGTTAGGCATTACTCCATATCAAACTTTAGAAGAAATTACATTAAATATAAAAAAATTAGATTATGACTTTGTTATCGTAGATGAAAGCTCTATGGTCGATTCTTTTATATTTTCATGTCTATTAAAGTCCTTAAAAAACGGGACAACACTATTATTGATAGGTGATAATAATCAGTTACCATCTGTCGGCAATGGTAATATACTTGGTGATTTGATTCAAAGTAAATCATTTGAGCATTACCATTTAGACACTATTTTCAGACAAAGTGGTGAAAGTTCTATTATTACTAATTCAAAAATGGTTATTAATGGCATTAATAATTTAAAAGAAGATGATAATTTTAAGATATTTTATGCTAAAACTGAAGACGAAATGGTTAATATGGCAACTAATATAGCTAGAGAACGATATCTTAAGGACGAAGACTTTAAGCTTTTTTCACCAGTCAAAAAAAATGTTTACAAAACAGGAACTAACAATATGAATAATCTTTTGCATAATGTATATTTTAAATCTAAATTTATAAATGATTCAAATGCTATAAAATACGGATCTAACACTTTTGACATTGGAGATAAGGTAATATTTAATGTTAATTCTGATAAATACTACAATGGCTTAGAAGGGACTATTATTGACATACAGATTATTCGCAATAAAAGACATATTACCATAGAAACATCTGATGACACTATTAACATTACTGATAAAGACTTACGCAACATGTCTTTAAATTATGCTCAAACTGCTCATAAATCACAAGGTAATGAATGTGAAACATGCGTAATTTTAGTTCCCAAGAAGCCAATGTCTATGCTTAAAAGACAATTACTATACGTTGAAATTACAAGAGCAAAAAAGAACGCTATAATTATCACCCAAGGAGATAAAATTAACAATGCTTTAAACGTATGTATTAGCTCCAAAATGGAAGTTAAAAGAAATACTGGATTAATTTTTAAACTTGAAAACAAAAATCTGTTATATTTATTATAGAAACATCTAGAAATGGAGTTACTTAGTTGCTTGGTATGGGATTAAATTGTAATGCAGACGTAAGGGATCTTTATTACGATGTGGGACATTTTATTCCTGACCGATTGATAGACTACAAAGAAAAACGCATTGCTTAATTGCAATGCGCTTTTTTTATCTGGCTTATAATTTCATAAGCCATACTTCTCCCTTACCGCTGATAATGCCTTTCTAGCATCCTTCGTTTTTCCCTCTTTTATCTGTTTTTCAGAAAGTTCTATATCGCTATACATATTCCATTTCTTCTGTGTTGCCTCGAATAGTTCTATACTCATAAGAACCATATCACCATATCCATTTTTAGTGATTTGACACTCCCCATGCCTAAAGGCAGGGGATTCTTGCTTCATCCACTACTGCATTGACCTAAAAGGTTCAACGTCTTACATTGTGTCCACAAGCGTATATTCGGATATGCCCTACCCTATTTGCCACTTTCTTAGGATAGTGACAGCCCTTTATTTAAAATGTTTATACTTGCGTTGTAATCCCTATTATGCTTTGTATGACAGAAGGGACACTCCCATTCTCTTATCCACAAATGCTTTACCATTGGATTACCTTGCCCGCATTTACTACATGTTTGGCTACTCGGATAGAACGTAGGTACTCGTATTATCGTGTTGCCATACCATATAGCCTTGTATTCAAGCATTGCAAAAAATTTGCTCCATGAAACACTTGATATTGCTTTAGCCAACCTGTGATTATGTAACATTCCTTTTATGTTTAAATCCTCTATGCAGATTGTTTGGTTTTCACGCACTAGCTTAGTGGATTCTTTCTGTAAAAAATCATTACGCTGATTAGTTACCTTTTCATGGGCTTTTGCAACTTTTATCCTTTGCTTATTTCTGTTTTTCGAGCCTTTTTGTTTTCTTGAAAGTTTGCGTTGTTCACGCTTTAATTTCTTCTCCGACTTTTCCGTACTTATTAACAACATTTTGGATTTCATTAAGCACATCTGCTAATTCTATATACTCTGTCATTTACTTTTCCTCGCTTTCTATATCAAGAAAATCGTCTCTTTTTAAATCTTTATCAGACCATAATTCGTATTCATCTTCACTCATTCATTATTCCTCGTTTTCTTCAACCAGCTTATTTATTCTTTCTACAACAATAGCATCTGTCCATATTCTAATCAATATCTATCCCAGTAATCTCTTTTGCTCTAATTTTATAAGCCTCCCTTGCTTCTTCTTCCGTGTATTCTTCTCCGCAAGCGATACAATGAGAGAGCGGAAATTTAATCAGATCCTCTAATGTTTTTATCTCATTCTTGTATTTTTCAATAAGCTTATTAGAAGACTCTTTATAAGCTTTTAATGCGTCTTCTTTTGTTTTAAAAATACATTCTTCAGTAGCTGCAAAAGAACCAAGATTATCAAGAGAATGTAAAGCGTATACTGGCTTATTTACTCTCGATTCTTTCTGTACAAACTTAGTAATCTTGCATTTTTCAGCAATATTATATGTACTATTTACATAGACTATTTCGTTATCTGCAAATTTTCTATTATCACGCATATATTTTTTCCTTTCTATTTTT
>AUXO016002966.1_pt1 | contig 15077 bp, 17 predicted proteins | sample 768731 | NCBI WGS metagenome assembly AUXO01 (sample SAMN02715735, study PRJNA202380) | gut metagenome | biome: sheep rumen | host: Ovis aries | place: New Zealand: Palmerston North
TTGGATGAAGAGTGGAAGGAGGGATTTGATGTCAGCGAAGAATCTTGATCATAAAGGAAGATTACGAAGCGAAACCATTGCTTATCGGTGTTCGCCTGAAGAAAGAGTCGAACTTGATAAGCGGTGGAAACTTATGGGGTATTCAACCAAGCAGGACTATGTATTAGACAGTGTTTTGCATAATCGGGTTATTGCTAAGGGAAATCCCATGATGATTGTCAGTTTCAGAAAGGAACTTCATGAAATCCTCAATGAATTAGTTCGAATTGATACAGCAGAAGAGCTTGACGAGGAAGTATTTACACCGATTCGTACCATGCTTGAAATCTTGGATGCCTTTAAGGAAAAGGCAGATAACGAAGCTCAGAGAAAAGAACGTAGAAAACCTGATAAGTTTTTGGAAAGGAGAAAATATCGTGGGTAAAGTAATTATTTGTGCAAATCAAAAGGGAGGCGTAGCCAAAAGTACGTCAGTAGTTAATTTAGGTGTTGGATTAGCTAGCAAGGGAAAGAGGGTACTTGTTATAGATAACGATCCTCAGGGTTCCCTTACAGAAGCATTGGGATTCCCGGAACCGGATAAATTGGAGGTTACTCTTGCAAACATCATGGAATGGGTACTGAACGAGGATGATTTTGAGCCGGATGCCGGTATTATCCATCATGAAGAAGGAATTGATCTGATGCCTGCAAACATCGAACTTTCCGGTGTGGAGACATCTCTTGTTGGAATTATGAGTTCCGAAACCACATTAAAAGAGTATATAGACATGATCCGTGATGACTATGATTACATCCTTGTGGATTGTTCTCCGAACTTAGGACAGCTTACATTGAATGCACTTGTAGCGGCAGATGAAGTGATTATCCCGGTGCAGGCAGCTTATCTGCCTATAAAGGGCTTGGAACAGCTTTTAAAGACCATCAGCAGAGTGAAACGTAAGATGAATCCTAATCTCAATATTATGGGTATTCTCATTACTATGGTGGATTACAGAACCATCTATGCCAGGGAGATTACAGAAGTCCTTTATGAGCATTATGGAAAAAGCATTCATATCTTTGATGAAGTGATTCCTCTTTCCGTAAGGGCAGCAGAGGCATCTGCGGAAGGTGTCAGCATCTATAAATATGATAAGAATGGAAAAGTGGCTCAGGCTTATATGCAGATTGTTGAGGAGGTGTTGAATCGTGGCTAAAAAGGGTTTTGGAGATAAGATTAAGCTTTCCAGCTATGACGATATGTTTGGAATTGATGAAAAGGAAGCTGTTTCTGTAGGAAACAAAAACGAAGGAGATATTGTGGAAATTCCTCTATCCGAGTTGCATACCTTTGAAAACCATCCTTTTAGGGTGGTGGATGATGATAACATGCAGGAAATGGTGGAATCCATTAAGGAATATGGTGTGTTGGTTCCGGCTATTGTGCGTCCGAGAAAAGAGGGTGGCTATGAGCTGATTTCCGGTCACAGAAGAAAGCATGCATCAGAATTAGCAGGAAAAGAGACAATGCCGGTCATTATTAAGGATTGCGATGATGATGAAGCCACTGTAATTATGGTGGATGCCAATATTCAGCGTGATGACGTTTTGATAAGTGAGCGTGCCAAGGCATATCAGATGAAATATGAGGCAATGAAGCATCAGGGGAAGGGCAATGGCAGATCCCTTGAAACAATGAGTGAAGAAGCCGGAGAAAGCGCTAAGACGATTCAGAGACTTATATGTATTGCTAGTCTGGATGCGGATTTATTACAGCTTGTGGATGATAAAAAGCTTGGGTTACGTCCTGCGTTCTCAATTTCCTTTCTTAAACCGGAGAATCAAAAGATATTATATAAGGTCATTACCGATTTGAGGGCAAATATCAATGAGGAGCAGGCGGCAAGAATTAAGGATGCCGATAAAAAGGGATATTTCAATGAGGATTACCTCAGAGATATCCTGACCTATGAGAAACCGAAAGTGCGTAAGGTGGTATTTAATCAAAAAAAGCTTGATAACTATTTCACGCCTGATATGAGCAATGAAGACATCGAGAAGCTTATTGTTCATCTTTTGGATGAATGGAAGTCGAAAGGGGAATATTAATGGAGAGATTGGAGCTGGATTATTATTATGGGCAGGAGGCAGAGCAGTTTACGTTCTACCGCTTGCCTAAGGCTCTTATAACAGATTCGAGATTCAAAGATATATCAAACAATGCAAAGCTCTTATACGGTCTGATGTTGGACCGTATGGGGCTATCTGCACGTAGCGGATGGTTTGATGATGAAAATAGGGTCTATATTAAGTATGCAGTAAAAAGCATTATGGAAGATCTGAATATCAGTAAGATGACAGCGGTTGGGCTATTAAAAGAGCTACAGTCTATCGGTCTAATTGATATGGTTCAGAGAAATGGTCTTGCCAATATTATATATGTTAAGAACTTTATTTCTGAAGATAAGGCAGAATCTAAGGGCAAAGAGGAATCACTAGACCGGTCTAAAAATAAGACCAGTAAAGAAAATATACCCGTTGTTAGCGACCGGGAAGATAATGATACCGGTCTAAATAATATACCGGTTCAAAATGATGACTGGGATGATACTATGACCGGTACCGGTATAGAAAATGGACAACCGGCGGTACAAATATCAGACCCGAATAATAAAGAATTAAGCAATATTGATTCTAGTGATAATAATCATTCTATCCATCTGACGAGTGCGGACGATGCGATGGATGAGACCACGGCATACATGGAATTGATTCGCCAAAACATTGATTATGATATTCTGATGAGCAACCCAAACTGGCGTGACAGAGAGACGTTTGATGAGCTTTATCAAATCATCTGTGATGTGGTCTGCGTTCCAAGAAAGACAATTCGTGTAGGTGGTGAGGATTATCCATACAGTCTGGTAAAGAGCAAATTCTTGAAGCTCAATGCCAGTCATTTGGAGTATGTCATGGAGTGCATGAGCAAGAATACCACTAAGGTTTCTAATATCAGGGCATATCTGATTACTGCACTTTATAATGCGCCAAATACCATAAACCATTATTACACGGCTGAAGTAAATCACGATATGTATGGCGTGATTTGAAGGTCTCTATTATAATTGACATGTGAGGTGAGGATGATGTCTAAATACGTTATCGTCCCGGATAAGGGCGAAAAATATCAGAAGGATTACAAATTTCCTTGTATCAATATCATACCGGCAATTGTGTGGAGCATTCCGATTCATCAGAAACTATTTCCGGATGCGCCATTTTGGGCGGTAGCGCTGTTTACAATTGCTTTTATATTTGTGTATCTGTATGTGAGCTTAACACCAATAATTGCTGTGGCACCATGTGTTGCAAGCGTAGTGATGTTTACAACTATGGCTTGGGCACCGATGGATCATATCGGTAATAATGTGGCAAGAATCATATTGAAGATCCTTGCCCTTGCGGTAATTATACTGGTTGAATTTGCAATCTGGACAAATGCTACGTTGCCTTGGCTACAAAGCAAGACAAGCAAGCCTACCATAAGAAAGGTAGAAGATTAATGAGACAATTGAACAGGTTTACACTGAGAAGGAGCTGTGGTAGCCTCATCGGGCTGCAGCCTCCTTCTTTTTTTGCTTTTGCTGCGGACAAGGCATGCAAACCACAGCGACAGAGGCTCAGTGTCAACTTGCAAGCCATAGTTTATATATATTTACATTGAAAAATTCACGTTCGCGTGATAAAATATTAATGTTGTTTTAATGAGATAGGAGGTCTAAATGGCTGTTTCGTACAAAAAATTATTTCATATGATGATAGAGAAAGATATGTCAAATGCGGAGCTCATGCAAAAGGCTGGATTTTCTGCAAATATTATTACTCGTATGAAGCGAGGCGGTTATATATCATTAGAAAGCATTGAAAGTATTTGTCGAGTGATGGATTGCGGTGTTGATGAGATACTTGATTTTATAGATGATACGGAAAACATAGAAGAGTAAAAGGGAGGTTAATACTATGGATAAGGTTCAGGCACCAATTAGAACTGGTTTGTTAGACTTTATTAGGAATAGTTCTGGATGTCAATTTGTTATTCCTGTGTATCAAAGAAATTATACATGGACAGCAGGAAAAGAAGTCAAGCAATATCTTGATGATTTAACTAGTGTATTGAATGGTGAATATAATAATCATTTTTTGGGGATTCTTATATATTTAGATACTGCACTTGATTTTTCTGCAAGGGAGTTTTCTGTTATTGATGGACAGCAGAGACTTACTACTACTTTTTTAACTTTATATGCAGTAAAAGCTATTTTTAAGGAGCAGGGACAACTTGATGAGATAACACAGCTTGAAGGACAGTATCTTACAAATCCGTTTTCATCAGCAAAAATCAAATACAAACTGAAGCCATTGGTATCAGACGATGAAGTATATCGAATGATAGTTGAAGACAGAATTGAAGATATTGAAGATACAGATTCAAATGTTTATAAGAATTACACCTATATAGTAAATTATTTAAAAGATCTTATTGTTAAAGGTAAGAGCCTGAATGAGATTATCATGGCAATTAATAGCCTTTATGTTGTTTGCATTCCTATAGGTGTAGAAGATAATGCACAAAAGATTTTTGAAAGTATTAATGCAACTGGTGTTAAGTTGACAGCTTCTGATCTCATAAGAAACTTTATTCTTATGGATTTACCAAGCGATACGCAGGAACAGTATTATGCAAAATATTGGAAAGGCATAGAGAATAACATTTCAACTGATTCAAAGAAACTTGAGCTCTTTTTTAGACAGTTCCTTGCCGTAAAGAATTTGAGCCTACCAAATAAAAGCAACATATATAGGGAGTTTGTGAAATGGTATAAAGAAAATGTTGATGATACAGAGGATGGCTTTAAGGAAATTCTTCGCTATGCTGAAGCATATAATGTTATTTATAGAAAAAATCTTAAAGATATAGATAGTGCTTTAAGAAATCCAATAAAGGAATATAGACGTAGTCTTTCTGATATGCCAGCACCGGTTCTTATGGAATTATATATTATGTGTGAAGATGGCAAAATATCAGAAGAAATATTTGGAAGGATTATTAATCTGATAAGCGTTTATTTGATTAGGAGAGCACTGTGTGACTTGGATACAAGTTCAATTACGCGAATGTTTCCAACTTTATTAAAAGATGTACTGAATGATTGCAGTGAAGATTATTCTGATATTTATGATGTTGTAGTTAGAGATTTGGTTGTAAAAAATATCGGCAATGCGATGTATATGCCAGATGATGAACAGTTATTTGAGGCTATTTATAATGCTAACATGTATAATTTGCGCGCAACATTGAGAGTGGTATTAGATAGAATGGAAACAGAAGGGAATCCGGCACCGGTTGATTTGAATTCACTTAGTGTAGAACACCTTATGCCGCAAACGCCAACAAAGGACTGGCTTAGCGCATTGAATGTTACAGAAGATGTTTATCAGAAAAATCTTAATAGGCTTGGAAATTTAACGTTAGCAGCTAAGAGTGACAACAGTGCAATGGGAAATAAGCTTTGGGATTATAAAAATGAAATTCTCAAAAGCACTAGTCATTTGAAAATAAATGAAGAAATTCTAAATATTGAGCAATGGAATGTAGATGAAATAGATAATAGAACAAAGCAGCTTATTACTCGTATTGCAAAACTGTATCCATATCCTCAAGTTTCAAATATAAGTGTTCCTAAAATTGATATTTTTATCAATTCAAATGGAGTGATGGCAATGGGATATTTTTATTTGGATGATGGTAGTGTGGAAATAGATGTTGGATCGGAATTATATACACCTGATAATGCGGGTAATTATCCAGAAGTTGAAGAACAAAGGCAGGAGCTAATTGATGATGGAATCGTTGCTGAGGTGGAAGGGAAACTTCAATTTGTAAAACCGTATCGTGTATATACAAGATTTGGTACATCTCTTAGTGCCGCATGTAATCTGATTGTGCATGGTAATAAGAATGGCTGGCAATATTGGCAAAATGCTGAGGGTATTGCGTTAAAAGATGTATCAGAAGTTAAGGATTTGTTTTCAAATAAAAATGATTAAACGTAAAGGTATAAAAGAATATGAAGTATAACATAAGTAGCAGAAGATATTTAGGAAATAAATTCAAATTGCTGCCATTTATTAGAGAAACAGTGGAAAATGAATGCTCCAATATTAACACTTTTTTTGACGTTTTTTCAGGCACAGGTTCAGTGGCATCTGCTTTTACTGATAAGTGTCTTATTGTAAATGATTTGATGTATAGCAATTATTTAGCAGCTTTGACGTGGTTTTCTCCTGAAAAATATGATGAACGGAAATTGGAGGAATACGTAGGGCGATATAACAGCCTAAGGCTACTTGATGATAATTATATGTCAATAAATTTTGGCAATACATATTTTAGTGTTAATGATTGTAAAAAAATTGGTTTCATTAGAGAAGATATAGAAGCTGAGTATAATTCCGGAAACATTAACGGGAAAGAACGAGCAATACTAATTACATCAATGATATATTCGATGGACAAAATTGCAAATACATGTGGCCATTATGATTCCTATATTCAAGGAATTACATATGAGGATAGGTTCTTTTTAAATTTGCCTGATTTAGACTATGATGTTAATCCAAATAATCAGTGTTATAACATGGATTCAAACGAATTGGCAAAAAAAGTCACATGTGATATTGCATATCTAGATCCGCCATATAATTCTAGACAGTATTGTGATGCGTATCATTTGTTAGAAAATGTTGCGGAGTGGAAGAAACCACAGGTTTATGGCGTCGCAAAAAAGATGGATAGATCTCAGATGAAAAGCGAATATTGTAAAGTTACTGCGGCAAATGCGTTAGAAGATCTTGTGGAAAACTTAAATTGTAGATATATATTGATGTCGTACAATAACAACGGTTCTAAATTTCAGATACGCAGCAATGCAAAGATTAGTGATCAACAGATTTTGGAAATCTTAAGTAAAAGGGGAGAAGTGAAAATTTTCAAAAAAGATCATCGAGCCTTTTCAGCAGGAAAGTCTGAGAATAATCAAAACCAGGAAAGGTTGTTTTTATGCAAAGTAAACAAGAAAAAACGTATATAGCCTCTCCATTAAATTACACTGGAGGAAAAGCTAAGTTACTTCCGCAGATTGAACCTCTTTTTCCTCAAAATATAAGTGTGTTTTTAGATTTGTTTTGTGGAGGCTGCAATGTTGGAATTAATATAGCTGCAGAGCAGACGATATACAATGATGTTAATTCTAATTTAATTGGACTTTACAAAACATTCAAACGCTTGAAGCCTGAAACAATTGTCAAAAAAATTAATGAAATTATAGATTATTACGGCTTTTCTAGAACGTCTGAACATAGTTTTGCGTTTTATGGAGGAGATAATGAGAAAGGTGTATCCGTATATAACAGAGATAAATACTTAAGGCTTAGAAATGATTTTAATTCTTTGGAGACAAAGAACAATCATTATTATATTATGCTATACTGTCTGATTTTATTTGGATTTAATAATCAGATTAGGTTTAATGCTAACGGTAAATTCAATCTTCCAGTTGGCAAAAGAGATTTTAATGATGTTATTAGAGAGAAGTTAATATGTTTTATAGATTGTATTAAAACACAAAATGCATCTTTCTTTTGTAAGGATTTTGAAAAAGTTGATATTTCCTTACTTGATAATAATAGCCTTGTATATGTTGATCCTCCATATCTGATAAGTACTGCTACATATAATGAAAGCGATGGGTGGAATGAAAATGATGAGCTGAGACTTCTAAACTATTTGGATTATTTAAATGCCAATAATATAAGATTTGCATTATCTAATATACTGAAACATAAGGGAAGAACCAATAAATTATTACAAGAGTGGTTAAGAAAATCAGATTACAAGGTATTTCATCTGAGGAAGGATTATAGTAATTCCAACTATCAAGTTAAGGAAAAAGAAACTAAAACAGATGAAATACTTGTCATAAATTATTAGGAGGGTGTTAACATGCCAGATCATATTGCTTATGTTAGTTTTATGTGGAGTTTAGGAACTACAAGTTTTAGAACAAAAGAGTTTAACAGAAAGATAGAAGAACAACTGAGGCTTTTAAAGGAGTTTTGGTCAAAGCCAGAAAATACTAATGTGGCATGGGATCGTAGTTATGCTGTTGAGGGGCAAACGGACATTATTTCAATTAAAAATGATTATTATGATTTTATGAGAGATAATGGATTTGTTGAGGGTAATGATTCAGTCAAATATAAAGCAGCACGCGAAAAAACAACAGGGTTAGTATCTCTTGGACTGATTAATGATAATAGAAGATTAACAGATGTAGGGCAGAAACTATTGAGAATATCTAGGACAGGAAATTACGAGTCTGATAATTTTTTGAATTTACCGAAAGATAGTTTTTTGTATTTAAAGCAGCTGCTGAAAACAAGTATAGAAGTAAACGGTAACACAATAAGACCGTTTTATGTATTGTTACACTTAGTTTCGAAGTTAGACTACCTGTCATATGATGAATTTACGTATTTGGCTCCTTTATGTATTAATGACGAAACAGTACATTATATTGAAACGGAGATTCGAAGGTTACGTAGAAATGAAACTGATATTGATAGTATAATATGGCATGTTATTATAAATCAGCAAAATTATGTAGAAGCATTACAACTTTTTCTAGGCAATCAGGTAGATGAAGATTTGATTTGCAAAATAGGTATGAATAGAAAGAGTGGAACAAGAGGTTCCAAAAAATATGATAAGGAGTACTACCCTCTTTATGAAAGTTTAAAGGCTGTGTGTCTTGATGGTGATTTTAGTAAACTGTATGATGCGTATCAGGATACTCAAAAAATAAAAATTGGTACAAGCATTAGGGCATATTTGTTTAATACCACAAGCAAAGTAAAGATTCAAAGAGATCCACAGTCCACGATTACTGATAAATCAATATATTCTGTAAATACGGAAGATGATTTTAAAACTGAATTCTTTAAGATGATGCATTTATCAAAAGCAAGAGCCACATTGCATGATTATTTTGACTTGAACAGAAGATATATAAAAATATCAGATGCATTTCTATTTGAAGATGATAAAGTTACGTTAGATGTTTTGCCTGGAATCTTTTTTAGAGAAAAAATAGATGAAATATATGGTGATATGGCTTATTCAAGTTCTGATAATTTGCAATTAGACTGTGAGCTTGAAGAAATTCATCCGTTATTAACAAAGGATGAAGCATATATTATTGATCAAGTTGAGGTAATTTTTGGAGTCAAGGTAAATAATCTTGATGAAGTCAAAAAAATTGTTGAAAGTAGAAAACTTGAAAGATTTAATGCATTGATCGACAGAAAGTTTTCAAATGATACACTTATTAGGTTACTAGGATATTTTCGAGATAGAAGAGATGAAGATATTCAACAGATTGTTTCTGATAGCGCGGATGTACCTACTATTTTCGAATATATACTAGGAATTATCTGGTATAAAGTGAGTGAAAGAAGAGGTAATATACTAAAATACATGCATTTATCATTTGATGCCGATTTGTTACCAAAAAGTCATGCTGGTGGAGGAGAATCGGATATTGAATATGAATATGAGGCAACAGCTGATTATCCTGCACACACACTTTTATTAGAAGCAACTTTAATGAATCCTTCAGCACAAAAGCTAAATGAGGATGAGCCTGCAACAAGGCATTTAGGGGAAACGAGACTGTTATCAGGTAATGATTATACGTATTGTTTGTTTGCTGCACCAGATATTCCTTTGAATCTTATTTCATCATTTAGAAATAAGAAAACTTTGAAATACTATAACAAGGATTATAGTAGCTATGTGACAAATTTAAAGTTAATTCCAATAGAAACAGAAGAGTTAAAGTTGCTCCTTGAAAAAAATGTAACCTATGATAGGTTGTATGGTATATTTGACACTGCTTATGACACAGAAGAAGATATACCGTTTTGGTATGAATTTTGCATAAAAGAAAAACTTGAAGCGATTTGAGGTTTGGTTCACTTGTGGTCCGGCGGACCACAAGTGAACTTTTTTTATTTTGAGGACTATTTGGGTAGTAGGGATACCCTACAGCAGCGACCGTGGGGAGATGGAATTATGCCGTGAGTTTGTATGCAACTCCAGGCGTATCCTGTTATTGTTTTTAGTTGCCAGTGGAAATGAAGGATTCCTTTTGGCTATGGTGGACGGAAAGCCTTGAATTTACTGGGGAACGGGGAATTCCCATCTGTTCATTTTATGAAATCCTTAAGGGTAAGAAAATTACATGGGAAAGCATGATGCCCGGCACGTGACCATGCACGATTCCAAGATCTGAATTTAAGATTCAGGTCTTTTTTTATTGTTTAGTTTAGTAATCCGGAAATTTTCATCCCAAATGTAATTTAGAAGAAATTATCCGGAAAGGAGTGAAAGATTATGGGTAATGGTTTGGGCAACATTGAGGACTACGAGAATATTTATTCCTACGTAGTAAAAGGCTCGAAGACTTCTGATCAGCTAAAGGATTATCTAGTTAAGCAAAAAGGTGTACTCAAAAAAACTGCGGATAGCCAGATAAAGAAAATCAAGGAAGGTAATTTTGCCTTTCTCGATTATGCCGATGAGAAGATTTCTTTTAATCATGAGGCTTTTCTTGCTGCGCTTGATGGCATGGGAAAATTGCTTAATTACAACATCACAGCAGAGCCTGTGAAGAAAAAGAAGCCAGAGGATGAGATTGCAGTGATAACTTCAGGGCATTCAAAAAATTATCGGAATGAACGGACAAGGGCAAATGGGTTGGAGACTGCGAATAAAAAACTGGAGGCTGAGTTTAATCAGATGAAGGAGGAATTAAAGTCGCTTGCTGCATTGCAAATTACGACTTGTATGGACAAAAAGGTTGTTGCTTTGCAATCAGTCAAGTCAGAACCTACAGAGGCTTTAGAGGAGGATGGCTTTTTAGCTGCATCGGATTCAGGGGATGGTAAGGCGAGTGGCACGCTTGCCGGTATTTATGAAGCAGATACCAGTCCTGAAAATGAGCTTAGTGAAAGTAACTATATTAAGCGTATATGCAGTTTTTTCAGGCATTCCAAGTTCTTTGAAAAGCGTAGCCAGGTTGATACCAGTAAAAAACAAGGAAACCAAGCGGTAAAGGTTATTGATAAGGAGAGGGAGGAAATCATCAATCAGCTCCTTAATAACAATATCCCAAATCAGGCAAAGCTTGCTACATATGCACTTTGGTACTTTCATGATGACTTGGAAATGGAGCATCTGCTTAAACTGGCAGGTCAGTACGGCATTAATGCAAATTATGTAATTCAGTTACTGGAGAATCCAAATGGGCAGATGAATTACAAGACAGTGCAAGCTTTTTTACAGCAGGCGATGTCTTCAAGTGAGGTAAGGATTAAGAAAGAGGCAGCACAGGAGTTATTGTGCGGTGACTGGGTAGTTGTCGCAGATTATTGTGGAAAACCTTGTCATTTTAAGCTGATGCCGGTGGAAGAACTTGCAGAGTTTAGAAAGATTCTCGAAACCTACGGTTTGGCAGATGCTTCTGAGCTTCTTAAGAAATTAACGGAGACTAAGACCACTTGTGGTCCGACGGACCACAAGTTGGAAAATCAGTTTGTTCAAAAAGAGGATATAGAGGCTCCGGCATTTATTCACGAAGCAGAACAGACAGAAGATGTTCATGCTCCGGTTAATGAAGAGGCTGCGTTTGAGCATTTTGCAGAACAGGAGGATGCGGATGAATAATAAGCGTTTGTTTTTATCTCTTTCTGATGCGGATGTGCAAAAGCTGGATTCTTTAAGAGCAGAGCTTGGGATGAATCGGTCGGAGTATATTAGGTTTCTTTTATCCGGTCAGAGAAAAAAGATTCCCTTCAGTATCAAAGAAAAGAGATTGATTGAGGAACTATCAAAGATAGATCTTCATTTGCGTGATTTGTGTTTGAGGCAGGAATTAGCAGCAAATGATGTTCTATTTATTTCTGAATCGTTGAAGGATTTGAAAAGGCTTATCAATGATTATTTCACTTGTGGTCCGGCGGACCACAAGTTGGAAAGGGGTGATAAAAATGGCAAGGAATAAGGAATCCCGTGAGGAGAAGATGTCTGCTTTACAGGAAAAGCTTATGTCAGGGGTTAAGGAAATATATGAGTCGGGAAAGTGGGCGGAGTATATAGCTGTTATGTCCCGGTTCCCGCATTACAGCATCAATAACTGCATATTGATTGCTTCTCAGTGTCCTGAAGCCAGTTACGTCTGCGGTTATAAAAAATGGAATGAGTTCAATAGGAATGTGGTTAAGGGCGAATCGGGCATCATGATTTTCGCTCCTATCAAAGGAAAAGTGCAAGTAGAGGAGCCAATTTATGATGCCAATAATCATCCGGTGCTAAATGAGGATGGAACCCAGGCCAAGGAAAAGGTTGAGAGAGAATACAAGTCGTTTCGGCCTTGCTATGTTTTCGATGTATCGCAGACAGAGGGTGATCCTCTGCCTACATTGGCAAACCAGTTGAACGATGGTGTTGAGGATTTTGAAAAGCTAAAGGATGCGCTTATGGCTGTAAGTCCTGTGCCTATATCTTTTGAAGATATACCAGGCTCTGCCAATGGATATTATGCTCCGAAGTCAGAGAAAATCGTTGTTCAGTCTGATATGAGTCAGTTGCAGACTATCAAAACCATGATTCATGAAATCGCACATGCCACTTTAGGGCATGGCGGTGAAGATGATAAGTGGGATAAGGAAAGCAAGGAAGTTCAGGCAGAGAGTACCGCCTTTTGGGTTGCCGGAATGCTTGGACTTGATACTTCTGATTATAGCTTTGGCTATATTGCCGGTTGGAGTAAGGATAGAGAAATTACTGAACTAAAGGAGAATCTGGATCTCATTAAAAGAACTGCGGATGGTCTTGTGTCTAAAGTAGATGATTATTTAAAGCAAAAGACTGAAGAAAAAGAACAGGCTGTTGTTTCTGAAATTGTACCGGTTTCTAAACGACACAGATAAATTTTTAAAAAAATTTTTTTCAAAGTTTAGTAATCGGGATTTTTTCATCCCAAATGTAAGGTGTAAGGAACAAATCCAAAAAAACTTAAAGAAAGCGAGGAAAAACATTATGGATTATGTAACTACAGGTAACTTATCAATCGATTGCGAGAAGAAGGAAAGAAGTCAGTCAGGTTTTATTCTTTATGACACTCTTTTTTCAGCAATCAAGGAAAACAAAGGAAAGGAGAAGAGCGATGCTAGAGTTTAATGAATTCCGTGATTATGTGGAGGTTACTTTACCCGAAGTCCTTCCGGAAAAACTCCAGGGTGTAAAAATCGAGCAGCATGATGTGCAGAAGAATAATGGTCTGGTACTTCACTCCATTACGGTCAAGCCGGAAGACAGCAATGTTGCTCCTAATATCTACATGGATAGTTTCTATGAGAGATATAAGGATGGAGCTTCTGTTGATGACCTGATGGAGGAAATCAAAGAGACTGTTGTGAAACATCTGGATGCTCCGGAGGAGTTTCAGAATGTAGCTCAGGATTTTAAGAATTTTGATGTTATCAAGGACAAGATTGTTATGGTAGCGGTCAATACAGAAAGAAACGCCAAGCTGCTTAGTGAAGTTCCACATAAGGACAAGGAAGATCTTTCATTGATCTATAAGGTGATGGTTGGCAATAACATTGACGGCATTGCAACTATCACAATCAGAAATGAGCACATGGATCTCTGGGGCGTGACTGTAGATCAGCTCCATGAACTTGCAATGGCTAATACCAAGGAAATTCTTCCAGTAACGGTAAAGTCCATGAATGAAGTTATGAGAGAGATTTTTGCAAAGGATGGCATGGATGAGGATATGATGAATGTCATGTTCGAGGATATGCCTGCTAACAAGCAGATGTATGTGATTTCCAACAAGTCTAATGTGAATGGCGCAGCTTCCATGTTTTATGAGGATGCTCTTTCTGGTCTTGCTGAAAAGCTTGGAACAGATCTCTATATTTTACCTTCATCTGTGCATGAGGTTATCGCCGTAAGTTCAGAGATGGGTACACCGGAAGAACTGTCCAGCATGGTCCGTGAGGTGAATGGCAGTCAGGTATCCCCTGAGGAACAGCTTTCAGATCATGTATATAAGTTTGAAGCTGCTACCAAGAAGCTTTCTCTTGCAGATACTTCTGTAGAGGAACTTAAGAAGGCTGCCGGTGCAGAGAATGTAGCTGTGGATGCACCTACTGAAGGGGCTCGTCCACACAAGAAGTCAAGATAAGGAGGATATCTATATGGATGTAACAGAGGTTAGACTTAATCTTTTGAAAACCGACAATGCGGTAAAAGCAATCGGTAGTTTTGCATTAGATGGCATGTTTGCAGTCCGTGGTGTAAGAGTTCTGGAAAGTAAGGATGGTCACAATTTTGTGGCCTTCCCTTCCAGAGAAAAAGCAAATGGAGAATATGAGGATATTGCTTTTCCTCTCAGCAAGGAGCTTTACGGCAAGATTACGGATGCCATTATTAATGAGTACAAGGATCAGGTTGAAAAACAGTCTCAGGACCAGCAGGAGGAGCAGGCGAAGGAACAGACCCAGACAGAGGGCGAGAGCGAAGCAAAGTCTGCTCCGAAACGAGGCAGAAGCAGATAAGGAGGATGTTTGGATGCAAGTGACGGATGTAAGACTCAAACTTGCAGAACCCACAGACAGTGCTAAAGCTTATGGCAGTTTTACATTAGATAATGATTTTGTGGTATGCGGGATTCGAGTCGTTACCAATAAGGAAGGACGATTATTTGTAGGCTTTCCATGTAGGCAGAATTCCAAAGGGGAGTACAAAGATGTATGTTTTCCAATGGATGCCGGGTTAAGGCAGGATATCACAGCAGTCGTTCTATCTGAATATGAAAAATTGGTAGGGACTGTATAGTTTCTTAAATATTTCCTTTCGGCAGGGACCGCTCCATTGGGGCGGTCTTTTGCTGTAGGAGGATAGG
>AUXO014730078.1_pt1 | contig 15074 bp, 9 predicted proteins | sample 768731 | NCBI WGS metagenome assembly AUXO01 (sample SAMN02715735, study PRJNA202380) | gut metagenome | biome: sheep rumen | host: Ovis aries | place: New Zealand: Palmerston North
GTCTGGTCAGATTCTCTGTCCGGAACTCCGAAACCGGCAGAGCCGAACAAGTAAAAAGCGGCATTATGACCGTTTCTTTGATTTTATGGGTGATTGTGGCTGTCCTGATGGGGATATACCTGTATTATTATATTACATATGTGAAGCCATGAGGTGAGATTATGGAACGAATTAAAAAATTTCTGAAAGAGGAAAAAGCTGCCGCACAGATGGTGGAAGCTGCGGTTATCTATCCGGTTGTGTTTTTGATTATCTTCCTGATGATTTATATGGGACTGTATATCCTGCAGGCGATTACTGTCGGAGCTTATGCCCAGAAAATCGCAATGCTTGCCTCCAGAGAAGTTTCCTCTCCGGGGTATTATCTTCTTTTAGACAAGGATAAAGTTTCAAATTCTGCCATTGAAATGGATGCAAACGGAGTGCCGTCACCTAATTTTAAAAATCTTTACAATAATAATTTTAAAAGAACAGATTGTGATATTGTTTATCGTTATTGGGGAAAACATGCTTTGAATGAAGATGGGGAAGAATTTTATACAAAAGCACTTAAAACAATGATGAAGGAAAATTCCGTTATTGTTCCTAATAATAATGCAAACGGTCTGAAAGTAGAAATCTCCTGTGAAAATAATCTGGTTGTACAATATGTGAATGTCACTGTAGAACAGGAACTAATGCATTTCGGATTATTAGACTTTTTTGGTGTTAAAAATCCAACTGTTTCCGCAACAGCAAAGGCAACCGTCAGTGATACGGATGAACTTGTTAGAAATGCTGATTTTGCATCAGATGCGCTCTCTGCATTAGCTGATAAACTTGGAATTGATATCAGCCAAGCAAGAAGTACCGTTGAAAATGCTGCAATAAAATTAGGACTATACAAAAAACCTGAATAGAAAGGAGAAGTATTATGTTATTGAAATTTTTCAAAGAAACAAGGGCGTATACATCTATTTTCCTTTGTTTAGTACTTCTTCCTATGGTAACATACTCTGCAATGATTATTGATGCTTCTCGTCTGCAAAGTGCTAGAGTACAGGCACAAAGTGCAGGAGACTTGGCAATCAATGCAGCCATGTCAGAATATGAACAGGTTCTGGAAGATATGTATGGCTTATTTGCGAACGCTACCTCTCCGGAACAGATGAGACCAGTCATTCAGCAATACTTTGAAGAAACAATTTCTGGAAACCTTGTAAATCCAGAAGGTGGATTGGTACAGAAAATGGCATCTGAATTGACTGATTATACTATTAATGGCGGAAAAACAACAGACTCCGATAAAGAATATACTAATTTTCTTCAGATGAGAATTCCAGAAGCGACTGACGAAAAACAGAGTTTTCTTTTTGAGCCTGTGCCAACGTCTTCTATTTCTAATCCTGCCGTTATGAAAGGGCAGATTATTGACTATATGAAATATAGAGGACCTGTTTCTATTGGACAGAATTTTTTAAATAAGCTTGGATTTCTGAAAGATATGAAAAATCAATCAGAAGCTGTTCAAGGCAAAGTGGAAGTAGCTCAAAAAATTGCTGATATTAATAAGAAAAATGGAAATGGCAAAACACCAATGGAAGAAGCATATAGTCAAATAAATAATTATAATGATTATACAGAAAAATATAATTCTATTAGGAATAATCCATTTGATAAAGAAATGTTAAAAGAAAATTTAGATGATATGTCTAAATTGAGTATTTTAGAAGTAAGTATTCAAAAACTTCAATTAGGTATTCCTCGAACAGAAGATGTAATAAAAGAAATGCTTGAGACAAATACTGATGGTCTTATGGAGATTCAAGACGATGGAACCACTATAAAACTCTCAGATAAGTGGCAGGAATGGTATGATATTTCTTATACTTATACAGAAGATAGTCAAGTCATTACAGAAACAGTAAGTAATGAGGAAGAAGACGAAGAAACAGAAGAAGACGAAGAAGCAGAGGATGATGAAAAATCGGATGAAGAAACGGAAGAAGAAACAAAAACTTTTAAAGTGATTACAATTAATCTTGATAGTGATAAAGCCCAAGCTTCCGATAAGCTGAAAAATAAGATAACTGCCCTGCAAACAAAGAGAGGGACTATTGATACAGCAAAAAATAACCTTTCTACAGATGATGTTAATTCATATAAAACTTACTTTAATGCCCAAAAATCAGGAATTGAATTTCTCAAAGGTGATGTAGGGGATTTGGCAAAATATACACTTTATATAAATAAATTTAAAGAATATTTTGATAATTTGAATTTTTCGGAATATGAAAATAATTTTTCATCGCAATATTCTGAGATAGAAATCAAGCGCACAAGTTCTACTGTTGAATTAAAATTTCTTGAAAGTATTGATGTGAATGTTGATGAATATGTCAAGAAATTTAAAGAGTATGCCATTCTGAACGATTTGAAAAAATGTATGGATGCTAATGATTACACGTTAGAATATAGTATGCTTCGGAATAGTACGGGAGGAACTGCCAATTATGCTGAGGCTGAAAAGTATTATTTTGAACAGGCAATTTTAGAATCCGGATTCAAAACTTATTGTGATATTGTTACAAATATTGTAAAAAGTCTTGATGAGGCAAATGTACAGTTGACTCTGATAAAAACAAGAGCCGATACTGCAAAAAATACAGCAGACTCTAAAATAAAAAGTATCAATACTGGCGAAAACAAGGTAGAAGATGATACTGCCAGAAGTCAGATGATTAGCGATATAGAAACTTTATCAAAGAGCATTGACCCTGCAGAAGTAGAAAAGCTAAATAAAGTTGTCAAAGGATATTTAACCCGTTTTCAGGAAATCCTTGAAAAATTAAATGGAATGAAATATTTTGATGTGACTTTGATAGATTATGTTGGAATCATTAACGAAGATGCTAGAAAAATTAAAAATGAGACTAAATTTTCTGAATTTAAGAATAAGATAAAGTTTACCGAAAAAGTGAATAAAGTTGAAGAAGTAGATAAAAAAGATGCGGATAGTTTGTGGAATGAAATTTTAACGGACAACCGTCACAAAGGCTATGAATTTTTAAATGATGATAGCTTTAAAAGTAAAATAACAACTGAAGCAGTAAAAATTACCGGAATACCTGAAGAAGAAGTATTCTACAATGTTCTAAAAAATACCATAGAAGCGAAAGATAATAAACCAGAACAATCTAGCACTCAACAACAAAATTTGAATGATATTAAAGATTTATCTGATGTAAAGGGGGAAGGAGAAGAAGCAGGGCAACCACCAAGCAATGCTGCTAGTAAATTAAAAGAGGAAGGAAAAGAAACTTCTGAACCAGCAAAAGCTAAAGAGGATGGATACCATGCTGGCACACAAGAGGATTTTGATAAAGCAGTTGCCAATGTGAAACCTAATGAAAAAGATGGATATGGAAAAGCAGGAAAAGTTTCTGTTCCCGATGAAGACACTAACTCAGATAAGGCAAATGATAAAGCAAAAGAGGGAAAAAAGCAGCTTGCCAAAGCGAATGAACTGTTGGGTTTGATTGCAAAACTTGGAAATGGCTTAAAAGATGATATCTATTTGGAAGAATATTTTACAGAAATGTTCACTTGCCAGACAGATGCGCTCAAAAAACAGGGCGAATTAACGCTCCTTAATGGATATAGTACAAATCCGAACAAAACAAAATATATCAATATGAAAAATGAATGGTATGGCTCTGAAATGGAGTATATCCTTTGGGGAAAGCCTGACTTGAAAGCAAATCTTACAACAACAGAAACAACAATTTTTCTGCTTCGGTTCGTCATCAATTCTGTTTATGCATTTACAGCTTCAGATATTCAGTCAATGGCAAGTTCTATTGCAACTGCTCTTGTTGGTTGGTCTGTGATTCTTGTGCCTGTTGTTCAGGTTTGTATTACATTAGCTGTTGCTCTTGCAGAAAGTGCATTAGATTTGTCTATGCTCAAGGATGGAAAAGATGTCCCTTTGCTTAAGGATAGTGCCACATTTATTTGTTCTCCCAAAGGTGCTATTAATAAAGCAATTGATTATGGTATCGAGAAAGGAACAGAATTTGCTTCTGATAAAGTGAGCGAAGGCATTGATAAGCTGGCTGACAAAGCAAAAAAAAGAGCTTCTGATACAACAGCCCAGATAAATCAGATTGTAAATGATTACGTTGAACAGCAGACAGACTCCCTCACAAGTGCAGTAAGAGATAATTTTGCATCGCCGTTAATCAGTACAATTCATCCTATTTTAAGTAAATTAAATGGAGCAAATATTGATAGCGTTGTGGATAAAATTATTGACGATGCATGGACGAATATCGGAACCAATATTGAAAATATGGAAAATAAATCCCTGAAAAATATTGCTTCCGCTATTCATACTGATAAGGCAAAGGCTGCTTTAATCAAAGTAATAAAAGAAAAGATTCCGACTGACAAAGTACCATCTCCCAGTGAAATTGAGGATGCTATTCGGAATACAGTAAACGGCTGGATAGACGGTGTGAAAGATACTATTGATAATGAAGTGAAACAAGGGGCTGCTAGTTTAAAAAGCAGTTTGGATAATGCAGTGAAAGATACTATCGAGAATGGGGCTGACAGTCTTAAAGAAAAGGCAAATGAAGCCATTGAAGAAGCTGGTAATGAGATTAGCGGAAAAGCACAAGATTTGGTTAAGGAGCATACTAAAAATAGCGATGCAGTTAACACAAAGTCCAAATCAATTGCTGCAAAAATTACTATGAATTATAAGGAGTATTGCAAATTATTTATATTTATTGGTCTGGTTGGCAATCAGGAAGATGTAATGATGCAACGTGCCGCCGTATTAATGGAGATGAATATAAAATATGCCGTAAAAGGTGATAAAAATACTGGAACTATCACAAATAGAACCCCTTCGTCCGGAGAAAATTTCGATATTACAAAGGCATATACGATGTTCTATGTACAGGCAGATATGGAAATGGGTACTTTATTCCCTTGGGCTGTGAAAGTGGAAACAGATGGAACAAATACAGAAGCAAACTTGGATTTATCACATCTTGGTGAAAATTCTGTAAATTTGAGATACAGTGGTATGGCTGGATATTAAATCAGAAAAGAGGGTGTATGATTCATGAAAAAATTCATAAAAGATGAAACAGCAGAATTTGCAATTGATGCAATTTTGGGAATTACCTTCTTTATGATTACTTTGATTGCAATCATGTTTATGGCTTTGATTATCCGAGTGCAGTCTAATATTCAGTATGCACTCGGACAGACTGCAAAAGAAATTTCAGGGTATTATTATCTGGTAGATAAACTTGGATTTGCAGCAATTTCTGCCGGAAGTATCGATGATAAAACGGACGTAGATAATGTATTGAAAAATGTAATGGATTTTTCAGAAAGTACAAGTAATACCGTAAGTAGCTTTCAAAGTTTTTCTATCAAAGATGATGATTTGACTACAATTAAAGAACAGGCAAAAAATGTGGAATCAAATATACAGGCTTCTGCTGAGAGTTTTAACAAGATGAAATCTAGTATTGAAAGCTTAAATGCAGACTCTGTTTCTCAGGTACTTAGTGTATTTGCTAAAACTGGAGTTAATCGGGTTGTCAGCACTTTGCTTGCTCCGATTATATGTGAAAAAATGATGCCGAAATATCTTTCTGCAAAGAAATACAGTAATATTAGAGACTATTACACGGCAGTTGGCATTGACCCAGACTCGGTTAAATTTACTGGTTCACAATTTCTGGCAGATAAGCGTTCTATTAAGATTCAGATAACTTATGATTTAGATGTATCAAAATATACACTTGGATTTGTAACAACGCCAATTACATTTCATCAGGCAGCTTCTACAGCAGCATGGGTAAGACCAGATGGAACAAATTTAGCCGCATTAAATATGAAAGATATGGGGTATCAGGAATAGGAGGATTTCTTTGACAGCAGTCTATTTTATTGCAATAGTACTTATTTCTGCATTTCTAGCAGTATTATCGGCAGAATATCAAAGCTGTTATCAGGCAGAACAAGAATTTTCTGTTAAGAACATAAAAAAACATTTTATGCAAAAGCCGGTACAGTTTATTATATTTCTAGTTCTATATATTGCTTTTTCAATTCTTTCAGTTCTGTTCTATCAGGAAAAAGGGCTGACCTCGGTACAGCTTCCACAGTATGTACTATTCTGGGAGTGTATTCTGCTAGGAGCATGGATAGATTTAAAGAAAAAGAAAATTCCTAATCCTATTTTCTTACTTCTGCTTGCTGGCAGAACACTTGGAATTTTTGCTGAAATGGTATGTTATTCGGATAAAATATTTGATATTTTATTGAGTTCTTTCTCTGGAATGTTACTTGGTGGAATTATCCTTCTGATTTTCCGTTTGATTTCAAGAGGTGGTCTTGGTGCAGGAGATGTAAAATTGTTTGCATTAATAGGATTTTATTTTGGCATCATACCAATGATGAATATTTTATTCTATACAACATTTTTTGCAGCAATAACAGCAAGTTTCCTATTAATCACCAAAAAAGCTAAAATGAAATCTACGCTTGCATTAGGACCATTCGCATTTATTGGTTTGAATATCTATTATATTTTATTATCATAAACTGGAAGTGAACAAAACATGAGCAGACTTATGCCTTATATCCTGATGATTGTGATTCTATGTATGCTGCTGATTTCATGGAAAAATGTACTTGGCTATTACAGCAGCATTACAGAATCTTATCAATCCCATATTGAAAAAGCGGAAGCATATATGGAAAAAAAGATTTATATTGATGCTGTCAGTGAATATGAACTTGCATTGAAAGTAAAATCTGATGATTATGATACAGCAATGAAAATTGTAGATTTATATGACAATCTGGAAAATGAAAACGGCTGGATTAAAGCATGTCAGAATGCAATGGCAGCAGAGCCGTCACAGTCCAAACCATATCTAATGCTTGCAGATTATTATATCGAAAATTCCAGATTTCAGGATGCCTATAGTATTTTGAAAAAAGCAGAACAGAATCTGGAAGAACTGACCGAAATTAATCAGCGAATCATCAGCATTAAAGGCAAGTATGAACTTGAAAGTCTGAGATATGATACAATTACACCATTTTTTTATTCTGATAACCTGAAAACAGGTTATGCCGTCGTCTCTTCTGAACAAGAAAAAGGTGTGATTGATACTTCACGCAGCATTACAGCAACAATAAAATATGAAGATATCGGGCTTCCGGGGCAGGAAGTTACTCCCGTTTGCCGGGAACAGGAATGGTATTATATCAATGAAGACGGCTATCGAAAATTAGTGCCGGATACTCCGGCAGAATATCTGGGAACATTTCATAATGACTATGCTCCTGCAAAAATCAATGGTGTTTATGGCTATCTGGATAAGAAAATGCAGGAAATTCATTTTGAATATGAATATACAGGCTGTTTCGCAAATGGACTTGCTGCTGTGAAGAAGGACGGAAAATGGGCAGTGATAAATTCTTCTTTTGAGAATGTCACAGGATTTGATTTTGATGAAATCTTAATGGATGAGTATGGCTTCTGTTCGACATACAATGTATTTTTTGCCAGACAAGGCGATAATTATTACTTATACGATAAGGAAGGGAAATGCATTTCTGAAGCTTTTGAAGATGCAAAATTATTTGCATCAGATGAACCGGCAGCAGTTAAAAGAGATGGAAAATGGGGATTTATTTCACAATCCGGTGAAGTGCTGACAAAATTCAAATATGAAAATGCTGATTCTTTCAGTCTTGGCTATGCTCCTTATTGTGAAAACGGAAAGTGGGGCTGCATTGATGAAAAAGGCAATGTTTTGATTCAGCCGACATTTGATACTCTGCATCCGTTTTCACATAATGGATATGCTTTGGCGGAATCAGATGGCTCTCAGCAATTTGTTGTAATTACAATTTATGAATAAGCAGGTGAGAAACATGATGTTGACCAGAATTCAAAAAGGAAGTAATATCTATGTTGTTTATGAACTGGATGCGTTCCAGCCGCAGATTGACAAAATCAGCTTTATGATGATTAACAGCAATCAGCAGCATAATATCGGATTAGCACCGATTACATTTGAAGAAATGAACGGAATCTATCATAAAATGTTGTTCGATGTTACAGGAAAAGTAACACTTAGAGAATATATCGGGAAGCATATCTCACAGGAAGATTTTAGGCTGATGCTTTTGAATCTGATTGACACGATTGAACAGTTTGATGAATATATGATTGATGTTAATCAAATTCTGCTTGATATGGATTGTGTCTATATCAATGCAATTGACCATAGTATCGCATTCCTTTGTATTGCATTGAAAGATGTTACACAGACATACCGTCCTTATGAATTTTTCAGAGCAGTTGTACAGAACAGCTATGTTAACCTGAATATGAATGAAGTAAGCTATTTCAATCATATCTGGAATATCACAAGCAATGAGAACGGCTTTTCGTTAAGCAATATGAAAGCGGCAATGAAAACAACACAGGAATCAAAACCGCAGTCCAAACCACAGGCAGGAGAGCCAGTACAGGACAATTCCAAAGATATACCCAGAATTGAAGAACCAAAGGAAATTACTGTTTCACAGCCGAAATATACGCCGCCATCACCGAAACCAGTTCCGGCTTCTGATTCAGAAGAACAGAAAGGCAGCGGCTTTTTAGGCAAACTTTTCTCAACCTCTCTCTTGCGAAAGAACAATCAGTCCAAAAAAAAGAAACCGGCTCCGACAGGTTATCAAGGCGGACTTGCAGGTCTTAAAAACGGAATTGGCAGAACAGGCTCTCTGAAAAGCAAACAAACACAGGAAAATCCTACTGAAGTACAGAATTTTCAGCAGATTTCTGCAAATCAGATGAACCAACAGACGGTTCCAAAGCAATCGATATATCAAGGTACTACAGTTTTGAAAGGAAAAATGCCTGATTATCTATCAGAGCAGAGTGGATGGAGTACCGTACAGGAAACAGTTCAGCAGGCAATTCCTGAAACCACTGTACTGAATCAGAAAACACATAATCCTGTTCCAGAAATTCCTGAAACGACAGTACTGAATAAAAAAATACAGCAGACTGAACCGGAGATTCCTGAAACTACTGTGCTGAATAAAAAAGTTCAGGCAACAGGGATTCCTGAAACTACAGTTCTCAAACCAGCACCGAAAAAAACTGCCTGTCTAATTCAGCTCAGAGAAAACAGGCTTAGGTTTTTTGTCAATAAACCTGTATTTGTCATCGGTCGTGGCGTATCCGGAATCGACTGTGCTGTAAATGACAATACAAATGTCAGCAGACATCATGCAGAGATTTTGCAGTCCGGCTCGGAATATTTTCTTTCTGTCATAACACAGCATGAAGGAATCACTTATCTAAACGGTGCGGAATTAAAATCCGGTGCCAGAGTCAGATTATCAGACGGTGATAAAATACTTCTCGGAGATGAGGAGTTCGAATTCAGAATTGCATAAACAGGTGAACAATATGGATTTTTTAGTATCTGCATCCACAGATATTGGTATTTCTAAAAAAACAAATCAGGATAGCTATAGCGTAACTGTCGTGAATACCAGACTTGGAAAAATAGTGCTTGCTGTTCTTTGTGACGGCATGGGCGGACTTTCCAAAGGTGAAGTCGCCAGTGCAACTGTGATTGATGCTTTTCGTAAGTGGGCTGTCACAAGACTTCCGGAACTGTGTAGAAAGTCTGTTACAGATACCGTAATCCAAAATGAGTGGTGCGATATTGCTGCCATTTATAATGAAAAAATCAAGAATTACGGAAAAAGTGTGGGAATTGATTTAGGTACTACACTTGCCGCAGTTCTGCTAACAGAATCCAGATATTATATTATCAATATCGGTGATTCCAGAGTTTATGAAATTACTGATAAAGCAGTCGTTCTGACAAAAGACCAAACTGTTGTGGCAAGAGAAGCAGAACTCGGCATTATTTCAGAAGAACAGGCGAAAACTGACCCTCGCCGGAGTGTCCTTCTGCAATGTATCGGTGCATCGGAAGAAATTGTGCCGGATATGTTCTTCGGAGAAACAAAAAAAGATGCTGTCTATATGCTGTGCAGTGACGGGTTTCGGCACGAAATCAGCAGCGAAGAAATTCATCAGTATCTGAACCCGGACAGAATGCAGGAAACTAGTCAGATGAAACAGAATATGGATGCACTGATAGAAATTAACAAACGGCGCAGGGAACGTGATAATATTTCAGTCGTTTCTATCCGGACTTATTAAGAAAAGAGTGAGGTGGTACTATGCTGACCAAAGATATGATAATTGACAATAAATATAAAATTCTTGACGAAATCGGCAGCGGCGGCATGAGTACTGTCTATCGTGCAACTGTGGAACGTTCTGGGAAAATCTGGGCAGTCAAGGAAGTAAAGATTACAGAAACAGATGACGCAATTGCCAGACAGTGTCTGAAAACAGAAATTGAAATTCTGAAAAATCTGAATCATTCTGCCATTCCACAAAAAATCCGGACAAAAATTCCGGAAATCGCAGATGTCATTGACAACGGCGATGACGGCATGATTATTATCATGGATTATATAGACGGTGATTCTCTGGACGAAGTGCTGAAAGCGAAAGGTCCCCAGTCAGAAGAAAAAGTAGTCTACTGGGCAGAACAACTCTGTGAAGTGCTTGGTTATCTGCATTCTAAAAAGATTATTTATCGTGATATGAAACCTTCCAATGTCATGCTCCGGAAAAATAATGAAGTGGCAATTATTGATTTCGGTACAGCAAAAGAATATCAAACTTCTTCCGGAGAAACCACCGGACTTGGAACAGCCGGCTATGCCGCGCCGGAACAGTACGGAGATTTCGGAAGAACCGATGCAAGAACCGATGTATTCTGTCTGGGTATGACAATGTATTCCCTTCTGACCGGAAAAGACCCGCGGAAAGAATTTATCCCAGATACTTCGATTCTGAAAGTCAATGCATCATTTTCTCCCGGATTAGACCATATTATCCGCAAATGTACTAGAAAAGACCCCGATGAACGTTATCAGTCCTGTGAAGAACTGCTGTATTATCTTCAAAATTATAAGATAATAGACAAAGGCAGCCGGAAAAAGAAAGTTGTGAAATTGTGTCTTTTTATTTCCTGTCTTGCATTATCTGCCATTTCTGGAACATGTGGCTATCTGTTGGGATTACAGGCAAAGACACTTGCAACAGATAATTATCAGGAATTTATGAAACAAGCAGATACGATTATAATCGATAATGAAAATGATAAGGAACATACTGCTGAGAAATATGCAAAAAAAATAAGCCTGTATCAGCAGGCAGTTGCAGTTCCAGATAAATCAGGCGAAAAAGAAGCTTATCTGGCTTTGCTTGAGACATATAAACAAGATGATAATGTCTTCTCAGAAAACGAACTTTCAGAGTTGACTTCTCTCATTAATCAGAACGAAGCATCTTTAAAGGTAAATCCTGAAAATTATCTTGATATCTGTTATGAAACCGGGAATTTGTTGTGGTACTATTATAATGATAAAAGTCAGATGACAAAAGCCAAACGTGCCAAACCGTGGTTTGACCTGATGCTGAGCTATATCAGTCAGAATCCTGAAGATACAAAAATTCAGGATTATCAGAACAATCCAGAAAATATCAAAAAATTAGATTTGGCAGAATCTTATAAAGAAATAGGCAGCTTTTATGATGAAATTGCCAGCCGTATCAAAGAAGGCAGAGATGATGGTGCCTATCAAAAATTATTCCGGAACATGGAATTACTGATTAATAATCTTGAAAGAAAAGATAAGGAAAAAACGATGATTGTCCGTCTGGAGTTAATCGAAATGATTCGCTATGCATTGGATAAATATGCTGCTGATTTCAAACGTGACGGCATTACTAAACCGGAGATTAATCTGTTGTACACCCGTATGTATAAGGCATTCGAGGAAATTGAAATAGACGAGTCTCATCCTCTGTATGAAAAATGGAAAAATATTGAGAAAAACATACCAGATACAGAACGAGAAATTGAAATCGCCTATCGTACATGAAATTCAGGAAAGGAAACAGAATCATCATGAATGTAGAAAATCTACAGTTTATGTCACAGGTTGCATTTTTCGTTGCAGTCGCTGCGCTGCTGCTTTCCATTCTCCTGTTTTTTGTATTCCATATTCCACAGTTGTTCAATGAACTGACCGGACGGGCAGCAAAAAAATTTATTGAGAATGCAAAAAAGAAAAATGAAAATTCCGAATCAGAACCAAGTTTTGAAGCAAGTGAAAGTCTTCGCACTTCCGGACTGGTTTCACAAACGCAGCATTCTACAGCAGAAAAAGTAGTCACAACAATGTTGATTTCACCAGAGGAAACCACATTGCTTTCTAAAAATTCTGTCACACAGAATGACGAATCGAAAGAAACCGATTTTTTTGTGATAGAAGAATTTTATTTTACCAGCAGCAAAGAAATTATTGAATAAATAATAAGGAGCAAATGAGATGAAGAAAAAGAAGACCGCCAGCCGTATTTTGGCAGCAACACTTTCCACAGCAGTTACGCTCAGTTTTGTGCCTGTTTCGGCATTTGCAGAACAGCTTATTGAAACAGAAACAATGATTGAGGAAGAATCTTTTCTGTTAAATGAAACCAATTATGAATCTGAAACAGAACCTGTTCAGGAAACTGTCAGTGAGGAAACCATGCAGGAACTATCTCCTCCGGAAGCTGAACCGATACAGGCAGATTTCCCTGTTTTAGGTGATGAAGCCAATGAAGGAACAGAGGAAACTGCTGTAAAGAAGTATCAAATATCTGTTTCCATTCCGGAAGAAATGCAGAATATTTGCTTTGCCGCATTGAATGGAAACTATACAAGTCTTGAAGTTTCAGAAGGAGAAACTGTTACCCTGACAGTAGAAGTGGGTGAACTGGAAAACAGTTATTTCCGGATTGGAAGTATCACAGCCGGAAATACTCCTCTGTTCAATGGCGATGAAAATCAAACTCATTATCAAAATGACATTCAGGTTACCGGAGATATGGCAGATGAAAACGGAACTATTCATGTCAATGTAGAACTGGTTCAGTATTATCTGGTTCAATTTTCGTATAATTCACAGCAAGGCACAGTATCTTCCGATGAGTATACTGTTTATGACGAAAGTAATCCTGAAAAAGTAATCGGCACCGTCCAACTGAATCAGGATGAGAATGCTGTCCTTACAGTCACACCGGCGGAACAGTATGCGGTCGATAAAATTAAAATTGACGGCATTTCTTCCTCATACACAAATCCTGTCGTACTGGAAGAAAACAAAAATCATACTGTAGAGGTTCTGTTTAAAACAAAAGAATTTTCTGTAACAGGTGCTAAAGATAATGCAAAAGATTTGACATTCCGCAAATCTGAAGTTACAGTTCAGAATAACGGCTTTGGTGCCTCGAAAATTGATGTTTCGTATGGAGGCAATATAACAGGCTGTGTTGAATTAGAGGAAAATCAGCATATTGATTCTATTCGTATCAATCACGAACTTTATACCGGAAATATATATCAGAAACTGGATGCCGACTCTCTCATGACCCAAAGCAAAGACTTAAACAATTGTTATTTTTTCGACATTGAAAATGTAACAACAGATATCTTTGTAGAAGTAGAAGTTTCAAAAAATCCCGGAATCCAGCTTACTCTTCCGGAACGATATGAGTATCCGTGCTATTCTTCCGATGTTACACTGGATTTACAGGTACAGAATCCCGAAAATCTTTCCGGCTTTACCTGTTACTACTGGATAGAGGCAGAGAAAACCTCTGAACGCAGTATTCTGAATCTTGCTGAAACAAATAAAATCACTGTAAAAAGTGAAGAATATAATCAGGAAAATATTGTGGTGCATGTTGAGTTTTCTAATCCATATGGAAGCAAAATTACGACAGAAAGTGAACCATTTAGTATCAATTCTGTCAAGCCTGAAATCAAAGCAGTTATCAGTAATGATAATAACTCCGAAGAAAACGGAAACTATTACAATGAAGAAAGAACAATTTCTGTTCAGATTCAGGATGAACCGTATACAATCCCCGACTTTAAACAACTGGCAAAATATTTCCAGATTAAGAAGAACGGTCAGGATATTGTCTTTGGCGAAGATGTGACTTTTCAATATAATGAAGAAAATCCTGAAATAATAGATATGACATTCAAAGAAGACGGAACGTATACATGGACTCCCTATTACATGAATCTTGCCGGTATGATTAGCAGTCTTTCGCAGGAAGCAGAAAACAGCCAGAATGGCAGGAATCTTTATGCATTTATTATAGATAAAACCAAGCCGACAGGCTCTGTAAAAATCGAACAGAATCAGTGGAGCAGTCTGCTTGAAAAAATTACATTCGGCCTTTTCGGCAATCATGAACAAGAGGTAACTATTGAAACACAGGACAATTCCCCTGTGAAGACTGCCTATTATCTCAAAACCGGTTTGAATACAGAAGCTATGATATGGGCAGAACTGGAAAAAATTTCTGATGCAGAATGGACAGAGTATACAGGCAGCTTTAAAATTTCTCCCTCGGAAGCTTATGTTATCTATGCGCGGCTGACAGATGCTGCCGGAAATCGTATCTATCTGTCTTCTGATGGTTATATTATCGAAAATCAGGAGTCTGCCATAGAATTTGATTATGTGGAACAATCAGTTTATACTGAGGATGTCAGTGTACAGATAAATGTCAGCGACCAAGCAGAAGCGGAAAAAGCTGATATATTTTCCGGTATCAAACAGGTAGAATACTGGTTGGAATACAATGGCGAAGAAGAACAGGAACATCGTATACTGTATCAAACGGAAGAACACTTTGTCTCAGAACAGAGCTTTCAGATTACTATTCCGGCACAGGAATATACCTCTGATGTGATACTGCATGTCAAAGCATTGGATTGTGCCGGAAATGTAAGAGATGAACAGAAAAATTTCAATATTGATATTACTTCGCCCAAAGTTTCGGTTTCTTATACAGATGCCTACGGAAATGTTATGGAACCTAG
>AUXO014831568.1_pt1 | contig 15074 bp, 14 predicted proteins | sample 768731 | NCBI WGS metagenome assembly AUXO01 (sample SAMN02715735, study PRJNA202380) | gut metagenome | biome: sheep rumen | host: Ovis aries | place: New Zealand: Palmerston North
CGTATTTTTTATTATATCTGACGCCCCTACCTATCTGCTTTGATTTGTAATTACACCCAAAAATTGCTCCTGCCGATATACCTGCTGCACCATCAAATTCTATCTTTTCTTCCATTAAAACGTCTATAACGCCACAAGTAAACATTCCTCGCATAGCACCGCCTTCAAGTGCTAACCCTTTCTTCATCAATACAACTCCTAACAATAAAACTATTTTTAACTAAACTTAATATATCAAAATAATAGCTAAAATGCAATGAAACAAAAAACACATACATTACTCATATATTATTGACATTTTCATATACTTTTGTTAAAATTCTATGCAAATAGGTAGAGGCGCGGTGAGAATATAGGCTTGATTAAAAAGAGGCATCTTGAGCCAAAGGTCAAACCGCCGAATAATTATAAAAGGCATTTTATAATTATGGGGTAGATGAAAATATCATCTACACTGTCACGACTTAGTCGTGGAGGGCTATCATAATTTAACACTTTTTAAATTATAAGTGTCAATTGTGAAGCCACAATTGGCATTTTTTTATGGCAGCACTCTTCCCTAAACTAATTGGAGGATATATGACATTTGTGGGAACATTTTGGGCTCTTGTCCCAGCACTCGTTGCAATTGTACTCGCACTTATTACAAAAGAAGTTTACTCTTCTCTTTTTCTTGGTATCATCATCGGTGCACTTTTTATAACAGGCTTTAACCCTGTAGCAGCTTTTGATACTGTGGTAAATAAAGGCCTCATATCAGTACTTTCTGATTCTTATAATGTAGGAATCCTTATATTTTTAGTAGTACTTGGTGCGATGGTCGCTCTTCTCAACAAAAGTGGTGGTTCAAAAGCTTTTGGTGAATGGGCATCAAAAAATATCAAAACTAAAGCAGGAGCTCTTCTTGCCACTTGGTTTTTTGGTATACTTATATTCGTCGATGACTATTTCAATTGTCTAACTGTCGGAAGCGTCATGAGACCTGTCACAGATAAACACAAAATCTCAAGAGCAAAGCTTGCATATATTATAGATGCTACTGCCGCACCTGTGTGTATCATAGCTCCTATATCATCATGGGCAGCAGCTGTCACTGGTTTTGTAGAAGGCGAAGATGGTCTTGCTCTCTTTATGAAAGCTATACCTTATAACTACTATGCAATTATGACTATGGTCTTTATAGTTGCAACTACACTCCTTGGTGTCAACTTTGGCAAGATGAAAAAATGTGAAGATGCAGCAAATAATGGTGATCTTTTCTATGGACATCAAGTTGTAAATCGTGAGACAGCTTATCACGAAGAAAAAATACTTGGTCCAGGAAAAGTTATTGATCTTGTGATACCTATAATTGCACTTGTTGCACTTTGCATTATAGGACTTATCTATAGTGGCGGCTTTTTCACAGCTGGCGAAGATGGCTTTCAAAACTTTGTAGTTGCTTTTTCAAATGCCGATGCATCTGTAGGACTTGCTATGGGATCTATGTGTGCTCTTATACTTACTATCTTATACTATCTTATAAAAAGACTTTTATCATTTAATGATACTATGTCATCTCTTACTGAAGGGTTCAAAAATATGGTTCCGGCTATACTTATACTTACTTTTGCATGGACACTTAAAGCAATGATTGATGCACTTGAAGCAAAAACTTTTATAGATGGTATCGTCCGTAGTAATGTAGGAAACATGTCTACATTTTTACCTGCTATTATCTTTCTTCTTGGAGCTGGTATATCTTTTGCAACTGGTACTTCTTGGGGAACTTTTGGAATACTTATTCCTATAGTTGTATACATACTTAAAGCTATAGATCCACACCTTATGATAATTGGTATCTCTGCTGCTATGGCAGGTTCAGTATTTGGTGATCACTGCTCACCAATTTCAGATACAACTATTATGTCAAGTGCAGGAGCACAATGTGAACACCTTCTACATGTATCAACTCAACTTGCATATGCAGGATATGTGGCAATTATATCTTTTATATGCTATATAGTTGCTGGCTTCACTCGTAATCCTATCGTACCTCTTATTGTCGGAGTCATCGCACTTATCGCAGGACTCTTTGCTCTAAAAGGAAAAGAAGTTAACGCATAATTGAAATAAAAAAGACTGTGTAACCCACAGTCTTTTTTTTATGCAATCATTTACTTTATATATTTCACTTTTCCATATAATATGGCTTTTCCTGTCGGGTCTGCCTTAACTCTCAAAATCCCACCAGGCTCTACAAATGTCTCATCTATAGTATCTTTTATATTATATGCTATATATAGTCCTGTCGCTACTGTCCCACTTGCACAAGATCTTTCCCAAAAAAGAGTCTCTATATCTTTTACATAAACAAGAGGTGTAAGTTTTGAATCTTCTCTATCATAAAACATAATTCCGAGAGCCCTAGTATCTATTTCTCTTGCCCACTTTTTTATCAGATCTTCTGCTTTCTTTGATTCACAAAGATCTTTTATAAGTGCCTTTTCTTCTATTATTATATGAGATATACTATCAAAAAATACTATTGGCAAACGATTATATGTATCAAAATTCTTTCTCTCAATTTTATTGCTATATAAAGTTTCTTCAGTCTCCCATATCCCTTTATCATCAAGGTTTGCTTTTACATCTATTATAGTATCATCATCCATAATATGGACTTTTACAATTCCGGTGGTTTCTTTCCTTTTTTCAAGATGGTATGCCGCTACACTCATTGTCGCATTGCCACAAAACTCTCCACCTGCCATACGAAGTGCTATGTCGCCTTGTCCATCACGATATATATATCCTACTTGCTCTACATCTTTTTCTTTTTTCATAAGCGAAATCGCTATGTCTTTCTGTCTGGATACTTCTACTTCTGTCTCTACAAGTAAGGTTATATTGTGATTTGGATCTGCTATCCTGTACTTTATAGTACTTATATCTACATCACTCTTCATATTGCAAAAGGCTTAATGCTTTTAATCCTTTTTCGAAATCATTATCTGAGATGCCTATGATTACATTTATACCGCTTGACCCTTGATCAATCATCTTTACTTGAATATTTTCTTTGGCAAGTATCTCGAAAATTTTCATAAGAAGTTCTTTATGATGTGACATCCCTTCACCAACAACCGCTATAAGTGATATTCCCTCTTCAATGCTTAATATATCTGGGTTTAATGTTTTCTTTATCTCATCAACAATTTTTTCTTTTTTGCCATCAAGAAATTCTGATCGCAATACTATAGATATAGTATCTATCCCAGTAGGACAGTGCTCAACAGATATTCCTTCTTTATCAAAGATATTAAGTAACTTTGCAAGATAACCTATCTCTTCATTCATAAGAGCTTTTTGTAAAAGTATAGAACTAAATCCTTTTTTCCCTGCTATGCCTGTTACCGCTTTTCTTTTTGCTATAGATGGTATGCTTGACACTATCATGGTTCCTGCATCTTTTGGGTTATTGGTATTCATTATATGTATTGGTATACCAACTTTACTTACTGGATATACTGTCTCTTCGTGAAGTACAGATGCACCCATATAAGAAAGCTCTCTAAGCTCCGAATATGTTATATATTCTATAGGCTTCGCTTCCTTTGCTATTCTTGGATCTACAAACATAACTCCTGACACATCAGTCCAGTTTTCATAAATGTCCGAGTTAAGTGCTCGAGCTATGAGTGACCCTGTAATATCTGATCCGCCACGAGAGAATGTCACTATTTTGCCGTCTCTAAATGATCCATAGAATCCTGGCATAACAATACGTATTTTGCCTTTTCTTTCTTCTATACTTTCTATTGCTTCTTTTATATTTTTATATGTAAGCTCATAATCAAGCTTTTTATTATCATTAAATATTATAATTTTTTGCATATCAAGAAACTCTGCTTTAAGATAACTTGATATAATCTTTGCTGATAAGTACTCTCCACGACTTGCTGTATAATCAACTGTATTCATTTTCGCTGATAGACTAAATATCTCTTCCAATTCACTTTTCACATCATAGTCTATTGAAAGTTCCTTTACTGCTTCTTCATATCGGTCAATTATAATATTTTTAATTGCTTCGTTTTTTTCTATATCATCTTTTGTATTATAATAATCAATAAAAAGATCTGTCATCTTTTCATCTTCTGCGTTTCTCTTGCCAAAAGCCGACACAACTATGTATCTACGATCCTCACTAGATAAGACTATATCTACTGCCTTTTTTATCTGACCTGCATCTGCAAGAGAACTACCACCAAATTTTGTTATAACATTTTTCAAATATATAACCCTTTTACATCATATGTTTTAGTAATTCATTATAATCCTCTGTCACCAAGTCTCTTGGCCTTATATCAAGAGTCGTAAGACATCCTGTCGTGCCACGTGCCTTTTCTTTACATAGCGCTCTTGCAAAAGCCACCACTACGCTTGCTGTAAACTCTGGATTTGAATCAAGACTTAAACTATATGTAACTGTATGCTTATGTTCTTTATCTTTTCCTGTAAATCCTGTCCTTGATACAAAGCCTGCATGAGGCATACCCATGTGATCTTTTCTAAACTCTTCCATACTTATAAAATTAACTTCTGTATCATATTCATCAAAATAATGTGGCATGGTTTTGATTTCTTTTTCAATCTTTTCTTTATCTGCACCATCTGCTACCACTACATAACATTCTCTTTTATGTTTCTCTCTGACAGAAAGCTCTGGCATCTCTCCATTTTTTACTTTTGCTACAGCTGCATCTATAGGAACTGTATATTGCTTTGCATCAACTACCCCTTCAATCCTTCTTATAGCATCACTATGACCTTGACTTATGCCTCTCCCCCAGAAAGTATAGTCTTTTCCTTCTGGAAGTATCGCGCTTGCATAAAGACGATTGAGAGAAAACATTCCTGGATCCCATCCACAAGAAATCATAGCTATATGATTTGATTCTTTTGTCACTTTATCCACATTATTAAAGTGTTCAAGAATATTTGCATGTGTATCAAAGGTATCAATAACATTAAAATCTCTTGCGAGATCTACCGTCATAGTAGGAAGCTCTGTTGCTGACCCCCCGCATACAACAAGTACATCTATCTTATCTTTAAAATCTTTTACTTCACTTGCACTATATACTTTAGTATCAAATATCGGTTTTACTGTACTTTTATCTCTTCTTGTAAATATACCAATAAGCTCAATGTCTTTATTTTGCCTACATGCACATTCAACGCCTTTTCCAATATTTCCATAACCATAAATTCCTATCTTCATAGCTTCTCCTTTTTGCTTTTATGATTCTTTTTTAGCCTCTGCAAAATCTGTATCCATATTGGCTATAATTTCTACATCTTTATACATTTCCTTAATATCTTTTATCACATCTTCAAAAATCTTATCTCTATCTTTTGATTTAAGGCTTACTACAATATCAAATCTCATTATTTTCTTTTCTTTATCATAATGGAAACCGTGCATCTGAAGTACATGCTCATGCGAGAGTACTATTTTAGCTACATTTTCTCGCATATTCTTTATCTCTTCATCATGAGTATTGATAGAATACACTCCTATTGCAGAAATCGCCACATTAAACTTGTCATATATTACCTTTGTGATATCTCTTGTAAGCTTATCTATATCATTGGCATCCAGGTCATCAAGAACTTCTATATGAACTGAAGCTGTATATGCATCTGGTCCATAATCATTGAGTATAAGATCATATGCACCTCGTACTTTATCAAATTTTCTAATCTCTGCTTTTATATCACTCGCAAAATCTGGATCTGCACTTTTACCAAGAATATTGGATACGGTATCTTTTATCATACCAATACCAGACTTTATGATAATAAGCGATATAATCGCACCAAGATATGCCTCAAGTGAAACTTTAGTAAATATAAATATGATAGCTGCCACAAGTGTTGATGCTGATATGACAGAATCGAGTTTTGCATCTTCTCCTGAATTAATAAGTGAATCTGAATTAATTTTTTCTCCTACATTTTTGACGTAAGTACCAAGTAAAATTTTTGCTACTACTGCCACTGCCACTATCACTAAAGTTGGTGTAGTGTAACTTACTTCTTCTGGATGTATTATCTTGTCTATAGATTCTCTAAGGGATGTTATACCTGCATACAAAACTATCATAGATATGACAAGCGCACTTAGATATTCTACTCTACCATATCCAAATGGATGCTTAATGTCTGGTTTCTTACCTGCAAGCTTTGCTCCTACTATGGTTATAATAGAGCTCGCTGCATCAGATAAGTTATTGACCGCATCAAGAATGATCGCTATAGAATGTGATATAAGTCCTACTACAATCTTAAATACACTTAGTAAGATATTGGCAACTATTCCTATAATACTTGTCTTTACGATTATGCTTTCTCGCTTTTTTTGTTCACTCATACTTCTTTTATAACCTTTTTTATGTTTCATTTTTCTTCTGTCAATTTTCTTTCTCTACTATGTAAGAAGGTTTTCCATGCCATACATTCCTTTACTCTTGCCTTTCATGTATTTTATAGCTTTTATAGCTCCTTCCGCAAAAAGACTTCTATCATATGCTTCGTGTTTTAATGTTATACTTTCATAATTTGTAGATATAATCACTTCATGAATTCCTACTACATTGCCATATCGTATAGAGTTTATCCCTATATCATTTTTTTCTCTTTTTTTCTGTCCGCTTCTACCTAAAACAAAATTCGCATCTTTCCTTACATCTTTTAACTCTTCTGCTATTTTTAGAGCAGTACCTGATGGTGCATCTATCTTTCTATTGTGGTGCGTCTCCACTATCTCTATGTCTGCGTCTTTCATAATGCTTGCTACTTTTTTTGCTGTATTTATCAAAACAGCTATTCCCATCGAATAATTTGCAGCATAAAATACAGGTATGCTTTCTGAAGCTTTTTTTATCTGGTCTTTCTCTTCATCTGTCTGACCAGTAGTAGCTATAACAACTGGAATATTTTTTGAAATTGCGAAATCTAAAAGATCTTTTGTAAGAGAATGGTTAGAAAAATCTACTATAATATCAATGTCTACGTTAATATCTGAGAATCTATTAAATACAGGCTCGCCTTTATGACTATTTACGGTATCGTGATACTCGCTTCTGCTGATGCCACAAGCAAGAACAAGCTCGTCGTCCTCCCTTATCATCTCGGATATTATTTTTCCCATGTGACCTGTGATGCCACTAACTAATACTTTCATTATTTTATACCTAATTCATCCATTATGCTATATAATTTTTCTTCTTTCTTCTTATCCATCGTACAAAGTGGTAATCGCAAATAATTTTCACAATATCCCATCCTTGCCATTGCTGCTTTTATAGGTATAGGATTTACTTCTGAAAATAATGCTCTTATAAGTGGAAGATATTTCGTCTGCAATTTTCTACTTTCTTCTATCTTGCCTTCAAAAAATGCATCACACATCCTTACTGTCTCTTTTGGAAGCATATTTGATATGACAGAGATAACTCCCATACCTCCCATTGACAAGAAAGGAACTATCTCATCATCATTTCCTGAATATATATACATTTTAGCGCCAACCAAATTAAATGCATCCATTATCTTTGCAAGGTTACCATTTGCTTCCTTAATTCCGACTATATTATCTACTTTTGATAATTCTAGATATGTCTCAGGCTCTATATTTACTCCAGTCCTTGATGGCACATTGTAAAGTATGATTGGAGCGCTTGATGCTTTTGCTATCTCTTTATAACTTTCTATAAGACCACGCTGTGTGGCTTTATTATAGTAAGGAGTCACTACAAGTAGTCCATCAACTCCAAGTTCTGATGCATATTTCGCAAGTGAACATGCATAGCTTGTATCATTGGATCCTGCGCCAGCAATAAATGGCACACGACCTTTTATTTTTTCTTTTGAAAATTTTAAAAGTTCTTTATGCTCTTCATCACTAAGTGTAGCACCTTCTCCCGTAGTACCTGCTATGATAATTGCATTGATTCCTTCCGCAATTTGAAAATCTATAAGCTTCTCAAGATTTTCATAATCAATACCTTTTTCATTAGTTGGTGTTATAAGAGCTGTACCGACACCTTTAAATATAAGCTTTTTATCCATATGTACCACCTCGACACACATTATAAGATAATATTCTTATTTCTTTTATGTATTATAACATATATGCAAAATCGCTTCAATAATTATAACCTTCTTTTAGTACTTTAGGTTTTTTTATATATAACCTTATACTTCTACATTGTTTACACGATTTTCAAAATCTGCTAAAATAAACATATGATTTGTGAAAATATCACAACCAAAAACGGACATCTACACTTTAATAATTTTGATGTGGTAGATCTTGCTAAAAAGTATGGGACACCTCTTTACTTGATGGATGAAAACCGCATAAGGAAAAATGTTCATGCTTATAAAGAAGCTCTAAATAAGTACTTTGGGGACTCTGCTCTTACTTTATATGCAAGCAAAGCCTGCTCTTTTATGTACATATACAAAATCATGATGGAAGAAAACATTGGCATAGATGTAGTATCAAGCGGCGAACTATATACCGCAGAAAAGTCTGATTTTGATCTTTCTAAAGCCTACTTTCATAGCAACAACAAAACTGATGAAGATATAAGATATGGTATTGAAAAGAATATTGGATACTTTGTCGTAGATAATATAGAAGAAGCTCTTGTCATAGAAAAAATATGTGGTGATCTAAATAAAGAGCAAAAAATTCTCTTAAGGGTCACTCCTGGTATAGACACTCATACTTATGAAGCTGACAAGACGGGAAAAATTGATTCTAAATTTGGCACAGCTATAGAGACAGGACAAGCTCTTACACTTGTTGGCGAGATACTTAAACTAAAACACGTAAGACTATATGGTTTTCACTGTCATGTAGGCTCTCAAGTTTTTGAAGAAGATGTATATGAAAGAACTTCTAAAATCATGATCAAATTTTTCTCCCAAGTAAAGGAAACTTATAATTTCGAAACTTTAGAGTATGATATAGGTGGTGGACTCGGTGTCAGATATGTAGATGATGATCCATCTTTTAATCTTGATACAAAAATCAAAATTTTGGCAACATGTATAAAAGAAGAATGTAAAAAATATAATTTAAATGTTCCTTCATTTAGAATAGAGCCTGGTAGAAGTATCGTTGCAGATGCTGGAATGACTCTATATACTGTCGGCACAATCAAAAAAATTCCTGGCTATAAAAACTATGTATCTATAGATGGTGGTATGACCGACAATCCAAGATTCGCACTATATGGCGCTAGATACTCTTGTTTCCTTGCAAATAAAATGAATAATCTCTGTAACTTTAAAGCAGACCTTGTCGGTAGATGTTGTGAATCAGGAGATATAATTGCAAAAGATATAATGTTTCCATCTGATGTATCAAGATATGACATAGTTGCAGTCGCAACAACCGGAGCATATAATTACTCTATGGCCTCTAACTACAATAGGTTGCCAAGACCTTCTATCGTCATGCTAAAAGATGATAAAGATTTTCTAGTAGTAAAGCGAGAATCTTTAGATGATATAATTGCAAACGATATAATATAAAAATGGCGGAATCTCCGCCATTTTTTTAACTTATCTCTCGTAGTGTCCCTGTGAGAGAGTCATATTCATAAAGTCTTCTATCATTATCATTTCCAAGTTTTGTCCACTTATAGCGATTGGATGCTATATCAAGAACTATCTTAAACTCTATAAATCCCGATATTGCGTTGCTTTGATACAATGCACAATTGACATTCATAACTATCTCATATGGAGTCTCACTTACTATACTTGCAAAATTCAAAAAGTAATCTTTTACTCTTCCTGTAAGGATGTTATTATTACACCATGTTGATATAGAGCGATAGGCACCATATACAAGACCATTTGCTATATAAGTAGGGTAACTGTAATTTCCTGCAAGTATTGGAACTCTTGATACCATTGGTTCTCCATTTGATGTGGATGTCACAGGTCGATCATATCCTGATATATAATAGTAACTATTTGATGGGATTATGTATTGAGCATTTCCTGAATTGTAATTTGGGTAATAATTATTATAAGGGTTATAGTTTGGATAATAACCATTGCTAGGATAATTATTGTAATAAGGATTGTAAGCACCTTGGTTATAATTTGGAACCACTGGTACATATGTAGTTGCATTCACCATAGTAGAAAAACACATGGCAATAATAAGTGAAGCTACTATTACAGAAACCCTTTTATCTTTTATACTTTTCATATAAGCTCAACTCCTGTCATCTCTACTGGCTTTTCTACTCCCATAAGTTTAAGTATTGTAGGTGCTACATCACAAAGTCTTCCACCTTCTTTTAATTTATATCTTTCTTTTGTCACAAGACAAAATGGTACAGGATTATTGGTATGAGCTGTGTAGGGATTTCCAGTTTCATCTTTCATAAGCTCTGCATTGCCATGGTCTGCTATAATAAAAAGATTTCCTTCTTTTTCTATAATCTTATCATAGATCCTGCCCACACATGTATCTACTGTCTCTATAGCTTTTATTGCTGCCGCAAGTACTCCCGTATGACCAACCATATCAGGATTTGCAAAGTTGACTACTATAAGATCATACTTACCTTCATCTATTGCTTTCACCACATTGTCGCATACCGCAACTGCTGACATCTCTGGTTTCAAATCATAAGTAGGAACTTCTTTTGGTGATGGCACAAGAATCCTTTCTTCATTTTTGCAAGGCTTCTCTACTCCACCATTAAAGAAAAATGTGACATGTGCATACTTTTCTGTCTCTGCTGTCCTAAGCTGCATGTAGCCTTTATCTCCAAGCACTTCTCCAAGATGATTTCTTATCTCTTTTTCTTCAAATGCCACAAGCTTACCTTTTATTGTAGGATCATACTCTGTCATGCAGATATATATTAAATCTTTTATTTTTTTTCTTTCAAAGAATGTAAAATCATCATCACAAAATGCATGAGTTATCTGTCTTGCTCTATCTGGTCTAAAGTTAAAAAATATAAGACTATCTCCATCTTTTACTTTACTTGCTTCTTCGTCTTCCACTTTTATAACACATGGCTTTACAAACTCATCTGTCACATCTTTATCATAAGATGCTTTTATCGCAGCATCTGCATTATCAAATTTTTCTCCATCTCTCTTTGTAAGAAGATTGTATGCAAGTATTGTCCTATCATAGTTTTTATCTCTATCCATCACATAGTATCTACCACAAACTGATGCTATCTCACCTACACCAATTTCTTTTATCTTATCTTCAAGCTCCTTTAAATAATCTATACCAGATTTAGGAGGTGTATCTCTTCCATCAAGAAATGCATGTACATATACTTTTTTTACATCATTTCTCTTCGCCAATTCAAGCAATGCATATAAATGTGAATTGTGGGTATGAACTCCTCCATCTGATAAAAGACCCATTATATGAAGTGATGAGTTATGCTCTTTCACATGATTTACTGCTTTTATAAATGCATCATTGGTAAAAAAATCGCCATCATTTATTGACTTTGTAATACGAGTTAAATCTTGATACACAACTCTTCCTGCACCTATATTTAGATGTCCTACTTCAGAATTACCCATCTGTCCTTCTGGAAGTCCTACATAAGTACCAGATGCATAACCTTTAACCATATGATATTCATCAAAAATTTTATCGAGGTGTGGCTTTTTTGCAAGTGCTATAGCATTATTTTCTTTTTCATCTCTTAATCCATAGCCATCCATTATACATAACACTGTTGTCTTTTTCATTTCTTCTCCTTTAAGCAGAACTTTTAATCTTTTAAATTTTTGTTTTTGTCTCATCTATCACATAGACAGGATTGTCTATTGTCGCTTTATGTTTATCTCTTAAAAACTTACTTCTTGATAACTCAGATATCATAGCAAGCTTAGCAAGTTTAAAGAAATTATATCTTGACACTCCGCTATTTCGTGCTGCATTTTCATAATCTACAATTTTTATATTTTTTGCTTCGTGTTGCACGAAACTTCTGACAAATCTGAGTCTTGTCTTATATTTTTCACTTACTCTTTTCGCAAGGCTTTTATCTATTGCAAAAAAATCCGATACATCTCTTTCATTTTTATTTCTAAGAATTATTTTAGAAAAAAGATAGTAGCTTTTTGAAAAAAATACTTTTATAAAACTTGTGGCATTATATTTTACTCTTCTAAGAAGTACACAGTCTGCCCCTTCTTCAAAACTTTTAAGTATTTCTGGAATCTTTGCTGGTGGATTTTGCAAATCTACATCCATAAATATAAGATAATCTGCATCTAATTTATCAAAACCTGCACACATTGCAGCCTCATGGCCAAAATTATGTACAAAACTTATTATAGAGACTTTTATGTTTTTTTCATTCTCTTTTACTTCTTCTATAAGATGCGACACTCTATCATATGTTTTATCTGTGCTTCCATCATTTACATATACTATATTATATTCATATTTGTCATCAGTAAAATACTTTTTTGTTTCCTTAAAAAAGGGAAGAATGTTATCTTCCTCATTAAAGCATGATATAATTATAGCTACTTTTTTCTTCATATACTAACTGCTTCTGCCACAACTTTCGCCATATAACATCGCTTATATATTATAACAAAAAGGCTATTAAAAAACAACAAAAGCAATTTTGCCTCTTTGCTATCTTAACTTATATCTTATTATTACACTTTCTTATAGTACACTTCCTATAGGGCATAAGTTTTTTCAAACAATAGATTTCGCTTGTTACATTACAGCAAACAAAAACCTAGTCATACTTTTGACTAGGTCATACACGTGCTGTTTTCATATTATTTATAAATTATAATTTGTCTATCTTTTTTAGCAATTGTTCTAATTCCGATTGCAATATAGGTAAATCATTTACAACAGTATGATACATATCTTCAAACATTATTTTTCCATAATCATGAGATATAAGATTTCTAAGCCCTGACATTTTATCCCATTCTATCTTTTTAGACATATTTTTCGTTTTGTCCGTTATATGATTGGCGTTCTCACAAATCACTTGTAAATTCATACTTACTGCATAACATGTTTTAATATCACTCAAAAACTCATTCAGGTTCATATTGGTTATAAACTGTGTACAAATACCAATTTGTTCTAATATATAATTTATTGTATTTATGTCATCACTTACTAATTTGTTAGCCATATAATGTGACCTCTTTGTCAATTCTTAATTTAATCCCTCTATTGGATACTGGATACCTCACAATGTCTACAGGTAAATTAAACTTTTTTTCTACATCTTGCATTAACCCAATAGTTGTAAATATTGATTCGGTTGGAGTATTATATTCTACAAGTAAATCAATATCGCTATCAGTGCGATTAGTACCATCGGCACGCGAACCAAATAAAATGACTTTTTTCAAATTATACTTATCAGATATATCAGATATATATTTTTTCAAATCTTCATTGTTCATATTTTTATTATACAATTATTTACTCATTTTATCAACTTTTTGATTTTTTTACAAAAATAATATGTAAGTAAAAACATTAAAAAATATCCATGTTATAACAAAGTGTGCTTTTATACTCTGTTGTTATACTTGTTTTTAGGGCGTGTTTTTTTTATCAAAAAAGGAGCCACGGCTCCCTTTTTCAATCAATAATATTAATCTTCAATAATTTTCCCAGACATTGGATTTCTTTTTTCTAGACGAACAAATTCTACATCATCAAGTAACCTATCATCAGTGATTTTATATTTAAAATATAGGTTATAATATATGCTTTTTGAATCATCAAAATCAAAAAGTATTTCTTTTATGTAAGATATCATTATCATCTTTTCACCATTTTCGCGTTTATACCCATTTCCATATCGTACAAACCTTCCAGCATATTCAGTTATATCAAATTTTGTTTTATATTTTTTTCTAAAATTTTCCGACAACGGAAGCGTACTCCAGTTACTACTTTCAAAGCATCCCTTTAAAGCGGAACTTAAATCTGTTGTTTTTCTAATACTTACTTTATTAATATCAAATCTATGTTGCTCATAATGGTTTTTTAGCAAAAAATAGCTTGATATCAAAAATATAACAACGAAAAATATTGTGATGCTTTTTAATACTCTATTCATCTTTACCTCCTAATTCTCTCCAGTATATCTATAAACTCTATCAAATGCCTCTCCACTACATATTATCACATTTGATTCTCTATCAATGTAAGTCAATGTATCTTGTGGATAAATACTATTAACTTTACCCCAGCCAAAATTTGCATTCTCGCCTAGATATATATGAACATACCCATATCATGATATTTCGTAGATTCTTTGTTATTTCTTTTATAATGCTTTTAATCATATCTTATATCTCTATATTTTAAAATCCATTCTCAAGTATAACATTCATTGTATATAAATATTTTTTACTGCTTCTGCTACAACTTTCGCCATATATTTTATCCGCTCTTCATCAAGACCTGGATACACGCCAAGTAAAAATGTATCATCCATTATTTTGTCAGTATTTTTCAGATTGCCAATAACACGATATTTATTTTTATCATCTCTTATGTCATCAAAGCATGGCTGTTTTATGATATCTCCTGCGAAAAGCATACGAGTCTGGATATTTTTACTTTCAATGTAGCGGACAACTTTTTCTCGAGTAAGCCCTTTTGCTTTTGCACTATCACTAAGAGTAAGTATAAATGCAAACCAAGATGGCTTTGTATTTTTTGTCGCTTCCGGAAGTATAAAGTACTCATCCATACCTTTTTCTTTAAGTAGTCTATATAGTAAATCAAAGTTTTCTCTTCTCTTCTTTACAAATCCTTCTATCTTTTTAAGTTGTGCTACACCTATCGCTGCTTGAAGATCTGTAGCCTTCAAATTATAACCAAGATGACTATATACATATTTATGGTCATAGCCTTTTGGAAGTAATCCATATTCTCCATCATAACGATGGTTGCATGTATTATCTACACCACTTGGGCACACACAATCTCTTCCCCAGTCACGAAGTGAATTGAT
>AUXO013011765.1_pt1 | contig 15073 bp, 14 predicted proteins | sample 768731 | NCBI WGS metagenome assembly AUXO01 (sample SAMN02715735, study PRJNA202380) | gut metagenome | biome: sheep rumen | host: Ovis aries | place: New Zealand: Palmerston North
ACAAGTTTAAAAGAAAATGAATACATGGAATATAAATATAGAAAACAAAAATATTTAATAGAATTAGATAATCAAGGAGTTAAAATATCAGGAAAAATTAAATTAATACAAAAATACAATGAATTTTATATTTCAAAAATGGATAGTTTATATAAAGCAATTTTAAAAAATTACTCAATAAAATTAGCTGATTCAACAAATGTATATGATACATCAAAAGATTGGATTTACACAAAAATATTTAATACACTCGAAGATTATATTCAAAATATATTACCACTAAAAATCAATGATAAAAATCAATTTTTAGAAATTAAAAATGATTATGAAAAATATGAAGGATATACTGTTGGAAAATTAGATTTAAAAGATAATATTGAAAAGAAAATGTTACTTTTAGGAATAAGCAGGAAATTATTTACACATAGTTTACCACTAGTAGTTGCAGAACAATGTTATGAAAAATTGCTAAAAGATGCAAGAATTTTGGTTCAAGATACAAAAATTGCTGTAAAAAGAGAAATGGCTTATTCAATGCTTATAAATTTAATAGAAGATTATAATCAAAAATTATTATCAACCAAAGTTTATTGGGAAAACAATGAGCAAAGGGATAACTATAAAAAGTTTTGGGGTAAATATAAAGAAATATCAAAAATTAAAGAATCTGATTTTATTGAATATATAAGACAAAAAGAAATATTATTTATAAAAGATGATATAAAGAAATTACACAATTCAAAAATAGATTATAGTAAAATTATAAAATACTATAAAAGAAAATTAGTTGATTATGGAGTAATGAAACAAATTCATAATTCTTATAAATCAAAAGGAAAATATACAAAAAATAAGGTGATGGCATAAATGTACGAAATAGTTTTTAAAGATATAGAAGAAGATAAAAAATATGAACCAATTATAAAAAAAGTTTTAGAAACATGTTTTGAAGAAGAAAAAATGAAAGATTCAAAATTATGTGTAACAGTTACACTAACAAATCCAGAAAACATTAGAAAAATAAATAAACAATTTAGAAATATTGATAGGGCAACAGATGTATTATCTTTTCCAATGTTTGAAAAGGACGAGCTAGATAAAAAAATAGAAGAGAACGATTTTTATACAGACGATATTTTGGGGGATTTAGTAATATCAATAGAAAAAGTTGAAGAACAAGCGAAAGAATATGGACATAGTTTTGAGAGAGAATTAAGTTATATGGTTGTACATGGATTTTATCATTTGATGGGATATGATCATATTGAGCCAGAAGATAAAGCAATAATGAGGCCCAAAGAAGAAAAAATATTAAACAAATTAAAAATAACAAGGAGTTAAAGTATGAAACATAGTAAAAGTGATAAGAAAAGTAAAAAGAAAATAATAATAATAGTAGCGGCTATTCTCTTAGTAATAGGAATTGGAGCTGCGCTTGGATATTTCTTTGTATTTCCAAAATTTAATAATAATGGAGAAAATGTCGAAGAGGCAAATCAAGAAGATGGAGCTTTAAATGTAGCGATTGAAGAAAAACAAGTACAAATTTTTAAAGGTAATGATAGACCAATAGCAGTAATGATTGATAACCATTCAGATGCATGGCCACAAGCTGGGCTTAATAAAGCATATATGGTATATGAAATAATAGTTGAAGGTGGAGAAACAAGATTAATGGCATTGTTCAAAGGACAAGATGTTGAGAAAATTGGTCCGGTCCGTAGTTCAAGACATTATTTCTTAGATTATGCAATGGAAAATGATGCAATATATGCACATTATGGATGGAGTCCACAAGCAGAAAGTGATATAGGAACTTATAAAATTAATAATATAAATGGAATAATAGAAAGTTCAAGTACTTTCTGGAGAGTAAAAGATAAAGCTGCACCACACAATGCTGTAACTAGTACAAAAGCTTTGTTACAAGTGGCTGAAACAAGAAAATATAGAACTACCTCAGATGAAAAAAGTGTTTTAAATTATACTACAGATGAAGTTAATTTAGAAGATGGCGAGGATGCTATTACTGTAACAATACCACATTCTCAATTACAAACTGTAAAATATCAATATGATGAAGATACAAAAACATATAAGAGATTCGCTAGAGGAAAAGCTCAAACAGACTGGGAAACTAAAAATCCAATTACTACCAAAAATATAATAATTGAATTCTGTGATAGTTATACTTTAAGTGATTCTGAAAATAAAGGAAGACAAGGATTATATAATATAGGAACATTTGATGGATATTATATTACAAATGGAAAAGCAATAAAAATAAAATGTACTAAATCATCAAGAAGTGAAAAAACAGAATATAAAGATTTAGATGGAAATGAAATAAAAGTAAATGACGGAAATACATTTGTAAATATTTGTCCTAAAAATGCAAAAGTAGATATATCAGAATAATAGGAGGAAAAAATGCAAGTTTACGATACAGCTAATAGATTAGCTCAAGAAATAAAAGATTCAGATGAATATAAAAATTTTAAAACAGCAAAAGAAAAAATAAATTTAAATACTGAATTAAAAATAAAAATACAAGATTTTGAAAAAACAAGATATGAAGCTCAATTGTTGTCTATGCAAGGAAAAAATGATGATGAAAAAATAAAAAATGTTCAACAGTTATATGAAGAATTAATAAAAAATGAAGATGCTTTAAAATATTTTGATGCAGAAATGAAATTTAATGTTATTATAGCAGATATAAATAAAATTATAGGAGATAGTTTTAGAGACTTAATAAAATAATTTTGGATTGTTAAATTTTAAATTGTCGAAATATATTTAGACAAGGTGAAATTTAATATGGAATATATAATTATAATAATAATTGCAACAGTTTTGTTAGTATTATTGAAAAAAATTTTTGCAATTAATATGAAAGAAATAAAGAAACTTGCAGAAAATGAAGAATTAGATAAAATCGCTGCAAAGTTTCCTAATAATGTAGAGATATGTAAAAAATACTTAAAAAAATTAAATAATGAAAATGTCAAGATAGAAGAATCAAAAAATACTGAAAATTGTTTATATATAGCAATTACTAATAAAATAATAATTGCAGATTTAAAAAATAATTATTCACGAATACAAACAATAGCACACGAATGTTTACATTCGATACAAGATAGAGGATTATTAATATTTAATTTTATATTTTCTAATATCTATTTATCTTATTTTGTTATTATATCCATAATGGGAATTTTAAAATTATTACCAAATAAAATGGTATTTGTTAATATATATATAATTTTGGGATTAGTTTATTATATGGTTCGAAGCTATTTGGAAAATGATGCTATGATAAAGGCAAAATATTTAGCAAAAGATTATATGGAAGATGAAAAAATTGTTGAAAAAAATGAAATAAATTATTTAATTCAAGGATTTGACAGTATTAATAAGATTGGCATAAAGTGTGTTAATTATAACTTGTTTATGGGAATACTTATAAAACTAATAATATTTTTAGTAATATGTTTATTAAGATAGTTGCAATTTAAAATAAAATGTGTTACAATGTTCAAGGAAAAAAGAGAAAACCGTTGGGAGGAGTCATTAAATGGAAATAGCAAAAATAATATTAACAGTAATATACTTTATAGTAGCATTAGCAGTTATAATATTAGCGTTAATACAAACAAAAGAAGATGCAGGTTTATCTTCAACAATAACTGGTTCATCAACAAATAACTTTTATGAGAAAAATAAAGGTAGAACAAAAGAAGGAAAACAAAAAAGATGGACAATTATTTTATCAATTGTGTTTGTAGTACTAACAATATGTTTAGGAATATTATATATGGCATAAGCTAAACAAAGAACGGTGTAGGAATCGTTCTTTTATTTTTTAAAAAATTTTCAAAAAGGACCGTCCCTGTTGAAAATTTAGGTAGGAGTGTGACATGAGAAAAAAACAAGAAAAAAGAGAAAAAGAAACTGTTGTAGGAATTTTTCAAAAAAGTAGAAATTTTGGATTTGTTGTGCCTGATAACAAAAGTTTTGAAACAGATATATATATACCAAAAAAATATTGGAATAGGGCAAGAAATAATTTTAAAGTTGTTGCAGAGATAACAACATATCCTAAAAAAGGAAAAAATGCGGAAGGAAGAATAGTTGAAGTGTTAGGTGATATTAATGAAGCTGGTGTTGATATGCTATCATTAATAAAAAGATATAAATTACCTAATATGTTTCCAATTCCAGTTTTAAATGAAGCTGTACAATGCGGAAACAATATAGACAAAGATGATATAAAAAATAGAGTAGATTTAAGAGGAGAGTGTATTTTTACAATCGATGGAGAAGATGCAAAAGATTTAGATGATGCTGTTAAAGTGGAAAAACTCGAAAATGGAAATTATAAACTAGATGTTCATATAGCAGATGTAAGTTACTATGTAAAAGAAGGAAGTTTGCTAGACCAAGAAGCATTATTAAGAGGGACAAGTATTTATATGTTAGGACGAGTAATACCAATGTTACCTGTACAGTTATCAAATGGAATATGTAGTTTAAACGCAGGAGAAGATAGATTCACTCTTTCTTGCTCAATGGAAATAAATGAAAAAGGAAAAGTTGTTTCTAGTAGTGTATTTAAAGCAATTATCAATGTTACAGAAAGAATGACATATACTGATGTTCAAAAAATAATAGATAATTCAGACGAAAAAGTTATAAAGAGATACGAAAAATATGTAAATAATTTTAAGTTAATGGAAGAACTTGCACATATCTTAAAAAATAGAAGACTAGAGCAGGGATATTTAAATTTAGAAATAGCAGAAAGTTCAATTGAATTAGATGAAGAAGGAAGGCCAGTATATATAGGAAAAAGAGAAACATCTTTTGCACATGAGATAATAGAACATTTTATGCTGACTGCAAATGAAACGATTGCAGAAAAATTTTATTGGTTACAAGCTCCATTTATGTATAGAGTTCATGAAGAGCCTGATATTGATAAAGTTAAAGAATTAAATACTGCGCTTAGTAATTTTGGATTAAGAGTAAAAATTTCTCAAGATGAAAAAATATATCCTAAAGAATTTGCTAAAATTCTTGAAAAAGTAAAAGGTACAGAAGAACAAATGGTAGTTTCAAATATGATTTTACATACATTAAAAGTAGCAAGATACGAAAATATTAACAAAGGACATTTTGGAATAGCTAGTAAATACTATTGTCACTTTACATCTCCAATAAGAAGATATCCGGATTTGTTTATTCATAGAATAATATCTGAATATTTAAAGGAAAACTATGATGTCCCTGAAAAATTCGTAGATAATTATTATGACATTGCGGAAAAAAGAGCAAGTGATTCTTCAGAAAGAGAAGCAATAGCTACAAAAGTTGAAAGAGAAAGCGAGAAAATAAAAAAAGCAGAGTATATGGAAGATAAAATAGGAGAAGAATATGATGCAATAGTTTCTTCAGTTACATCATTTGGAATGTTCGTACAATTGGAAAATACAGTAGAAGGATTAGTAAGATTTGAAGATATGGGAAATGAGTATTTTATATATAATGAAGAAAAAAGACAACTAATTGGTGAAAGAACAAATATAATATATCATATAGGTAAAAAAGTGAAAGTGCAAGTTATTGCTGCAAGTAAAGTTTTAGCACAAGTGGATTTTAAAATTATAGAAAATGAGGAAAAAGAGAAACAAGAATAATGTTTCTCTTTTAATATATTTTAATCATTATATTTGAGAAAATAGTAGATAATATAGCAAAAAAAACGATAAAGAATCCTGCAATTTTATTGCTATTTTCTTTAAATTCATAAATTCCATATCCAATAGCTTTTAAACAAATAAATAAAGAAACAAAAAAGAATATAATATCAGATATAAGATTAATCATTTTATTAACCTCCTTAATTATTAAGTTTCAGTAATTAGCATTCCAGATTTTATAGATGTATTTACATTAATATGGAAGAATGCATTTTTATAATTAGAAAGCCATCCATACTTATTAACTTCGTTGGTGGTTTTGAAATTGGATAAAGCTCTTTTTCCAAAACCATTTATATCTGAATGAAATTCTTTAGATGTTTTATATAAAAAGTTTGAAAAAGCAGACTCTAAATAAGAATTACAGCTACTAGATATTTTTTCTAAAGTCTCATTATCTACATAATTAGAATTTTTTGACATTGAATATATTCTTCCTGTTAGATTAACATCTATTGTAATATAAGGAGAAGCAGTTGAAGTATCAATTTTAATTTTAGGCATATCATAAGTTCCTAAATATATATCTAAATAGCTTTCATGATTGTTAGGATCCGGAACAGATATTAAAAAACGATCTATATCATCATTTAATACTAAAAAACAAATTGTTTCTAAAGCATTTAGTTCACCTACAATTTTATCATTTTTAAATACAGCAACACCTATGCATTCTGCACTATTTTTTCCAGAAATTGAAGATTCGTTAGAATTCATTAAATAATCTTTCTGAGAATTTACTAAGTCATCATTTTTGTTATTTTCTTGATTAACATTACCTAGTATAGCATAAGCTTCGCAATCTTTACATAGCATAGAATAGAAAAAAGATCCAATTGTTGAATTTGGAATATACCCTGTGTATTCACTAGAATTAGTTAATATTTCATAGTAATTTGACATTGAGTTTTCTAATTCTGGCTTAGTTTGTTTTAAATAATATTTTGCATTACATTTACTAATTAAAATATTTGAAGATGGCCTAATTTGAGAATTATTGCATAAAGTATAAATTTCATCAGAGATTCCACGTTTTGCTATTTTTTCTGAAAATATAATAACTTTACAGTGTGATAAATTAATTTTTTTGCCCATATAATTATTCATTAAATTTATTGCATTGTTAATAGAAGAAGCATGAACAGAATTTAATATAGGTTCACTTTTTCCACTTTTGCCAGACTCGGAAGAAGACGAAAGTGTCGAGAACTGAAATGTGACTTCCAAATTATTTTGATCTGATGTATCAATTCCAATTGCTAAAGCATATGCTAAATTGTCTAAATTAAGGGAGGCATAGGAATTTGAAAATGCAATAATAAATAAAATAATTATTATAATAATGGGGAATGTTCGCAATAGTTTATTCATTTACAATTGCTCCTTTCAAATTTCTATTTTTTGCTTTTTGCTTAAAGAAAGCAAGTAATAAAATAATAATACCCAATCCAAAAACAATAGTTAAAACTAAATGAGGAAAAATATTTTTTTCGTAAGATTGAGTAATTGAACTATTTTTTGGAAATAAAGATATTCCTAATATAATAAGCCCAAATAAATCAGATAGTATTTCAGGATTTTCGGCTTTTAAAAGTTTTTTTAATAAAATAGAATTAGTTCTAGTAATAATACTTAAATATCCTGCAAAAGCTAATATCCACAGTAATAGGAAAATAGATTCTAGTCTTTGAAAAAAATTACCAAAATTTATATATCGAGTTGCATTATATAAAGGCAAGATTTCATTTGTATCTATAAAAAATGAAAACATAAATAATAGTATAGCAACACATATTATTAAATAAATTGCACATATACTAATTGATATTAAAGAAATTTTTTTTAAGTCTTTAGGTTCTTTAAGCAGAGGTGGGAGAAAGTATAGATAAACAATTCCACTAAAAGAATACAAATTAATAATACCAACAATAAAAGTCTGTTTAAAACCATCACCTAGTATAGGGAATATTCTTTCTGGAGTAAAATTAGTTATGTTTGAGACAAGAAGAAATATAATACTTACAAATACAATAGGTATAATAATTGTATTTGCTTTTAAAGTTGCTGTGAAATTTAATCTATTTGAAAGAGCAAGAGCAACCATAAAAATTAAAATTATAAATGAAATATCTGTAAGTGGAAAATATATTACTTTTAGACTTTCACAAAAACTTCTAAGTAATAAGCTACAAGTAACTGTAAAAAAACTAATAAAAATAAAACCAACTATATTTTTTAAAATTTTACCACCTAAATATTCAGAAATATCTATTATATCTAATCCTGGAAATTTGCTAAGTAATTTAAAAATTAAATAAGCTAAAGATATTGCAAAAAAACTTACATAAACTAAATTTAAAATTGTTGCAGATTTAGTTAAAGATAGAATATTTCTTTGTAGAGATAAAATAGTATGTGCTACAATTATAGTAAATACAGCCATAATAGCTTCTATTGTATTAATTTTTGAAGAATTCATATAAGTTTATCCTTTCATGTTTAAAAAAATTTCCATTTCATAGCAATTGGTTCTTGTTGTTTATCTTTAATAGGAGAAGTATAAGGAGCACGGTAGTCTCTTTTCCAAATAGGTGCTAAAAAATAATTATTTCTTTTAGAATCTTTTGAGGAAGCATAAGGACTAATAAAATTAACACCAAATGATTTTATATTACAAAATACAGAAATATATACAAATAAACCTAATGCAATACCTAAAAATCCACAAGTAAATCCAAGTAAAATAAAAATAAATCTAAAATATCTTAAATGAAATCCAAATGAAAAGTCAGGAATTGCAAATGAAGCTATTCCAGTAATAGCAACTACTATTATTAAAATAGGACTTACAATATTTGCAGATACTGCAGATTGTCCAAGTATTAAAGCTCCAACTATTCCGTATTGTAGGTCCTATAGGTGAGGGAACACGAAGACCGGCTTCTCGTACTAATTCAAAAGAAAATTCCATTAATAACAGTTCAAAAATAATTGGAAAAGGTACATTTTCTCTTGCAGATAATATAGAAAATAATAAGCTTGTAGGAAGAATTTCTTGGTGATAACTTGTAATTGCAATATAAAAGCCAGGTAATAATAAAGTTATAAAAGCAGATAATACTCTTAAAATACGTAAGAAATTCCCAAAGCTAGTTCTTAAATTTGTATCTTCTGAAGATGTAAGAAAATCAACTGTAGTAACAGGAACGATAATACCATAAGGACTTCCATTTACTATAATTACAACACGACCAGCTAAAAGATATTTTGTAACTTTATCTGGTCTTTCTGTAGCAATCATTTCTGGAATACCAAGAATATTTGAATCTGAAATTAATTGTTCCAATTCACCAGCTGAAAGCAAACTATCAACTTTTAAATTATTAATTCTATATAGTACTTCATTTACTAAATCTGGATTTGCAATATTTTTCATATAACAAATAGCACATTTTGTTTTTGTAATTTTTCCAACTTCAGTATTTTCAATAATTAAATCTTCGTTATTTATAATACGGCGAACTAAAGCTGTATTTGTTCTAATATTTTCAACAAAAGCCTCATGAGGACCTTTTATAACAACTTCATTTATTGGTGTATCAACACTTCTTTGCTTAAATCCTTTTAAATCTACATTATAAGCAATGTTTAAAGTATCAACAAATAATGCACAATTACCAGAATTAATTGCAGAAAAAATTTCAGAAAACTCACTTTCAATTTTTACGTTATTTTGTGGAATTAAACAATTACTTATATATTCAGACAAATTAAATCTTTTAATTTTTTTTATCTTAACATTATTTGAAAAATATTCTGTAATTACTTTTTTTGAACTTGCATCATATAGATTATTTTGATTTTTAAGCATTAAAGGTTTTAATATGAAATCATTCATAATTTCTGAATCTACCATACCATCAATGTAAAGTAAGAAAGCTGAATATTCTTTTCCACAAGCATTCAAAGTAAATTTTCTAATAACAATATCACTATTAATTAATGTATTATATTTGGACTTTATATACTCTAAATTTATATTTAAATTATTGAAAATATTTTTTATAGTATCCAATTCGTTTTTGGGGGTTAAGGAAATTCCAGTATCCTGATTATAAGGTAAATCAAAATTGTAAGTGTTTTTTGGAGTATAATAAAAAATATTTTTTATAGTATCTTTAATGTTCATAAAATTCCACCTTTTTATTAATCAGTATTTGTAAAAAATATATAATTATACTAGTTTTTATATATTTTAAATGATATAATTAGTAATAGTGAAGGAGAAATATAATAATATGAAAGATAATAAATTTATTAAAATTATTGTGAATATACTTAAGGTATTAAGCTTTTTAAGTGTAGTAATGATTTGTATTATAATATTTGACTGTACAATTGGAACTAATATTTCTGGTGAATTAGTTACTTTTTTTGCTAATATGGGACATAAAGCAGAGGGAGAAGAAATAGAAGATATACAAATTTCTGATATTATACAGAAAACTTTAAGTAAAATAGAAGGTACGTCAGCTGAATATAATGATGTTGATTATTCAAATGTAACAGTAGATAAATATTTCTTTAATCAGTTAGAAGATGAGGCAAAAAATATTTATAAAGCATTTGAAAGCAATAAAGAGAATATGAAAGAAGGAAATTATAAAATAGAGTTGGGGTCATCTTGTTCAAAGGTTTTAGCAAAGGAAAATGGACAAGAAGAACTTGGAAAATATTATCAATCTGCTATCGAAGCTTATTCTTATGATAATCCAGATGTATTTTATATAACTGCATCAAAAATGTTTTTAAATATAGAAACAACAACAAGAGGAAGAAAAGTAACATATAATGTTTTTATAAATAGTGGAAATGAAGAAAATTATTTATCTACAGAGTTTTCAAATAAAGATGATATAGATGAAGCTACTAAAAGAATAAATAATGTAAGACAAGCGGTATTAGAAAATAAACAAGAAAATGTATATGACAATATAAAAATGGTACATGATTATTTAGTTAATACAATAGAATATGATAGTGGTGCAACAAGAAGTAATACATATAATATTTATGGAGCATTAGTTAATAATGAATGTGTATGTGAAGGATATGCAAAAAGTTTTAAGTACTTAATGGATGCTTTAGATATTCCATGTACATTAGTAATTGGAAAAGCTAAGAACTCTACTGGAACAATTGAAAATCATGCATGGAATTATGTTCAAATAAATGATAAATGGTATGCTGTAGATTGTACTTGGGATGATCCTGTAATAATAGGCTTTGGAAGTGTTGATAAAGCTAGAAAATATAAATATTTTTTAGTTGGAGAAAAGGAAATAAATAAAGATCATATTCCAAATGGTCAATTCACTGAAGGTGGAAAAGTATTTGAATATCCCGAGTTAAGTACAGAAAATTATAAATAAAAAGTGGGTGTTATATAGTTACTATTTTAAAGTAACTACTGTAACACCCATTTCGCCTTCACCATATGTTCCCATTCGATAAGTTTTTACGTGAGGATTAGTTTTTAAAAATTGATGAACGCCATTTTTAAGTTTTCCTGTTCCTTTACCATGAACTATTCTAACAATTTCTAGTTTTGCTAAATAGCTATCATCTAAAAATTTATCAACAATAGGAATAGCTTCATCAACAGTAAGACCAATAATATTTAATTCTGTAGAAACTGATTTTGATTTAGAAACACTTGAAAAACTAGAGACAGTTTTCTTTTTTGGTTCCTCTTTAGGAAAAGATAAATCCTTAATATTAATATTCATTTTTATATTTCCAATTTGCACTTGAACTTCATTAGATTTTGAAATATTGGAAAGAACTATACCGTTTTGGTTTAGTTTTGCTACAAATACTTTTTCATTTGGTTTTATTTTTTCTTTTGGAATAACTTGTGAATTTTGAATTATCTCATCCTCAATAGTAATATTTTTAATCTTGTTGTTAATTGCATTTCTTAAATTATTTAATTTAGAATTAGAAGATTCATCATTCATTTTCTTTATTATTTCATTTGCTTCCTCTTTAGCATCTAAAAGAATATTTCTAGCTTCACGTTTAGCATTTATGATAATATTTTTTTCTTGAAGTTTTAAGTCAGAATTGTCTTTTTCAAGCGATTTTTTCAATTGCTTTATAGTTTCTAATTCTTGAAAAATTTCATTTTTTTCTTTTTCAATTTGAGCTTTGTCATTATAAATACTTTTTAATAGTTCTTCAAAATTGATTTCCTCATTTGATATTAAAGATTTAGCTCTATCAATAATTTTTTTATTTACTCCTAATTTTTCACTTATAGCAAAAGCATTACTTTTTCCAGGAACACCAACTAATAAGCGATATGTAGGGGATAAAGTACTTAAATTAAATTCTACAGATGCATTTTCAAATCCTTCTTTTACTAGAGCATATTTCTTTAATTCTTGATAATGTGTTGTTGCAACAACAAGAGAACCATTATTTACAAATGATTCTAATATACTTATAGCAAGATTAGCTCCTTCAAGAGGATCTGTTCCTGAACCTAATTCGTCAACTAGTATTAAAGAATTTTCATTTGAATTATTTAATATATCTACAATATTTAAAATATGAGAAGAAAAAGTACTAAGTGAATCTGCTATACTTTGATCATCTCCTATATCTGCAAATATTTTATCAAATACAAAAATACTAGACTTAGAATCAGCAGGAATATTTAAACCACTACAAGCCATACAAGTTAAAAGACCAATAGTTTTTAAAGTTACTGTTTTACCTCCAGTATTTGGTCCTGTAATTAAAAGGCAAGAATAATCTTTGCCAAGAGAAACAGAAATAGGTACTGCTGATTCTTGATTTAGTAATGGATGTCTTGCGTTAATTAAATTAAATTCTTTTGATTCATTTATTAATGGAGTAGATGCTTTTAAAACTTTTGAATATTTTGCTTTTGCAAATACAAAGTCAATATTTCCGATTGTTTCTACGTCTAAGTTTAAATTATCAATAAAAGGATAAAAGAGTTTTGATAAATCTTGTAAGATTTTATCTATTTCTAAGTTTTCTTCAATTTTTAAATTATTTAATTCATTATTTAATTCGAATATAGCAATAGGTTCTATAAAAACTGTAGAACCAGTGCTAGAAATGTCGTGTATAAAACCTTTTATATTAGTTCTATATTCTTCTTTAACAGGAATAACAAATCTGTCATTTCTTATAGTTACAATATTTTCTTGAATATATTTTGAATAAGAAGATGAATGTAAAATAGTATTCAGTTTATCTTTTATATCTTGTTCTAGTTTTCTTTCATTTTTTCTAATTTTATTTAAAGTATTTGAAGCATTATCTGAAATAGTGTTTTCATCTATAATACAATTAAATATTTTGTCTGTTACAGATGAATTAGAATATAAATTAGAAAAATAAGTATTTAATATAGGATATTCAGACACATCAATATAATCTTTATAAAAGTATGATTTTAAATTTTCTGCAATTTTAAAAATGTTTGCTAAATTTAATAATGCCTTTGCTGATAAAGAACCAGATGATGTAAGAGTTATTAAATATTCTTCAATATTACTAATTTCAGAAATTGAAGGCATAGTACTTCTATAAATTAAATTTACAGCTTCTTCAGTTTCTTTAAGGGCAGATTGAACAGAATCTTTATCTGATAAAGGCAGTAAATTTAAAGATTTTTCTTTTCCTATATATGTTTGACAATAAGTTGATAATATTTGTAAAATTTTATAAAATTCTAATTTTTCTAAATAATTTGTATTCATAGTGTTCTCCTATTTTTTTTATATATTATATAATCTAAAAAAAGATAAGTCAAACATTAACTTTTTCTTAAAATATTGCAAAAAAATAAAAGTTATGATATAACTTATGCAGGATAATTATGTACGAAAAAACTTATAAAAATAAAAGCAAGAGGTGAAGAAATGATACAAGCTTATGCAAAATCAGATATTGGAAAAGTTAGAGAGATGAATCAAGACTATTTCTATATATCGCAACCATTAGATGAAATTCAATTATTTATTGTTGCTGATGGTATGGGAGGTTGCAATGGTGGAGAAATTGCAAGCAAATTAGCTGTTGAAAAAGCTAAAAATTATATAGAAAATAATTTTGCACAGACCGAAAAAGACAAAGACAGCATAATTCAACTAATAGCAAGTAGTATGGAATATGCTAATATGATAGTTTATGAAAAGTCAAAAGAAAATACTGAACTTGAAGGAATGGGTACTACTTTAGATATTTGTTTAATATATAATAATAAAGCGTATATTGGACATATAGGAGACAGTAGAATTTATAGGATACGAAAAGAATTCATAAGAAAATTAACACAAGATCATAGTTATGTTCAAAAGTTAGTAAAAGACGGAACAATAACTCAAGAAGAAGCAGAACATCATCCAAGAAAAAATATGTTAATGAAAGCACTTCGGTTGTAACGCTTTTATAGAACCGGATGTAATGGTAAAGGGTTTTTTAAAAGATGATGTTATTATAATGTGTACAGATGGGCTTACAAATTTAGTAGAAGCCCAAACTTTGCTAAAATTTTCAAAAGAAACACTAGAATATATGCCGAAAAAACTTGTTAATGAGGCTAATAAAAAAGGTGGATACGACAACATTACAGTTGTTGTAATAAAAAATATTTAGGCGATAAATGTACAAACGATATTTAAGGAGAGATTAAATATGAATTTAGAGGGTAAACTATTAAGCAATAGATATGAAATGCTAGAAAAAATTGGTAATGGTGGTATGGCTACAGTATATAAAGCTATGGATAGAGTTTTAAAAAGATACGTAGCTGTAAAAATATTAAGAGATGAATTCACTACAGACCAAGAATTTATTAGAAGATTTGAGGCTGAAGCACAATCAGCAGCAAGATTAACACATCCAAACATTGTATCAATATATGATGTAGGGGTTGAAGATAATTTATATTATATTGTAATGGAATTAATTCAAGGAAAAACTTTAAAAGAAATAATAGTAGAAGAGCAAGGACCATTACCATGGAAATGGTCTGTTAATGTTGCGATTCAAATCGCATCTGCATTAGAAATGGCCCATAGAAATAGTATAATACATAGAGATATTAAACCACATAATATTATAATAACAGAAGATGGTATAGCAAAAGTTACTGATTTTGGAATAGCAAAAGCAGTTTCAAATTCAACAATAACAGCATTTGGAACAACTATAGGATCAGTACATTATTTTTCACCAGAACATGCAAGAGGTGGATTTACAGATGC
>AUXO011953824.1_pt1 | contig 15069 bp, 10 predicted proteins | sample 768731 | NCBI WGS metagenome assembly AUXO01 (sample SAMN02715735, study PRJNA202380) | gut metagenome | biome: sheep rumen | host: Ovis aries | place: New Zealand: Palmerston North
TTCTCGGGAGATGCAGGAGTATCACCTGCAAGCTTGGTCCCATAAGGCACCCTGCCGTATTCAGCCTGGGATCCTGCACCCAGGAACGTCTTGCACCCCAGAGCAGCTGCCGCTCTTACGGCCTCAACGGAAGTTCTTATATTCTCTATCTGGATATCCATATTGTTTCTGGAATCACCGTGAGTGCCATCCCATGCAAAATGGAAGAATAATTCTATATCCCGGTCTAATCCCTCGGACTTAAGAAGGTCCGGCAGAGCCTTTATATCAGCCATATCAAGACTTATGGCAGTGATATTATCTCCTATCGGGATATTGTCTATCCTCTCCGAATCAGGCCTTGCGACAGCGATGACTTCATAACCTTGCGAGGCAAGGTGCTCTATAGTTGCTATCGCCAGCATTCCGGTTGCGCCAGTAACAATCGCCTTCATTATTCTCTACCCGGGACTGACCTTACTATCTCTTCGAATTCTTCTCTGGGGAGGAAAGGGAACATATCCTCTATCGGAGGAGATACGATGCTTCCGTCAGGGAGGACTTTGGATGAGAGCTTAGGCTCAAAATTCTGCTCGGAGGATAAGACTACCTCGCAAAGAACAGGATCACTGCCCTCAAGTACTTCTCTGGTCTTATCTTCTATCTCGGAGCTGTCAGATATCCTTACATATCTCATGCCGTATGCATAGGCAAGTTTCTCCAGATCAGGGAAGCTCAGGCCGTTGCCGTCGCAGACACCTACAAGGGGCGGAGCGAACTTGGCTGTCTGAGTCTGCCTTATGGAGTGATAGCCATTATTGTTCAGGATAAATGTCTTGAGATTAAGCTTGTTATAGATAACGGTCTGCATCTCCTGGAGGTTCATCTGGAATGAGCCGTCACCGTCTATACAGATAGTTCTTCTGCCCTTTAAGGCAACTGCGCATCCTACTGCCGCAGGGAAACCGTATCCCATTGCAGCGCAGCCTGAATTGGTAAAGAGCCTTGTCTTATCCTTGATGTGCATGGCCTGGAATGTAACAACGCAGGCAGAACCGTTGCCGCAGATGACTTTGTCATCTTCTGCGAGAACATTAGAGAACCTGTCAATAAAGACATAGGGGTTTACCGGGCTTGTTACATCGTTATAAGAGGGCAGGCATGCCGGATACTTTGCATCGATATCCCTTGCCCACTTAAGCCATTCCTTATGGCAGGGAGCAGGTTCGTAGTCTCTTGTAAGGATATCGTCTATTACATCCTTAAGATCCGCATTGACTTTAAGATCCACATTGACCGTGGGCTTATTAAGCTCCCTGCTGTCGATATCTATCACGATCTTATATGCGTCCTTAGCCCACTGATGCTTGTTATAGCTTATGAGCCTGATATTAAGCCTTGAGCCTATGACAAATACTAGATCGGAATTCTGGACAACAAAATTACCACCTCTGGTGCCGACAGTGCCGGGTCTTCCACAGTAGAAAGGATTTGAATCAGGCATCACATCGTGGGCATTCCAGGCAGTTACAACAGGGATCTGAAGCTTATCTGCAAGCTTTAAGAAAGCCTCTTCTGAATCTGCCATCCTGATCGCGGTTCCTGCGAAGATAACAGGACGCTTGCTGGATCTGATCTTATTCAGGATCTCATCTGTAAGAGCCTTGTCGTATTGGGGCTTTTGCTCTGCAAGGAGTTTGTTATATTCTTCGCTGCCGTCGAAATGCCTGAGGCTCGTCTCATCAACAGGGGCAGCCTGAACATCTAAGGGAATATCAAGCCAGACAGGTCCCTTCCTGCCGTTATTAGCAAGGAACCAGGCCTTCTCTAAGTGGTAGAGGATGTCATTTGGCTCGTTTACCATTACTGCATATTTTGTCATGCAGGAGACTGAATCTATTATGGGGAATTCCTGATCGCCAAGCTGCCTTAATCCCAGCTCAGGGCAGGAGCTGACTGTTGTCTCACGCTTGACCTGTCCTGATATGACGAACATGGGGATGGAATCTACGTATCCACCCATGACTCCTGTTATGGCATTGGTTCCGCCGGGGCCTGATGTTACGCAGCAAAGAGCTATCCTGCCCGTAAGTCTGGCATAACCTTCGCATGCAATGGCACTTGCCTGTTCGTGGTGGTTATATGTGCACTTGAGACCTTCCTTGTGACCAAAGGCATCGTTCAGGTGCATGGCGCCGCCGCCTGTTACGGTGAATACATCTGTAACACCACGGCTTACCATAAAATCTGCTATCAGCTGTGCTAACTTTACCATAATGACTCCTTAGAAGGCAGCGTCGTGACTGTCCTCTTCTTCAGTATATACAGAATAAGTAACGAACTCGAACTTCATATCACGGTTGTCCTTGTAGAGGCAGTCGTGCATGTGGCGGTTCAGATATCTCGCATAGTTCTTAACAAAGGAATACTCCATCTTGGGATTATAGTAATTGCTCTCATTGGTGGAATAACCGTCAAGACCGGCGCAGTATACTGTATCTACGCCTGCCATCCTAAGGACCTTGATGAGCATTATGAAGGAATTATCCTTGAAGTCTTCTGAGGGCTCGAGCAGGGGCGCCCTGCTGAAGGTATATTCAAAGCCTTCTGTCTTGGATGTCACATTGGAGGTTGCGATCATCTTTATGGAACCATTGCCCTCCTCGTGAAGAAGATCCGTCATCTCCAGATATCTTGAAGACTTGGTCGTAAACACATAGTCCACACCGAATTCCTCGGGAATGTAGTTTATGGATATGACAACCGGAGATTCTTCTCTTATGAATGAAGAGACCTTATCCTTCTGAAGGATTATGTTCTTGCCGGGGCCCATTACCAGGACCTTGCGGCCCTTTAGTTCCCGGCCGAGCCTTGCAGCCTGCTCCGCATCTGAGGGGAGGTCTGCTATAAAGCTGTCGTAGTTCTTAGCTGAGGTATCACTGTTATAAAGGAGCTTATCCTCCTTGGGAGATATCCTGCCAAGAACGGAATCCAGATCGGATATGGAGAGATTATCCTTCTTGAGATAATCGCTTACATAAGTGGGATGACATTTATTCTTGGCTGACAGATAGAAGAACATCTTATATCCCCAGGGAGATTTCTTATAGAAATCCATTATGCTCTCTTCGATCGCTTCCAGCATGGGGTCTATCTTGTAGTCCTTGCCGTAGTTCTTATTCAGCTGCATGGCAAGAAGCTCGAGAGGCGCATTGCCTGCACTCTTGCCCATGCCGTACAAAGTACCGTCAACTAATATGGGGTGTTTAGTCTCCTTCCGGGACATGAAAGCGATGCAGTTTGCATAGGCAAGCTGGAAATTATTATGGGCATGGAATCCTATGCAGATCCCGCTGTCAAGATGCTCATCTATTATGCTGAATATATGGAGCAATGTGTCCGGTTCCAGGAGGCCATAGGTATCTACCATGGACAGGGCATGAGGAGCTACTCTGTTTACGACCTCGCACATATGCACCAGGTCCTCGTCAGAATATGTGGTAACCGATACCAGCTGTGAGAAGACCTCATAGCCCAGTTCCTTCACCTTGGCACAAAAGGCCATGGCTTCCTCTAACTTATGCTGCTTAAAGATAACTCTTATGGCATCGATCCCTGACTTGCTTTGGGGCTCGATATGGTCTATCGAGCAGGTGCCGTAGTCGATCATGGCGCAGACCTTGGCAGGTCTTGTCTTTGCCTTGCCCCAGATCTTGCCATAGCAGGATGTATCGGGGAAAATGCTCCTGTTGATATCGAAGGGGCGCCTGTCATCCAGAAATCCTATCTCAACATAATCCACGCCGGAAGATGCAAGACGTTCATAGATGCTGATAAGATTATTGTGGCCGAACTGCCAGTCGTTGACATATCCGCCGTCTCTCAGTGTGCAGTCCAGAAGCTTGATATCAGTCATTATGCATTCACCGCCTCAATGATGATACTTGCCATGTAGTCTATGATCTCATCTGTCATACCGGGATAAACGCCTACCCAGAATGTATTGTTCATGATGTAGTCGGTATTCGTAAGATCGCCTGATATCCTGTATTTATCAGTGCCTCTTATCTGATCAAAGCAGGGATGCCTTGTAAGATTACCGGAGAACAGAAGCCTTGTCTGGATATTATGGTCCTCGATGTATCTGGTAACTTCGTTTCTTGTCTTGCCTGAGTCCTCGGGGACTGTAATGAGGAAGCCGAACCAGGAGGGATCGCTGTTTTCTGCAGGCTCCGGGAGGATGACTTTATCTTTTATGGGAGCAAGAGCCTCTTTGAGCCTTGCCCAGTTATGCTTTCTTCTCTCGATAAATGAAGGGAACTTAACAAGCTGCTCTACGCCTACTGCAGCCTGCATATCGGTTACCTTAAGATTGTAGCCGAAGTGGCTGTAGACATACTTGTGATCGTAGCCGTGAGGGAGCTCGCCGTAATCCCCGTCGAATCTGTGTCCGCAGAAATTGTCCCTGCCGGAAGGGCAGATGCAGTCTCTTCCCCAGTCTCTATAAGAGAGGATCAGCTTGTTAAGGAGGGGATCGTTTGTATAAACGCAGCCGCCCTCACCCATTGTCATGTGATGCGGAGGATAGAAGCTGGATGTTCCGATATCGCCCCAGGTACCTGTAAATCTGGTCTCTCCGTCAATAGTATATCTTGAGCCCAGCGCGTCGCAGTTATCTTCTATAAGCCAGAGTCCGTGCTTATTGCAGAACTCTCTTACAGTCTTAAGATCGAAGGGGTTGCCTAATGTGTGAGCGATCATCACAGCCTTGGTCTTATCTGACAGAGCGCCTTCAAGCCTGCTTGTGTCGATATTGTACTGAGGGATCGTAACATCAACAAATACCGGTATTGCGCCATACTGGATCGCAGGGGTTACCGTTGTAGGGAAACCGCATGCAACAGTTATGACCTCGTCTCCCGGAAGGATCTGCCTTGCACCTAATTCAGGTGCAGTAAGAGCCATGAATGCCAGGAGGTTTGCAGAGGAACCGGAATTAACAAGGTGCGCGAACCTGACTCCGATCCAGGATGCAAAATCCTTCTCGAACTTATCCGAGAACCTGCCTGTCGTAAGCCAGAAATCCAGCATCGCATCAGTAAGGCTCATCATCTCTTTCTCGTCAAAAACGCGGGAAGCATAATTTACTCTGTCCCCGGGCTTGAAAGGTTCCTTATTCTCCTTGAAATCGTGGTAGTAACGCGCTACCAAAGCCTTGATCTGCTCTCTTGCCTGCTCTTCGGTCTTCCAATCAGCCATATGTGGCCTCCTTCAAAAATTCGTTTATCTGTCTGTCCATCTCAGAGGGAATATCTCCTCCCTCAAGATAGACCCTTGAGAATTCAACGGTCTTGGCTATTGCCTTGTCGATATTCCATGTGACCTTCCAGCCAAATACCTTCTTGAGCTTATCGCAGTTAAGCCTTAAGAAACCTGCCTCGTGAGGAGCACCTGCTTCTGACTTATTCTCCCAGCTAAAGCCCTCGCCCCAATGCTTGGCAAACAGATCTGCAAGTGTCCCCGTATTTACACAGTCACAATCGTCAGGACCTACATTGTAATAGCCCTGAATACCGGGGTCCTCTTCCTGGCACATGCAGATAGTAAGATACACTGTAAGGGGCTCTAATACATGCTGGTAAGGCCTTACGGAATACGGATTCCTCACTTCGAGCTTAGCGCCCTTGCTTACTGCTCTTACGCAGTCAGGAACGATCCTGTCATTTGCAAAATCGCCGCCGCCTATAACATTGCCTGCTCTTGCAGTGGATACGGCAACTGTCCTTATGCCCTGCTCCATATCCGGAGTAAAGAAGCTCCTCTTATAAGAGTGAGTCACCAGCTCGCTGCAGCTCTTGGAATTGGAATAAGGGTCAAAGCCGTCAAGCTTCTCGTCCTCACGGTAACCCTCCTCTCTTTCTTCGTTAAGGTAGACCTTATCTGTAGTGACATTGAGGACGCTTTTTACAGAGGGCGTAAGCCTTACGCATTCCAGAAGGTTTACCGTCCCCATTACATTGGTCTCATATGTATATCTGGGCTCCTTGTAGGAATCCCTTACGATAGGCTGTGCTGCCAGATGAAATACTATCTCAGGCCGAGACTCAGTAAAGACCTTAAGCATATGGTCCATATCCCTGACATCGCCTATGACGCTGTTTATCCTGCCTTCAACATCTGCCATGGAGAAAAGCGCGGGATCTGTAGGAGAGGCGAGACTATAACCCGTTACATCTGCGCCCAGATCCGTAAGCATCCTTGTAAGCCACGTTCCCTTAAAGCCCGTGTGTCCTGTCACAAGGACCTTCCTGCCTTTGTACCAGTTAAGATCTCTCATATCAGTCTTCCCACTTCTTCCAGGGTGCGTGACCTGTCTCAAGATATTTATTGAGGAGGATCTGCTCACGCTGGGTATCCATGCACTGCCAGAAACCCTCATGCATATAACTCATGAGCTCTCCGTCGTTAGCGAGCTTCTCCAGGGGAGCGCGCTCTAGGACAGTATCGTCACCTTCGATATAGTCAAAGATCTTAGGCTCAAAGACCATATATCCGGCATTGATAGGCGCTCCGTCTACAGCATTCTTCTCTCTGAAGGACTGGACGGTATTGCCGACTATGTCGAGCACTCCCTTATCCTGACGGGTCTTGACTGCCGTAAGGGTTGCGATCTTGCCGTGGGATCTGTGGAAGTCTGCGAGCTTTCTTATATCAACGTCACAGACACCGTCACCATAGGTCATCATAAAGGTCTCGTCTCCGACATAAGGAGCGATCCTCTTGATCCTGCCGCCGGTCATGGTGTGAAGTCCGGTATCTACTACAGTAACCTTCCAGGGTTCTGCCCTCTTGTTGTGGACTATCATCCTGTTGTCATTTGTAAAGTCAAATGTAACATCGGATGTATAGAGGAAATAGTCAGCAAACCATTCCTTTATGATGTGCTGCTTATATCCTGCGCAGATGATAAACTCGTTGAATCCGTAGTAGGAATATTCCTTCATTATGTGCCAGAGGATCGGCATTCCGCCAATCTCTATCATAGGCTTAGGCTTATATTCCGACTGCTCGGCAAATCTCGTGCCGAAGCCGCCTGCAAGAAGAACTACCTTCATTTGCCCTGTACCTTCCTCTTTTTGTCTGATCTGTGCTCCAGGATAACAATGCCTGAATATATGCAGGCTGACACTATGGTCCCGGCAAGACCGGCCATAAGTCCCGGAGTCCTATATTTTAATAATATATCATAATTGCCCGGCTTAAGATATACTGCCATAAATCCGGTATCAGCCCGCAGCAGCTCCTGCTTTGTTCCGTTCGCTGTAAGAGACCATCCTTCTGAATAAGGGATCATGAGGGTAAGATAGCTTCCCTTCTCTGAGGTTACGTCCACATGCATCTCGTAGGTATTGGTGCTGTGATAGTAATTTATATCGCCCGGCAAAGCAGCGGGAATAATGGACTTAACATCTTCCTCTACAGAGCTTACAGGTCTTGCATAGATCCTGATATCAGATATGGTATATTCTCCCGGTCTTGAGAATGTAATTCTTATCTTATCAGCATCCTCAGTTATCCTGCCCATATTGACGATCCAGTCAGTAATGCCGCCGTACATATGGTTCCTGCTGTTTATGAACCACAATGAGCCTGCCAGGGTATCTGCTCCCTCTTCGTTTACCGCCGTAAAGAAAAGGGTGGAATCGCTATTTGTCCCGTCCTGGAAATCAAGTCCCTCGATCCCGATATAAAGCTCTGCACCGCGGGCCGTGTCAATATCGAGTATCATGGTTGCATTGCCTGCTTCTGCCACGAAACCCGTATCTGTCTCACGGACGCCCTCCATGCTCTCTATGGTCCAAGGCTGGGAATCGTCAGTTATTCCCAGATCTTCGATATCAGAATCGGCATATTCCCCGTCTAATACAACAGCTCTTGCAAGAGCCTGCTGACGCTGCTGCATGTCAAGGCTTAAGTAGTCTTCGTAGGATATGGACTTATCCATAAGATTTGCAATGGAATGAACCCCTAGTCTGGAGCTGTGGACCTCGGCATCATCTATATGGATGAATACATCTGTTCCCTCCTGTTCGTATCCCAGGGACAGGCTCGTATTGTTGCCGTCAGGTGTAACCACATAGTTTATGCCCATGAGAGCTTCGAGAGATGTTCTGGAATCCATATTGGTATAGCCACCTGCCCAGGGACTCTTATGAAGGCCTGTTTCTCTCATGAATGACTCAACATAGTTGTTACAGATATTCATGTAGAAATCAGTGCTGTTTACGCCTGTGACCCAGGTGCCGTTCCTGACCTTATATGCGCCAAAGGATTCTATCCTCTCACCTGCAAAAGGACCTACCACCTTTGCCACGGGGGCAAGACCGCCCTCTGTTACCTTGGCATAGGCTGTGGTGGCTGTTATCTCGTCGCCAAAGAGATTTCGCTTGTCCGGATGGAAGGTGATATAGGCCGGGATCACTACCGATATGGAGATAAGGGCTATGCAGATCGCAGGGTAAGCTTTCTTAAAGAAGCGGGAACTGATAAGGAGCGCCAATGCCATGACAAAGGTTCCGATCGAAGCGAGCTGATAGTATTCAGGCCTTATGTAGGTGTACTCGGCGCCGGGCACCTTGCCGTCATTCGTTGTCCAGGCAAAGATCCCGTATATGACGAGCAGGATAAGCAATATCCCTGCGCGCTTATAAGAAAGCTCTTTTAAACGGGGCAAGGTGACGGTAACAATATAAGATACGACAAAGACATAAGCCCAGACCCATCTGTTGGAAGGATAGGACATACCGTTCATCACGTGCCCTATAAAGGGGACCATGAGACCTATGGTGGTAAGGATAAAGCCTGTCTTGAGCAAGGTCCTGCCCTTGCCCAAAAGGAAGAGGGCCAGAACGCAGACCAGGGCAGCAACGGAGAAACCAAGGTAGCAGTCTCTGCCGAGCATGTTAAAGTAGCTGCCAAAACCTGCCAGGAATGCAAAGTAGTATTCCTTCTCATAAAGAAGGGGCATGTAGTAATCAACGCCCATACGGTCAGATGCAAGGATAACCCTTACGACCGGCAGGATAGATATCAGCGCCATGCCGAAGGAAAGACCGGCAAACAGGGCAAACTTCAAGGCCTTGATAAAAGCGGTCTTTATGGTAATAGTCTTACTTATGAGCTCAGTGACCGCCCTTACTATGCAGTAAAAGAGCACTACCATGGCTGACATATAAGCAAAGTAGAACTGGCTTACAAAGGCAAAGGTCAGGGATAGCACAAATAAGCCGTGCTTATCCTTCTCCCATAGCCTTATGGTGCCGATCATGATCAAAGGCAGAACATACATCCAGGATATGCAGACCGATTCAAAGAAAGCGAGATACATGGAGGCGCTGAAGGTATAGACAATAGCACCTGCAACAGAGGGCCATACGGGATTCTTGCGGAAATTGCAGAATGTAAGGAAACTCAGGCCTGACAGATAGACCTTGACCACGATCATGATATCGAACAGATACTCGGCATATTTTGCCGGGACCAGGGCCGAGATCCAGTACATCGGATCCGTAAAAGCGCCAAAGAGAGTGCTGAACACATCGCCTCCGAGTCCCATGGAATCGTTCCACATCTCGAAATTCCCGCCAAACAGACTCCTTATCCATCGGCCTACCAGGACAAAGGATATATAATGCTGCTCAAGACCGTCAGACCTTCTGATCGGGGATTTGGCTTCAAGGATCAGCCATATAAGGAAACATGCGCTGAAAAGGAGCGCAAACAAAGCCGTGTAAAGGAGATATCCAGTTTTCTTATCCAATGTGCCCCGTCTTAACATAAGACCTCCCGCATATAGGCACAATTATACCCCAGGATTACAGGTTTTGTTTATTTATTATTTATATAAGTGCGGGTTCTGTTATTATAAAAAACATATAAGTCTTGTATAATTGCATCAGAACATGAGGGGGGACCAACAGGATGAAGAGGGTATTATTCTTTGCAGATTTTACGATAATAGACACCAAGACCCTAAGCCTTCTTAAGGGGGCAAGAGCTGCAGGAGATGAACTTGTTGTAGCAGTAAAGAGCGGCGACGGTCACGAAGCCTTATATGTGGACCTGTTCAGCTCCCTTGATATCGTTACCAGGGCTTTAGCAATGCCCTCTGCAGAAGCTGCCGTATCCTCCATACAATATGATATATTCGCCAGGTCCGCAGCTCAGAGCGGGAATGACTTTATGAACGCCTGCTCCATAACTGAGGCTTCAGGCAAGGAAGTACTTGTGCTCCCCTATTCAAAGTCAGGACTTAAACCCTACAGGATAGGCTATACCTGCGGAGTATTCGATCTTTTCCACATAGGTCACCTTAATCTTTTGGAACGCTGCAAGACTATGTGCGACTACCTGATGGTAGGTGTCTGCGATGACGATTATGTAAGACAGATCAAGAAGACAAAACCCATTATAGAACTTGAAGACAGGGTTAGGATCCTTAATGCACTTGAGATAGTGGATGAGGCCTTCCCGGTAAATATCGAAGAGACTCAGGACAAGGTCCTGGCCTTAAGTAAATTCAACTTTGATGTCCTGTTCTCCGGCGACGACTGGAAGGGCTCAGAGCGCTACCTTAAGACAGAGGAGCAGTTTGCTGCACTGGGAGCATCCATAGAATACTTCCCTTATACGGCAGGAATATCAACTTCGGACATTAAGGTCAAAATGGACGATCTTTAAATATACGATTGCGTGTATTTGCAGTTATTACATACGAATGCGTAGAAAATCAGGAAATAAATTGCGAAATAATCAAAGAAATAGTTATTGATTTATTCGAATATAATAACTAAAATCAAATTACTGAATAAGACATTTTTCTATTCCTATTATCCCCATATTTGCGGCCACTCCTCCCAGGGTGGTCGCTACCATTTATAGGGGATCTTTGGACTTTCGTGTTTTCCCTATCTTAAATCTTATCCTTGAATGCGCCATAGCTTCTTTTGCCTGCAGCATATCGCCCCAGTTACTGAAGAATATCCTGCCCAAAGTCCTGACCTTCTCCTGGGATTCAGCGCTCATGAGATTCAAGCGGTCCAGCATGCCCTTTCTGCCCTTGAGACCTGCTCTGCCAAGCTGGCTCAGATATCCGCAGCCTGATGCCTCGAATACTGCAAAGACGTCATCTACAAAGAGTCTTCGTTCCACATTGTCCATGCTCTCGATCCAACCCGTCATGGTCTCATCGAACAGATCGCTCATCTTATCGTTACAGGGACATGTTATATATTCCCTGCCCTTGACCTGCCAGGTTACCGGATTATGCTGCATTATCCCGAACTCCGAGCTCTTTACGACTACAGGCTCTGTGCTGTTATAGAGCAATCTTCCGATAATGGAGCTCTCGGGAACGTATTTTACTATCCTGCCTGACAGGAACTTAAACTGCTCTGACTCAAAGGTCTCCTTATTAAATCCCGGCCCATCGTAATCGTAGATCTTGAGTATCCTGGAGGCGATGCCGGAGCTTACTCCGCTGGCAGCATATATGGCAAGATGACCACCCTTGGAATGTCCGCCTAACCTTATACCGGCAAATGAATCCGAGCTGATCTCCTCAAGATAGTCAGTTGCATGTTCCTCGGCAGGAACATTCCTGAAGCTTAAGTTAAAATCTTCCTTCCACCCTACAATGGTATCGTCAGTCCCCCTGTAGGATATAAATGAAACGCCGTCATCTGTTACGATCTCAATGGCTGCAAATTGCAACTCTATCGCAAGATCTATCCGGTTTACATAATTTCTTAATTTGGAATTCTTAAACCTTGCTGTGCCGGCCATCTTGCGGAGGAGGTACGGTGCAAATCTGATAAATGATCTGTCTTTATCAAGTTCTTCCGCAGTGTGCCTTTCAAAAAACAGCCTGCCGGCGTCTTCGAGGGAGATCTCCCCCTTGCCTATGCCCGGGACTATGCCTTCAAAGTCAACATAAGACAGGCAGGACAAAATAAGTCCGTCGATATCGTTAAAAGGGTCCTGCTTTAAAGTGAGGTCTCCTCTCCAGTCCATGTAATCCATTATTGTAGCCATACAAGTATTGTAATACTTTTACTTACAAATAGGGACAGTATTATATGATATTCGCTGCCATGTTCGCCATAACAGCGAACTCCCTAGCGAACTTTATACATTGTTGTAACAGCGATGGGTGAAATTCGCTGACATGTTCGCTATAACAGCGAACTCCTTAGCGGACTTTATACAATATTGTAGTAGTGTCCATTATTGCATGCAAAAACCCCAAAGTCTTGTCAACTTTTGGGGTTCACTTCACTTTTGGGGTTCGCTTTGTTTTTATCAGCCCTTGAGATCTTTAAAGACGGTCTCGCACTCAATAGCGAGGTCTTCTGATGTGAGGCGGTATGCCTCAAGGAGATCTTTTGGAGTGCCGGACTTACCGAAGGTGTCATTAACACCAAATCTTCTTACAAGGCAGGGGTGGCTCTCACAGACAGCTTCGCAGACTGCGCTGCCCAGACCGCCTACGATGGTGTGCTCTTCAGCTGTTACGATGATGCCTGTCTCTCTTGAAGCCTTTGCAATAGCTTCCTTATCGATAGGCTTGATCGTATGCATATCAAGGACTCTTGCATTAATGCCCTTGCTCTTTAATATCTCGTGAGCTTCAAGAGCTGTCTTGACCATTATGCCGCAGGCAATGATAGTAAGATCCTGACCGGGGCGCAGCAGATTGGATTTGCCGATAGTAAAGGGAACATCTGCGCCATACTCACCATATACTGAGGGTACTTTTGCTCTGCCGAGTCTAATATAGAACGGCCCCGGATTATCGATTGCTGCCTTGATGGCGAGCCTTGTGGATGCGCCATCTGAAGGGCAGATAACTCTGATGTTGGGGATAGATCTTATAACCGCCATATCCTCAAGACACTGATGTGATGCGCCGTCCTCACCTACCGTAAGACCTGCATGTGATGCACAGATCTTAACATTGAGGTTGGGATAGCAGATGGAATTTCTGATCTGCTCCAGGGGTCTCTCAGATGCAAAAGTTGCAAAGGATGAGCAAAAAACGATCTTGCCACAGGTAGCGATACCGGCTGCTGTAGCCATCATGTTGCCTTCTGCTATACCCATATTAAAGAATCTGTCAGGGTATACTTTCTTAAAGTCGCCTGTCTTGGTAGAACCAGACAGGTCTGCGTCCATAACGACTATCCTGGTATCTGAGCCGTACTCTGCGAGGGCCTTGCCGTATGCTTCTCTTGTTGCCATTTCACTCATATGCTTAGTCCTCCAAAGCCTTGATAGCGCTGTCTAATTCCTGTACTGCAACAGCATACTCCTCATCGTTTGGAGCCTTGCCGTGCCAGCCCGGATTATCCAGCATATAGGATACGCCTGTGCCCTTATGAGTCTTTGCAACGATAAAGAAAGGCTTGCCTGATCCCATATTGTCGTTAAAATCCTTCATTGCCGCTTCGATCTGGGCAAAATCGTGACCGTCTATTACTCTCGTCTCAAGGCCGAATGCCTTACCCTTGGCTTCGATATCTCCAAGGCTCATGACATCATCGACCTTACCGTCGATCTGAAGTCCGTTATTGTCCAGGATGATGCAGAAGTTATCGAGCTTATAGTGAGCTGCGCTCATAAGAGCTTCCCAGACCTCACCTTCCTGCATCTCACCGTCTCCTAAGATGGTGTATACCTTATAGTTTGTCTTATCCAGATACTTGGCATTGATAGCCATGCCGGATGCTGCGGAGATTCCCTGTCCCAGGGAACCTGTAGACATATCAACCCCCGGAGTGTACTGCATGCAGGGGTGACCCTGGAGGAAGGAATCGACCTTCCTTAACTTCTTCATCTCTTCAATATCGAAGAAACCCAAAAGTCCTAAAGTTGCATAGAGAGCAGGTGCGCAGTGACCCTTGGAAAGTACAAAACGGTTGCGTGCCGGGTCCTTGATATTTGCAGGTGATACATTCATCTCCTCGTTATAGATGTATGTGATCACATCTGCGCAGGACAGTGATCCGCCCGGATGACCGCTCTTTGCGTGGTAAACTCCTTCTATAGCCCATCTGCGGACTTTTGCTGCGAATAGCTTAAGGGCCTTTTCTTTTTCCTGTGTCATAAATCGCACCTTCCATCTGTTATTCTTATACCGTCTCTTGTATAGAGTCTCTTAACTCTCTTGCCGACGACACATGTTATCTCGTAGTTAATGGTACCTATCCTCTCAGCAAGTTCATCTGCCAGTCTATCCTTGCCGAAGACTATAACCTCGTCCCCAACCTTGGGTCTTATCTTAAGGTCAGTGGTATCTACCATGCACATATCCATACAGACATTGCCGACTATAGGGCATCTTACGCCGTCAACTAACAGCTCAAAACCGTTGGAGAGCCTCCTTGAGAGACCGTCTGCATAACCTATGCCGACAGTGGTGATCTCAGATGGCCTGTCTGATACAAAGTTTCTGCCATAGCTTACAGAAGTTCCCTCGGGAACCTGTTTTACGTGGATGACCTTGGCATACCAGGTCATTACCGGCACGAGATCTATCTTCTCCTTAGGTTCAGGACATCCGGGGGGCATTAGTCCATACAGGATTATGCCGGCTCTCACCATATCGAGATGCATCTCGGGAAATCTCAATATGCCTGCGCTGTTACATATATGCTTCTTGGTAAAGGTAACGCCTCTTGCCTCAAGCTCTCCTACCTGTCTCATGAACTGCTCATACTGGAATCTCGTATAAGCATCGTCATCCGTATCAGCCACGGCAAAATGGGAGAATATACCATAAGGGATAATTCCCGGGAGGCTTACGCACTTAAGGATCTCCTCGGTAGCCGTGCCGTCTGTGGGAAAACCTATCCTGCCCATGCCGGTATCCAGCTTAATGTGGATCCTGGCGCTCTTGCCCTGCTTTACTGCCTCATCAGAGATCGCCCTGGCTGTTTCATATGAATAAACCGCCTGGTCCACGTCATACCTGACAGCGTCACCAAAACGGCTTACATCTGTAAATCCTAATGTCATCATGGGAGCAGTGAT
>AUXO018196448.1_pt1 | contig 15068 bp, 13 predicted proteins | sample 768731 | NCBI WGS metagenome assembly AUXO01 (sample SAMN02715735, study PRJNA202380) | gut metagenome | biome: sheep rumen | host: Ovis aries | place: New Zealand: Palmerston North
CCCTATATGTCATTTCGTGGTTTGTGTTGGCCTTGATGACTATATATACGTTAGGGTTTTTCCGAGGAATTGTCTCTGCTGAATATAACATGCCCCTCTCTTTTGCATGTGTTCTCCCGTTTGTGTCGATTTATTCCCATCGACGTGTGCTTGACAAGCTGGCGGCTGTTTTCTTGTTTGTGGTGGTTTTGGCTATTGGGTCTAGAGGTGCGGCAGTGTGTATGGGGTTGTATATAGTTCTTGATTTGTTTCAGAAAAAAAGCAGGTGGCGCTTTGTGGCATTAATTTTAATCGTTGCTTTTTTCTACCTGCTACCATTGATAGCATCTTGGCTTAGCTCGATAGGTGTCGTTTCTCGAACCTTGACCATGTTTCTACAAGGTGAATTTTCATATGACTCAGGTCGAGCGTATATCAGAAATCATTTTATTGGACAATTGATGCAACATCCGTTGACGGGCATCGGATTATACGGAGATAGAGGGTGGGGTGAAGTCCCTTATTGTCATAACTTGTTTCTTGAAATTTTTCTTAATTTTGGTATCGTGTTTGGAGGAGTACTTATTGTGGTTGGTTTTGCGAAATTAGTGGCTCTTTATCGAAAATCGGATGTCGAAAATCGGAACAGGATCCTCCGCTATTTTTGTGCCTTGGTGATGCCATTAATGACATCAAATTCGTATCTTATCGATAGTGGATTCGCTGTTTTTATCGGATTGTGCTATTTAATTGCCAATGCTAAAACGACGCAACAAAATGCCGAAGACTACAAAAAATAAGGTTATAGACTCCATGATTTGGGCATCGGTGGACAAGGTGGGATGTTATTTCCTCTTATTCGTGTCCAATCTAATCTTGGTGCGCCTCTTGTCTCCAGATGACTTTGGATATGTGGCAATGCTCTTTGTCTTTTTGGATATTACGGGTATTATTGTCAATGGTGGGTTTATTACTGCGTTGATTCAGAAAAAGAATCCTTCGTCGAAGGATTTCTCCACTGTCTTTTATATTAACACGACAGTGTCTGTTGCGCTGTATTGGCTGCTCTTCTTTTTGGCACCGGCAATCGCCGATTTTTATTCACTGCCTCTGCTATGCAGTATGTTGCGAGTGCAAGCTCTCGCGCTTATTATAAACTCATTCTCTGTAGTTCAGTTGGCTGTACTGAGAAGGGAGTTGCGTTTTAAGTCTTTGGCCATAAGAAATATCTTGTCAAGTATTATCGGCATTGCTGTGTGTATTCCGTGTGCTATTTGCGGATTGGGGGTGTGGAGTTTGGTTATAAACATTTTAGTTCAGCGATTTTCAGGAGCTTTATTGTTATGGTGGACTTCAAAGTGGCGTCCTCAAAGAGAGTTTAGTTGGGCATCTGCAAAGGAGTTGTTTGGGTTCGGCGGGTTTATGATGTTGTCTTCACTTATTGCTTCGATTTATGGGAATTTGCAGAGTTTGCTTGTGGGAAAGTTTTTCTCTGCCACGGCTTTGGGATATGTCAATCAGGCAAAAAAACTTGAAGAAGTACCCTCGGGAGCATTATCTACAGTTGTGACACAAGTGTCGTTTCCTGTATTCTCCAAGTTGCAAGATGACCTTTCTACATTGAGATATGGGTTTCAGAAGAACATAAAGTCAATTCAATATATTAATCTTCCCATGGTTTTTTTGTTGATGGTTATTGCCGAGCCTTTAATACTTTTACTTTATGGAGAAAAATGGGCGGAGTGTATTCCTTATTTCCAAATATTATGTTTTTCGCGGTTATTAGGCGTGTTAGTGCCATTGAATATGTCTATTATTGGTGCTATGGGGAAGGGCAAATTATATTTCTTGACACAGTTCTTTAAATGTGTATTCTCAATAGCGGTTATTGCATTAAGTGTTCATCACGGCATCTATGCATTGCTTATTGCGTTGGCATTGATTCCATATTTTGATTTCTTTGTCTGTTCTTTGATAAATCAGAAATTGATAGGTTATGGTTTTTTCCGCCAGTTGGGTGATACTCTTCCCACGATGGGGGTTGCCTTGTTTTCTGCATTGTTAGTTTCTTGCCTCAAGTTTGTTATCCCATGTCATCCATTCATTGTTATGGGATTGCAGGTGGTGGTTTATATGGTGTTATTCACGGGATTTACAAAGCTATTCAAGTTTGAGTCATACACTCTATATAGGGATGTCATAAAGAGGAAGTTAAAATGTTCCAAATAAAAGAATATGCATAATATGAATTATAAAAAAGGCAATAAAGTAATTATATGGGGTAAGGACGGATACAATCCCCTTGGACTTTTGCGTGAATTGCACGATGTGGCTGACGTGACTTTTTTGCTCTATGGAGGTTCTAAACTATGTGCAACGAAAAGTCGCTATTGTACAAACTTACACCAGACGAAAAGTCTAAAAGAGGGATTGGAATGGTTGCTAAGTAGTTATAAAGACGAACCTCAAAAACCATTTATTATCCCAACGGGTGATTTGGTAGCAGAATATATTGACCTAAACCGAGACAAACTGTTACCATATTTTTACTTGACCGGGACAACGGAGCAGGGCTTGTTGACTAAAGTTATAGACAAGAACTATATGAACCAGTTGGCTGTGGAATGTGGTTTTTTGATACCACAAAGTATTCCTTGTCAATGGGATACTGATATCAGTAAAGTGAAATATCCTTGTTTGTTAAAACCAGACAAAAACCGCCTCGATCACGGAAAGGAGTTTAAAACAAAAAAATGCACAAACGAGACAGAACTCAAAACGGTTCTCAACAACGTGAGCAAAAAGTCCTGTTTTGTTTTACAGGAGTTTGTCCAACAACAGTATGACGCATTGGTTTATGGTTGTAGGACTGATTCTGGTAAAATAGTATTGGCTGGGGTGTTAATGAAAGATCGTTGGGATACCTGGGGTGGTTCACATGGTTATATGACACCAGAGCTGCCGAACTGCATAAGTGAACAAGCCATAGAACGGTTTTTGTCAAAGATAGACTATCGAGGGCCTTTTAGTGTTGAATATGGAATTCATGATGACAAGGCATATTTTTTTGAATTTAATTTGCGCAACGATGGAACGTCCCATTGTTTTTATCAGACTGGTGTAAATATTCCCCAGATATGGATTCTTGACACGTTAGGTATTGATTATTCGGATTTGCCTGTTAAAATAGATGGATACCATGATTTTATTGCCATTGCTGATGACTTTTTTAACAATGTAACTACAGGAAACATTTCAGTAAAGCAGTGGAGGGCAGACAAGAAAAAGGCAACAGTTTTTAGGGTTTATGACAAAAACGACCTGAAACCTTATTATTATAATTTAATGGTGTCGGCTTTGCGCCCCGTTAGGGATAAACTGCGTGTTTTGAAGAAAAAACTGAAGAAATGAACCGAAAGCGTATCATCATCAATGCTGACGACTGTGGCAAATCGCAGTATGTGAACGGGCAGATAGAAGAGGCTATTCTTGCCGAAAAGATAACCAGCACCACGGTGATGGCCAATATGGACGACTTTGAAGGTGCCGTGGCCCTTTACAAGAAGTATAACGACCGTATTTCGTTTGGTTGGCATATTAATTTGACGGAAGGAAAGCCGTTGCTGAAAAGCCAGCTGCTGCTCGACAAAGGTTATTATGTTGAAGAAAACGGGGAAGTGGTGTTCAATGGAAGGGCGTTTAAGAACAAACTGTTGTCAAATGGGATGAAAAAGGCCATTGCACTGGAATTGAATCAGCAATGCAATAAATTGCGTGACAGCGGTATTGTAATTAGCCATGCCGACAGTCACCAGCATATTCACACCACTCCAAGTTTGTTTTTCTTGATTCCAAACGTGTTGCACAGTTTTGGCATTGACAAGTGCCGCAGGATAAAAAACACCGTCAGCCCTGCTTACAATCGATGGATTAGGAATGCATGGGCTTTGCCCTACAAGATGAAAGGAATCAAGCTCACCGATACCTTCTGCACCTTCGGGCAGTATTTCCCTAAGATGACATTGGCTGTCGGGGACACCGTGGAACTGATGTGCCATCCTGGTCATGATGGAGATTGGTACATCAAGGAATATGAGCTTTTAAAATCAACCGACTTGCGAAAAACAGATTTTCATTTCATAACGTATAGAGATTTATAATTATGCGTATCCTTCAAATATCCAATGGCTTGGTCGTGTCAAAGGTCCATGCCAATCTTTATAAAGCATTGTCCGAGCAAGGGATTGTCCAAACCATCTATTGCCCGGTGCGTGATGCGAAGCAGGTTGGAAAGAATAATGTTGCCATAGAAGGCGCAGATATCATTTATGATAATGTGATTAAGCCGTACCATCGGTACCTCTATCATATAAAACGGAGTGCAATCTTTCGCTCATTGCGCAGAAAAGTTGACTTCAAAGATTATGATTTGGTCCATGCTGCAACATTGTTTTCCGATGGCGGTCAAGCTTACAAGATTTATAAGAAATATCATATTCCTTACGTTGTGGCGGTGCGTACTACTGATGTCAGCGGTTTTCTTGAAAATCTTCCCAACACATGGGGCGCCGGTAGGAAGATTCTGCGCAATGCCAAGATGGTTTTCTTCATCTCCAAGGCATTAATGGACAGATTTGCTAACCACAAGGTGATTAAACCAATTCTGCCAGAAATAAAGGATAGAATGCTTTTAGTACCGAATGGTATCGAGGATTATTTCCTTGAACGCACCAGCCATGAGCCACATTCAGGCCATAAAGTTCTTTATGTGGGTGACTTCTCACCAAACAAGAATGTGCTTCGTTTGGGTGAGGCTGTTCTTCAATTACGGAATGAAGAGGGCTTCCGTGATTTAACTATGACATTGGTGGGCGGAGGAAAAACCAACAGCAATGAGGTGCAGGTGATGATTGAGAACCACCCAGAGGTGTTCAAGTTCCTCGGGCCGATTTATGATAAAGACAAGCTTTGTGAAGTGTTCCGCTCACATTCGGTGTTTTCTATGCCGTCAATTACTGAGACATTTGGATTGGTCTATATAGAGGCTTTGACGCAGAACCTACCTGTGATTTACACCAAGGGGCAGGGCATTGACGGCCTGTTTGATGAATCAGTTGGAATAGGCGTGAACCCTTTGTCGGTTGAAGAGATAAAAAATGCCATCAGGACAATCCTTGAATCGCCAGATGACTTTTCAAATAAAACTGTTGATTTTGAAATGTTCAGATGGCCTAAAGTGGCGGGGAAATATATGTCCTTCTACAAACAAATAATGAATAAGTGATAAAACTGCAGGATTAATAATAAACTTTACAATGAACATACTTTACATCCACCAGTATTTTGTGACTCCATACGAGTCAGCAGCAACTCGGTCTTATTGGATTGCTCAAGAATTAATTAAAAGAGGTCATCAAGTAACTATGATCTCATCTACGAATGGCGAAAAGCATAAACCAGGTGTGGAAATGATTGACGGCATAGAGGTGCACTATCTCCTCAATCCTTACGACAACTATATGTCTGCCCCACGCAAGATTTGGGCTTTTGTCAATTTCATCCGTCTGGCTATACGGGAAGCGAAGCAGAAGAAGAACGTCGATTTGGTTTATGCCACATCCACCCCTTTGACCATCGGCTATATTGCTATGCGTTTGAAGGCGAAGAAGAAATGGCCTTACGTGTTCGAGGTACGTGACCTCTGGCCCGAATTCCCCATTCAAATCGGTGCCATCAAAAACAAAATGGCAATACGTTTTCTGCGTTCCATGGAACGTAAGATATATCAGCGATCGGAGTTCGTGGTGGCCTTGAGTCCGGGTATGCAGGATGGCGTTATCGCTGCCGGTACACCGAAAGAAAAGACGACCATGATTCCTAATATGAGCAAACCCGACAAGTTCTATCCGCACGAACCCTCGGCTGAGATAGTGGAAAAGTTCGGACTTGACTTGACAAAGTTCAATGTCATCCATTTCGGTTCAATGGGTCGTGCCAACGGCTTGCAGTATATTGTTGAGGCTGCCAGGGTATGTAAAGATAAAGGTGTTGATGATATTGAGTTTATTTTTATGGGGTCGGGGGCCACGGAACCTATAATAAAAGGTATGTGCAAGAAGTATGCTTTGACCAACGTGAAGTTCTTGGGACATCACAATATGGCTACCGTGGCTGAAGTAGTGAACTGCTGCGATGCCAGCATAACATCCTTCATGGATCTGCCCATCTTGGCCACCAACTCACCGAATAAACTATTTGACTCACTCTCTGCTGGTATTCCGATAATTGTCAATTCGCCTGGATGGACAAAGGATATGGTTGAGCAGCATAACTGTGGTTTCTATGTCGATGTGAAGCACCCTGAGCAGTTGGCTGATAAACTGATAGAAGTTAAGGACGACAAGGAACTGTTGGCTGAGTGGGGGCGCAATGCCCGCAAGCTTTCAGAGGAAGTGTACGATAAGGATATTCTGACTGCACAAGTTGCTGATGTGATGGAATCGGTGTATAAAAAAGTTCGTAAAGGTTGATAAAGGTTACAGATTAAAGAACTTGAATCTTTTAATCTCTAAACTTTCAACAGACTCTCTGCCTGGCTCCAAATGAGACATGGTCTTGAGCACCGCTGAAATAAAATCAAATGTAGCGAAAAACCTGTAACCGGTAACCATTATTTAGTAACCCGTAAACATTACAAAATCTGTAACCCGTAACCTCTAACCTGTAACCTTTACATAGCATGTACAAGCATTTTTTCAAACGTCTATTCGACTTTCTAATTTCATTGGTGGCAATCATCTGTCTGTCGCCAATTTTCATCGTTGTGACGATTTGGCTCCATTTTGCCAACAAAGGGGCTGGGGCTTTCTTTACACAGGTTAGGCCTGGGTATCACGGCAAGCCATTCAAGGTGATTAAATATAAGTCGATGACCGATGAAAGGGATGAAAACGGGGAGTTATTGCCCGATGCACAGCGTCTTACCAACGTGGGGCGTTTTGTGCGATCAACCAGCCTTGACGAATTGCCGCAATTGTTCAATATCTTTAAAGGTGATATGTCGCTCATTGGGCCACGTCCTTTGCTGATGCAGTATCTGCCGCTTTATAGTCCAGAACAGGCTCGCCGTCATGATGTACGACCGGGTATTACGGGTTGGGCACAGGTGCATGGACGCAACCATTGTAAGTTGAGCGAAAAATTCAAACTCGACGTTTGGTATGTTGACCACTGCACACTATGGACTGATATTTGCATTATTTGGATGACGGTGATGAATGTGTTGAAACGTTCGGATATCGGAGAAGGTGCCGAAGATATGAAAGAAGTGGACGATTTGCATTTTTCCGAGATATACCACAAAAATGATAATAATATCGACCATAATTGAAAATACAAACATTAAATATAAATATTATGAAGGAATTGGAAGGTAAAAAACTCCTTATCATAGGTGCATCGAATAGCGAAGTCGATGTGGTGAAAATAGCTCAGTCTTTGGGCTGTTATGTTATCGTTACCGATTTCAGATCTGGGAAAGATTTTCCAGCCAAAACAGTTGCCGATGAGGCCTGGGATATTAGTTGGACAGATTATGATGCATTGGAGAAGAAATGTCGCGAAAACAAAATAACGGGCGTTATGGCTGGTTTTAGCGAGATTCGAGTTGATGCTATGATTGAGATTTGTGAACGCCTTGTCTTGCCTTGCTATATAAACCGCGAACAGCTTGAAATTACACGCGACAAAAATAAGTTCAAGCATCTATGCAAACAATATGGTGTGCCGATTGTTAACGAGTACGATCCCAACAATGCCAATATCCAGTTCCCGGTCATCATTAAGCCTACCGACCGTGGTGGCAGCATCGGCATCAATGTGGCCTATAATGCAGATGATTATAAAAAATATCTGGCCTACGCCTATGAGATGTCATTAACAAAGAGTGTGGTGGTGGAAGATTTCATAGGCGACGGAGTGAAATTCGACTGCACCTATTACATCAGCGGAAAGCAGGCTGTTCTGATTGAAACCTGTGACACCACAATGCTTGCTCCCGAAAAAGGGTATGAAACAATGCAGAAAGCTTGGTCGTTCCCTTCGAGGTTTGAGAAGGAATATATTGAACAGGTTGATACCAATGTTCAAGCCATGCTTTCCGATTTGGGTATGGAGTGTGGTGTGGCCAACATCTCGTTCTTCTACCGCAATGGTAAGTTTTATGTGTTCGAAACCGGTTTTCGTCTTGGCGGTGGTCATTCGTTCGACTACCAGCGTGCCAGCGGTGGAATTGATTTCCTGACATTGATGATTAAATATGCTTTTGGTGTGCCTTTCAAAGTAAATGTAGAATTGCCAAAGGATAGGGGATTTGCCTTGACCTATAGTCCGTATTTCAAACCAATGGGAGAAAGTGTTGTCGAGCAAATCGTTGGTTATGAAGATGTACGTAACATGAAAGAGATAATAACTTTTATGCCTATTATCTATGATGATTACGTTATTGAAAATGACAAACCAATGAAGATTATGATGATTACACTGTATGCCAAAGTTTTGGACACCATTATAAATGATATTGCCTACATCAACAAAACATTGAAGGTGAAGACCAACAAAGGCATCTGTCCGGTATATGGTGAGTTGACAGAGAAAGACATACTCACTGCATTAAAACCATAATGAGATGAAAATAGGAATAATCAAAGAGACCAAGACCCCGGTTGATAACCGAGTGGCTTTGTCGCCCAAGCAAGTGGCTGAATTAAACGCCAGATTTCCGCAACATGAAATCGTAGTCCAATCAAGCGATATACGAGCTTTCTCCGACGATGAATATCGTGACGAAGGAGTGCGTGTGGTTGACCATGTAGACGACTGCGACTTACTATTTGGTATTAAAGAGGCCAAAATTGAGAGCCTGATTCCTAACAAGCACTATTTCTTTTTCGGCCATATCGCCAAAATGCAGGAGTATAATCGCCCGCTGCTGCAGGCCTTCATGCAGAAACATATCACTTTCTGCGACTATGAATATTTGGTTGACGACAACAACATTCGTGTCTGCGCCTTTGGTTGGTGGGCTGGTGTGGTGGGCGTTTACTATACCCTTCGTGGCTATGGTTTGAAGTACAAATTGTATGAACTGCCCAAGCCTGGCCGTCGCTTCACGCTTGATCAACTGTTTGATGCACTGAAAGGCATTGAGCTGCCCAAGGTGAAACTGATGGTGACAGGTGCAGGCCGTGTGTCGCAAGGTGCACAGCATGTGCTGGAGAATATCGGTGCCATAAAGGTGAGCGAGGAGGAGTATCTCGACACCGACAAAGTTGAGCGGTTGTCCTATTGTGTGGCCGATGTTGACCGTTTGGTGAAGCGCAAAGATGGTGGTGCGTTCTCGTGGAACGACTTCACACACAATGCCAAGGAATACGAAAGCGACTTTATGCGCTTTGCCAAGAAGACCGACGTGCTTATCTGCGCCCATTTCTGGGGACCTGAAGCACCTGTCTATCTCAGCGAAGATGACTTGCGCAACCCCGACATGCGCATCCGCATGATAGGTGACGTAACCTGCGACATCAAGGGCAGCATCAAGTCAACTGTACGTCCCGCCACACACGACGACCCATACTACGACTACAATCCAGTCACCGAGCAAGACGAAACGGCATTCTCTTCGACGAATAATATTACTGAAATGGCTGTGGACACCTGTCCCAACGCCTTGGCTATGGACACCAGTGCCTATTTCGGCGACATGCTGACGAAGCATGTGTTCGAGCCGTTGCTGAAAGGTAAACACTCGGATGTGATTGACCGTTCAATGATATTGAGAAATGGTGAACTGACACCGAGATTTGACTACCTTACTGACTTTGCGAGGTCGAAGTAAGTATTTATTGTAACACTATTCAATCATTTTACAAATATGGGAATGAAAGCTTTTGTAACAAAGTTCTTCAAATATCTGAAGTTCTGTAGGTCTGGCGGTTATACTAATTTGTCGGTTTCTTGGGTGGACTATGGGGATATGCTAAAAGGGAAAAGGGCGATTGTGACTGGTGGCAGTGATGGTATTGGACTAGCAATGGCAAAAAAGCTTTTGGCATTGGGAGCAGATGTGGTTATTACAGGAAGAGACGAACAGAAGTTGAAAAAGGCAAAACGACAGTTGAATAGTGATCAACTGAATATTTATCGCTGGGATGTGTCGGATATGGCAAACCAGGAGGCTAATTTCCTTAATGCTGTTGACAAACTGGGGGGGGTGGATTTGTTTGTGAATAACGCAGCAATGGTGTCATTCCATTCCATCTCCAATATGGATGAATCCTATTATGATAAGATGCATTCCACAAATGTAAAATCGGTGTATTTTCTATGCAGGATGGTGGCCGAATATTACAAAAAGCATAATGGTGAGGCTGGAGGTAAAATCATCAACATATCCTCGATGAATGCTTTTTTCAATGACGAGTATCTTTATTCGATAACGAAGAATGATATAAATAGGATAACTGCCTCTTTTGGGAAAAAATATGCCCCATTCAACATACAAATCAATGCAATAGCACCAGGTGTGGTTGCGGCAAGTGTTAATAAGACAGATTGGAAGAGCAATGCATACTGTTCTTGTAATCAAATAAAGAGAATTATTCCACCAGAAGAAATAGCTGAGATTTGCGCATTTCTTGCCTCAAACTCTGTCAATTGTATAGTAGGTCAAACAATATCTGCCGATGGCGGAGAAACCTTATGATTATGGAATACGTGGATTGTAAAGGCATACAGTTGCCTTTGTTGGCCTTGGGAACTTATTCTATGCACAATGGTATTTTGAAAGGAGTTGTTGATGATTGTGTCAAAAACGGCTATTATTTGTTTGATACGGCTCAGTTGTATGAGAATGAAGAAGAATTGTGGGATTTCTTGAAACAACAAAAAGCCAAAGGCGAAAAGATATTATATCAAACCAAGATACCAGGAAAATTCTTACAGGGAAGCAAACGATGGCTGTATTTGGACAAAAAGAGTGTGAAACAGCAGTGCGTGAACAAGTATTCATATATGAATGGTTCATTACCTGATGTTTATTTGTTTCACTCGCCTTTTATGGGGTTTGAACAACAATATATTAAACTACTCGATTTCCAACAGAAATATCATATACCGTTTATTGGCATTTGTAATGTGAGTGTTGATGAAATAAATTCGTTGTATAATGTTACTGGAAAATATCCGCAGGTGGTTCAAGTTGAAATACATCCATATCATTCAAATCGAGTATTGGTTGATTATTGTAGGGAGAAAGGAATTATAGTGGAGGCCCGATCGCCATTAGCACATGGCGACGCTTTGGCGGATTGGATGGGTGAATCTATTCTGACGGATTTAGCTTGTGCATATAATAAAACAGTCCCTCAGATTATTCTTCGTTGGATTACACAACAACAAGTAATAGTTGTTACTCGAACAACAAATCCGCAACATATTGAAGAAAACTTGAATATCTTTGATTTCCATCTGACACATCGGGAAATGGAAAAGATTTCAAGCTTGAATAAAAACAAATCATTTGGTGTAAAATCAAAGTATAACAAATAAAAAATTATTATGAATTTACATTTTTATCAGAATGTCTATGACGAGCTTTGGATGAGAAGTAAGTATAAGTATATGGTTGAAAAATATACTAAGAATCCAGAACGATTGGAACTACAAAAGAATTTTCCATTAACGGATGAGCAAAAGAGACAGATAGATGATTATTATTTAACCTATTTTGGAAAAAAAATTCCTTACGAGTGTCATCAGAATTTTGCAGTACACACAGGTGTCTTTCGACATGACTATTTTGCTGATTATCTTTTCATGCCATATTTTGAGCATTTTATGAATGAGAAACGCAGTTATGCTACAGCCTTTTCTGACAAGGGTAGCTTGCCATTCCTTGCACAGGCAGCCAATGTTAAAATGCCAAAGCAACTTTTGGTGAACCAGTATGGAATCTACAGGGATGCATATAATAATGTTGTGAGTTTAAAGCAGGCGTGTGAGATTCTTTCAAATGTGGGTAAGGTGTTCATCAAGCCAACTATTGAATCAGGTTCAGCAAAGGGAGTTTTCTCCGCTAATTTTGAAAATGGCATTGATAAAAAAACAGGCAAAACTGTGCAAGAAGTTATGGAGTCCAATCCAACTACTCGGAGAAATTTTGTAATTCAAGAATTCATGAAATGTCATGAAGACTTGGCTAATCTGTATAGTGGTAGTGTCAATACTTTCAGAGTTGTTACTTATCGTTGGAAAGACGATTTCTATGCAATGCCGGGAGTGCTTAGAATAGGAAGTGGAGGTGGTGAAGTTGATAATGCTCATGCTGGCGGAATGTTTATCGCTATTGAGGATGACGGAACGCTCAAAGGCGACGCTATGACAGAGTTTATGAAAGTTTACCAGAAACATCCCGATAGTGGTATAGTATTTGATGGTTATAAGGTGGCTTGTTACCCTAAAGTATTGGAAGCTGCTTTGAAATTGCAAGGCATGGTTCCCGAATTGGGAACAGTCGCTTGGGACCTCACTATAAGCGAATCAGGAGAACCTGTGTTAATCGAGGCGAATTTCATTTTTGGCGGTTTTTGGATTATTCAATGCGCCCACGCTTGCGCCCCGTTTGGTGAACGCCAGCCAGAAGTCCTTCAATGGATAAAAAAAATGAAAGGTATTCCTGCTAATCAAAGAGGAAGGTATGCTTTTGGTTATTAAACTAGTCTAAAATGAGCGAAGTAGCAATCAAAAACATCTCTTATGGCCATCTAAAAGAGGGTGGTTGGCTGACCGACAACGACCGCTATGGTTTGGCGGCTTTTATTGATGAAAATGTCAGAAAAACATTTTTGGACAGTCCATTTAACGATAATCCTGACAAGACGGCTATTATGCTGGCTGTTGACGGAAGTGATATAGTTGGCAGACATTTACTTTATGGCACCAAAATAAAAAATGGTGAATCCACCGTAGATGCGCAGTCTTCAGGAAGCACAGAGGTCGATATTAGTCAGCGAGGTAATGGTATTGGGTCAAAAATCAACAAATATACTCTTAATAACGAAGAGTACCCAATTTATATTTGCTCCTTGCTGTCACCCGCATGTTTGTCGTTGATGCGCAAACCAGAAAACGGTTGTGTCATTTTCGACTTTCCGCAATTAGTCAAAATTATCAACACGGAGGCAGCCTTTGGTTGCAGAGGTGTTAAAGGTGGTTTGCTATGGGTATGCAAGACTATTGGCAACGCGATGGTCGGTTTGCTGAACATTCCATGCAGAATAAGAATATCAAAGCTTACGAAGAAATACTTTGTTGTTCATGAAGAGCATGTTCCAGGTTGGGCTGGTGATATGTGCCTTAACGATGGTCATAAGTATGCGGAATATCATAGTGTGGAATGGTTGGAGTGGAATCTTACCCACACCCTATCGGGTCACCCAGAAGACAAACAAAATTTCTACACGATACTCGACAGAGAGAATAAGGTGGCAGGTTTCTTTATGACAAAGATAAGGGTACGTAGAGACATCGCTAAATACGACAAAATGATTAGCGGAACCCTGTGTGAATGGGCGACTGTAAATGGCGATTTAAGTGAGTCTGACATAAATCTGCTGGCTTTTTCGACTTTTCCAAAGAATTGTTACCAAGTACTTACTGTAACTGATGATTCAATCACAGAAAAAGAATTGCGTCGTATGGGATTCGTTACTCGTGGAAGTATGCAGATGGGTATCAAAGACAAACTTCACCAATATCCGGAAATGGCTGACCAGTCAAAATGGCGGATAAGATATGGATGCTGTAATTCTATACTATATTAAAAAAAACGTTATGGGAAACAATATGCATCGTTTACAGGCGATGGAGCTTGAAATGACCAAAGTCCTTTTGGCCGTGTGTAAAAAACACAACCTGAAAATATGGGCTGATTCGGGAACCTTGCTTGGTGCTGTAAGGCACAAGGGCTTTATTCCGTGGGATGACGATATGGATTTTGTGATGTTTCGGGATGATTATGACAAGCTTAAGACGATTGCCGTAAAAGAAAAGTTACCAGAGCCATATTACTTTGAAATACGCCAAACCCTTATCAGAATAAAACACAGAGGAACAACTATGTTTGCCACAAATGTAAAATATCCAGATGAAAGAGGAGGAGGCAATGGTGGAGATATCTGGGTGGATATAATATGTATGGACAAACTCCCAAAAGTTGATGAGGATTTCAAAAAGCAATGGACAAAGATGCGTGAATACGATAGAGTTGCTAATAACAAGGACAGCATTAATTTTGCTAAAGTAAAGGGCTTGTCAAGCAAGTTATGGCATCTTTTCTGCTTGTTTTGCAACACAAAGAAAAGAGAAGTAAAAATCGATGAGTTTTGCAAACAATATCAGGATTACGATTGTGAAACCGTCACAAAGCCTGCTCTTTATTTGAGAATGGCTAAATTTAAGGATGCTGACAAAATGCATTTGTTTAACAAGCATTGGTGGGACGGAACGATATATCTGCCATTTGATGGGATAGAGATGCCCTGCCCATCCAATTACGATGCTGTATTAAAATCGATGTACGGCAATAATTATATGACACCAATTCAGGATGCTTCAGTTCACGGTGATGTTGTGATAGATCTTGACCGCCCGTATCAAGAGGTTGTAAAGGAACTGCTTTCTAAAGTGCCTTGGTGGAAACGCTTTTTGTACAAGTATTAAATCCTATCATATATGCAAGCAATCATTCTCGCTGCCGGTATGGGGCGGCGTTTGGGCGAATATACCCAAGACAATACGAAATGCATGCTCGAAGTCAATGGTGTGAAACTCATTGACCGGGCATTGGAATATCTATACAGGGCACATATCTCACGTGTGGTTTTGGTGGTGGGCTATAAGGCGCAAAATGTTATCAACTATGTTGGCACAGACTATAAAGGGATGAAGGTGGAGTATGTCACTAACCCTATCTACGACAAAACCAACAACATCTACTCGCTCTATCTTGCCAAAGACTACCTGAAGGAAGA
>AUXO012790635.1_pt1 | contig 15067 bp, 19 predicted proteins | sample 768731 | NCBI WGS metagenome assembly AUXO01 (sample SAMN02715735, study PRJNA202380) | gut metagenome | biome: sheep rumen | host: Ovis aries | place: New Zealand: Palmerston North
CAGACACATCACCAGCCACAAAAACTCCTGGAATAGATGTTTCTCCATATTCGTCCACAATCGGCACCTGTCCGCCTCTCTTCGGATTATCCTCCATCTTGCAGCCTGCCATTTTTAAAAGCTGCGACATCGGAGATAAACCTACCGCAACGCAAACGGTATCTACGTCAAAATGTTTTTCTGTTCCAGCAATGAACTGAAACTTAGAATCAACCTCCGCTATCGTTACTCCCGTAACATGGTCTGTACCTTCAACCTCTTTGATTGTGTGGGACAGATAGAAAGGTACACCCGTTCTCGACACTTTGGCAGCATGAACACCATAGCCTCCTATCCTTGGTGCTGCATCTGCGAGTGCTACCACTTCACACCCACACTGTAAGAGCTGAAAACTTACCACCAATCCAACATTACCAGTTCCAAGCATCAGCACCTTCTCACCCGGCTTTATTCCATGCATATTCATCATCGTCTGAGCTGCACCGGCTCCAATCACTCCTGGAAGTGTCCATCCCTTAAAATTCACCATATTCTCTGCTGCACCGGTAGCAACTATAATGGCATCCCCTTTATAATGCTCAATCTCCCCTTCACGCTTCACGGTAATTTCCTTTTCCATATACATTCCAATTACCGTTGCATTTAGCCGAACCTCTACACCCAACTCCGTTGCTTCCTCTAACAACTGCTTGCCGATGTTAAATCCTCTGATTTTTGCCTTATGTTCTTTTGAACCAAAAAATTTGTGAATCTGTTTAAACAGCTGACCACCTGGTCTTTCATTTTCATCAAAGACAACTACCTGCAGTCCTCTTTTGGCTGCCTCAATCGCAGCGGACAGACCCGAAGGGCCGGCTCCTACTATAATCAAATCATATCTCTTCATGACTTCTTCCTCCCTTACTGTTTATCAAATGGTTCCGCAGATACTCCATACTGTGTCTGAACCACCATATTTTCTTTCAATGGTGTGACACAAGTTCTAACATTTAGTTCTCCATCTACGACCATAACACAGTCCGTACATCTTCCAATCGCACAGAACACACCTCTCGGTTCATGCTTTTTCTGCGTATAACGGTGAATCACAACCCCATTTGCTTTCAATGCTGCCATAATAGGTTCACCTTCAAATCCCTCCATCACTTTTCCATCATATGTAAACTGAACTTTTCGCCCTTTTTCCGGGACACCCAGAATTGGATGTTCTTCTAATCTGATTGCCATACCTTATACCTCCTTTGAAATAATTGCTTCCATCATCAATTCTACATACTGTGTTGGACGATTTAATGCTGTCGTCCCAACCATGGTAAACAACGGTCTTACATCGTGAAATTTTTCCCTAATTAAATCCATTTCCTGATTCCTCCTTCAAACTATGCCAATTCAGGTTCCTTCCACAAGTTCAACTTAGTACCAATCCCTTTTTTCAAAGCATTCCGATAACAAATCGTTCCCCATGCTACATCCTCAACAGGCATTCCTCCTATAGAATAGATAACAATCTCATCTTCTTTTTCATGAACCGGTGCCCTTCCTAACAACACATCTCCCAAATCAACAAGCTGTGACTTTTTCATCGTTCCTTTTACAATCTGATCCTCTACATTAACTGCCGGAATTGGAATGGTATGATACGCCGGATAATCCATCTCCTCTTCCCACGCTTCGTATAGCATAACATTATCCGCCACCATTCTGGCTCTATGCTCTACAAAATCTTCATCGAATCTTGCTGCCGTCGGACAACAAAACATGGCTCCGGGTTTTATCCATTCCTCCTTCACATACGGATAAGTTGATGGATCACCAGTTGGACTTGCTGTTGCGATACATATGATATCAGCTCCCCTTACCGCATCTTCCTCACTATCGACCACATCAATATTGGTAATCTGTGGAAATTCTTCTTTTATATATTTCACAAATGCTAATGTTGATGGAGAATCTGGTCGGCTGCCTTTTATTTTCACAGTATCTATCTTCTCACGTACTGCCATTGCTGCCGCAAGTGCCGTTTTATTCATAACACCAGGACCAATAATTCCAATCACCCGACTATCTTCCTTTGAAAAATACTTAATGCCTACTCCCGGAACAGCTCCCGTTCGATATGCACTTAATAAGTTTGCTGACATATAAGCAACCGGAGCACCAGTATCCTTATCATTTAATGTCAGCATCAATATGGAACGTGGAAGTCCCTTCTTCTTATTTTCAACATTGGAGCCATACCATTTCATTCCTGCCATATCAAATTTTCCTCCCAGATACGCAGGCATTGCCATGAATCTCCGGTCAGGTCCATCAACCGGCATGTTAGGAAATGGTGAGGACTCAGGAAAAGACACCATACATCCATGGGAATTACCGTTTGCTCCCCCCATCCTGTAATCTCCCACCTTCATGAGTTTAAACATTTCCTCCATGGCCTCCACACAGGAAGCCATATCCTTTACACCTGCCTTTATCATGTCCTCTTCATTTAAATATAAAAAATCTACTCTTGGATATGTCATATTAACGCCTTGCCTTTCTTTAATTCATTTATGATATTTTTGATATAGCTCATGTTCCATTGCCATGACTTCCTTTATCTGAAACGGCTTAAAAAGTGGTCGTTTCATCACTTTTTTTATCCATATTGCTCCATAGACTGCAAGAAGCAAAAAAATTCCTATACTAAGTTTGTAAATTCTTAGTTTTACATCCAGATTGGAATCAATATTATATAACATCCAGACCGTTCCTACGATTCCTATCATCGGCAGCACCGGACTCAAAGGCACCCGAAAGGTACGGGGTGCTTTGGGCAGTCTTCTTCGTAAAATTAAGACATTGAGATGAGATATAATGTACGCCATCATCCAGAATACACAGCCCGTCAATATCAAAAAGGACAATTCATCTGTTGTTGATAATCCAGTCAGATTAATCAAAATCATAATTCCGCCGATTGATAAAATACCAACATAAGGTGCCCCTTTCTTATTTGTCTTCATAAACACCGAAGGAAGCAGCTTGATTTTCGCCATTCCAGACATAATCAATCCCAACGAGGCAATCGCAGTATTCACGGTACTTGTTACTGCAAGAACAGACACAAGCACCATCCATATTGTTCCAGCCTTTCCCAATAACAAACTTCCATATAATACATGCGGTGTAGAACTCTGTGCCAGGGCTTCCCATGGTGTGTAATGGCTAAAGCCAATTACCATCACAGCCTGCATAAGAAAGACTAAAAGTAAACTGAGAACCATTCCAAGTGGAACATTTCTTCTCGCATTCTTAACCTGCTTAGAAATAGGAACCACATATTCACACCCTAAAAACAAAAAGAATGCCAATCCACAAAGTGAAAAAATATCTTTGGGGTTACCAGAGATTACTGTCGATTGATGAACAACCTGACCATTTCCCCATTCAAAGCATCCAATCAGACCCATAATCAATAGTGATGCTACTAACGCATATGCCACAAAATCCTGAATCTTTGCAAACATATCAATTCCATTTAGATTTGCTAAAATCAGTACAACTAGCAATACTGTGCAGTAAACCTGACTAGGAATACCTGCTCCTGCAAAAACAGTACTTAACGTATTTCCAAACATTGCACATTCCGCACTGCCACAAATTGTATTACATACCAGATATCCTCCAACCATCACAATAATTGTAAGAAAAGGGCCTACACCCGCTAAGGAATATTGGGCAAGTCCACCCGTCAGATTGGGCATCATAGCATTTAATTCCGAAACGGAAAATGCAGTAATTAAATTAAGCATACAACACACGAACATTGCTATGATAAAGGGTATTCCAACTGTAGAAGCCCCTACCCCAAGTGACAAAAGACAACTGGTTGCAACAATCAATCCTACGCCCGTTGCCACAGTACTTCCTAACCCTAATTTTTTCTCTTCCATATATAATCTCACCTCGTTTCTGCTGAAAACACGTTTACAACTCGCCTTCTAATAAAGCTGCTTCCCCTTCTTCACCAGTACGTACACGAATGACATTCATGATTGGTGAAATAAAAATTTTACCATCTCCGATATGACCGGTGTACAATTCTTTCTCTACAAAGCTAAGGAAATCATTCAAATCTTTTTCAAGTAATACCATCATGACAACCTGCTTGTCCAATAAAGTAGGAGCTTTCTTTTTCTCTGACTCAAATTCCTGTGTACCTAATTGCACTCCGCACCCCTTTGCTTCATACACGGTCATACCTGAAACACCAAACTTTCCAAGTTGTAACCGCAATGCCTCAATCTTTGCCATTGATGTAATAATTTCTACTTTTACCAACTTTTCTAGTTCCATTGCACAATCTCCTTCCTATTTTCTATAAAGTAAAAAGGCATCAAACACTTTACATTTGTGTTTGACGCCTTTGTCGTTGGTATTAATATATCATATTTTATCTTCAACGAAAAGCGGAATTTTCGTTGTATTCATCAACTATTTAGTTTATAATCTTATTGCAAGTATAAAATACCAATAAGGAGACAATTTATGAATCATAAACAATTAGAATACTTTCAGGAAGTATACAATAAACATAGCGTGTCTGCTGCTGCGAAAACTTTTTTTATCTCCCCACAGGGATTAAGCAAAATGATTATCAGTTTAGAAAAAGAATTAAATGTCACTCTCTTTGAACGCAGTGAAAAGAAAATGATTCCGACTCCTGCTGCCATCAGCCTATACTCGCATGTAAAACATATTTTGGACGAATATGACCTGATTCTAAACAATCAATTCATGACTTTTGAAAGTAAAAAGGATTTAAATATCGCTATTTCATACGATGCTATGTCCTATTTCCCAGCCTCCTTTTTTTCTAACTTTTACACAACACATCCCGATATCTTGCTGCACTTTATCGAATTGCCGGATTCGGAAGCCCTGAATCAATTAGACTCAAACAAAGTCGAACTGGCGGTACTTCCTGGCCCACTGCATGAGGGGACATACCATCTCGATCCTCTATTCAGCCATCAATTTTGCTTTCTTTTTCATAAAGACAATCCTCTGGCACACAAAGAAGATTTTCATCTCGCTGATACGCAAGGTGAATCTATTGTCATCAAAAGCCAGGAACTTTTCTTTAGTGATGCACAACGAAATCACTTGTTATCTTTGGGCATATCCACAAATATCGTTATGGAATGTACCGATTTAAATGTAATCACTAAACTGGTGGAAAACAACCTGTGCATCGGAATGATTCCTGAATATTTGAGCCAACTGGCAACTTCCATAAACATTATTACACGCCATCCCATGGATGACACGCAGGAAAAGAATATGTACCTAGTCCATCGAGCCGACAGCGTTCTAAGTCAAGAAAGCAAAGAATTCCTTCTATATTGCAGAGAATATGTATCACAAAAAAATTTATAGATTGTCCGACGCTTTCTTCATACGGTATCTTTGTGTCCCGAAATTTAATGATATAAATATGTTCCTGTCCTTATGACAAACTTTAGACCTCCTATCCGAGATAAAGTCAAAAGCACCTTGAAAACACTATTTCACACTCAGCCTAATGATGATTTCCTCTACGATGCCGAAAAGAACGTCACCAAAATGCTCCATGAAGATTCTCACCAGTTCAGAGAACGTTCCATCGAGCTTCGTATGAAGGAAGAAGAACAGAGACGGGCCGAACAGCCACAGCAGGAAACCAATCGTCGCAGATCTCGTTGAAGATAAAAATACAGCTACCAAAGAGTCTATTCTCTCCCTGGTAGCTGCTTTTCTCTAACAGTAGGTTTTCTATTATTTATTTGTAAGTAACATTGAAATTACTCTACTTTTTCTATGGTTATCGTTCCTGATAGCTCCTTTATGTATTCTTCACCTGCTACCACACTTCCCAATTCATACAATCCACTTGCACTGCCAAAATCCCTATAGAACATTACCACATCACCCCATGGTGCATAATAAGCAAGCGAACCGGCCACGCTGTCTGCTAATGGGGTATCACTTGTATTAAGTTCCTTTGGTGGATAATATATTTTTTCATCCGTGCTATAATTCTGAACCTCAATCGTAAGGGGAAGCTGGTCATATAAATCATTTGCTGCCAAGCTTCCGTTCAACTCATAAATGATTGTATTCCCATTTGCTGTTACTTTCATCTGCTTTACAGACGATTCATTCTCAGTCACTTTCTCTGCAGCAGACGATTCTTCCTCTACTGCCTGAATGGTAATCTCACCAGACATTCCCTCAATGTTATTTACTCCACTGAATGCCACACCCATTCGATGCATTTCATCGCCAGCATAAAAATCTTCGTAAAGCATGAATACATCGCCCCAAGGCTCATAATAACTGAGTTCGCCCTTTTTACCATCATGGTAACTCTCAGCATCTGTTACAGCTAACTTCTCAGGTGGATAGAACATCCATTGTGCATTGCGAAAATTGCTTAGTTCTAAGGTCAAAGGCAGTTGATCATATAATTCTTTCGCAGCTTTTGTGTCATATAGTTGGAATGTAGCTTCCTTTTCTCCACATGTAACAGATACCACCATGTTAGATAATGGCAATCCGTTCACTTCTTCGGACGATTCCGTTGTTTTTGTCTCTAGCACTTCTGTTTTATTCGGTGCTTCTGCCACCTGTTGAGAGGTTGTTGTTTTTATCGCCTCACGATCTTTAGATACTCGACTTTCTGTTACATTCTTCTGTCCACACGCTGTTATTACCAGACTCATAGTAATAAACAGACAACTTATTGCCAAATATTTTTTTAAACGTTTCATATGCTATCACCTACCCTAACTCCACAGTAACTTGTGTTCTTGATGGGAAACCAGCAACTTCACTTACATACGCATTTTCAATATGTCCCACTATCATCATTCCCGGATAAGAGCCAGACTGCTCCTGTCCGCCATAAAGAAGTGCCAGCCAACCATCCGCTACACTGATATCACCATTCTTCCATCCGGTCTGTTTCTCTGAAGGATCAAATTTACCTTCTGATAATGTACAACAAATATCAATTCCTGAATTACTTCCAGTAACCGTTACTGGTAATCTTTTTACAAAATCCTTTGCTGCTACTGTATCATTTAATGTTGCTGGAATTTCTTTATTCCCGGCTATAATTTTTATCTTTGTCATTGCTTTGCAGCTCCTTTCAAAATTTATGCAAGAGATATGACGGCTGTGATATCTCTTCTTCCGAATACTTTTTTAAGCCCCGCCTGATCGATGTTTTCAAATACACCAAGTTTTGTGAAGTTCCAATGTTTTGTATCATAGTAAAATACTAACTGGTTTCCACAATATAGGATAATATCTCCTGCTTTCGTCGTATAAGGCTTATCATTAGTAGGAAGCTTAAATCCGAGATTCCCTACTTTTTCAAAGTTTGCATAATCATTCATGTGGATTGTGATTGGACCGTCATTTAGTTTATCTGCAAAAGCCTTGGCAGATGAATTATTTTCCAATCTTGCTGTTAATGTTTCTCCGTTTACTTCTACCTTAATTGTCATTGCCTGATTCCTCCTTTTTTTCCACAGGTTCCTTTAACCGAAAAGCCTCTTCTTTGATTTCTGCCAAAGTTTCCTCCGTCACATCTTTTGCTACCAGCTTCATAAAATCAATATCTAACTTCAGGAATTCGTTAAAATTACGATTCAGTTCATAAATTGCTCCCTCGTACACATCATCGTCTCCGGAGCTTAAGATCATGCCTGCCTTTTTTAAATTCGGCAGCTTCCCCGGATGAGCGATGGCATATGTCCTGTCTATTGCGCATTTCAACTGACCGGAAAAACTGTGATAGTAAACAGGGGATGCTAAAACAAGCATATTTGCCTCTTTTAGCAGATCATAAATTTCCTGCATATCATCCTTCTGTACACATACGCCTTCACTCACTTTCTGGCAATGATCGCATCCAAGGCCCCCAGCAATCCTTCCATTATTGCCACCCGTGTGGCATTAAGGGTATTTTACGTTATAAATTCTTTTCAAAAAATTCTTTTATTCCCGTGAAAGCCCTACTATAAATTTTTTGCATTTTCTTCAATCAACTTCTTATACCAGTCAAAACTGTCTTTCTTAATTCGCTTCATCTCTTTCAGATCGTCTTCCGTCCTGTCAATATCCACATGGAAACAATTCAATTTCCACTATTACCTCTTGTGTGGCATTAAGAGATTTTTGAAAGGTATTTTATGAAACAGACAGAAGGAAAAAGAAATACACGGACAAAGCAGGCAATTCACGATGCATTTGTAGCGATGATCTGTGAAAATAAGTCCAATGAAATCAATATTAAAAATCTAACTGAGCGTGCAGGTATACATAGAAAAACTTTTTATCTGCACTATACCTGCATCGAGGCACTCTATGAAGATGAGCTGAGTCTTCTGGCGCAAGGATATTTTGAGGAAGTAGAGAAACTCCCTCTTCCATTTAGTTATTATGATTTGACACGTGTTTTATTTGAGTATAATTCGAAAAGTCAATACTCAGAACTACTTTATTGTAATCCCACATACAGTGATTTTTCTATGAAACTTATCGCTACTACTATGAAGCACAATCGGCAAATCAATAACCCTTATGAGGCCTATTCCCCAGAAATGCAAAATATCATCAATGCATTTGTTACAAATGCTTCTATGGTTGCTTATCGTCAGTAGGTAGCCGATGGCAAAAAAGTCCCGGTAGAAGAAGTCGTTCAAGTTGTCGGCGCTCTTTTGGAAACTGGTGTACAATCCATTGTACGCTCTTAAAGAGAAACAGTCTTTCCATACTTCTCTGCAACTTCCATAAATGTTGGATATCATCTTCTTCATGTAATATCTCTCCTTTGCATATAAGCCCCTTCTGCAAATCATGCAAAAGGGGCAATCCATCTTATAAACACATCTTATAAATAGCTACAATATCTTCCTGCTTCAGATTCTTAATACCAGGGATAAAAGCACCCATTGAGGCATGCTTTGCCATATCTGCGAAATGCTCTTCACCTATATTCAATTCGGTAAGAGTCTTCTTCAGTCCTAAAACATCGAATGCAAAATGCTCTACTGCTTCAATTGCTTTCTTTGCACCATCTATCGGATCAAGTCCTGCTTCTACTCCAAATACATGAGTTCCCAAACGATAAATTGCCGGTGCTGTACTCTCATCCAAAATGTATGTCAGCCATCTTGGAGTAACGATTGCAAGACCATGTCCATGGGTAATGTCATAGTATGCAGACAGCTCATGTTCCATTGCGTGACATGCCGGTGCATGAACAGTTCCTGCATCAAGAATCGTATTGAGTGCCATAGAGCTTGCCCACATCAGATTCGCTCTTGCTTCGTAATTCGCAGGCTTCGCAAGTGCAACTGGTGTCCATTTTACAACAGCCCGCATGACTGCTTCCTGCATTTCCAAAACCATATCAAAAGTTGCATCGCCTGCCAGATAGTAGTTATCAAGCACATGATTGAAAATATCAAATGCTCCGCAGGCGGTCTGGTATGCCGGGAGGGAATAAGTCAGCTCCGGATTCTCAAAAGCAGCCTTTGGAATCAGTGCATCCCCACCAATACCAATCTTTACATTGACATCCATGTTGGAGATCACTGCCCATGCATCCATCTCTGAACCTGTTGCTGCATTTGTAAGAATGGCAATGATTGGAAGCGCATCCGTCACCCATACGTTTTCTTCCACTAAAGGCCATACTTTGCCGTCTTCTGTCTTTGCTGCAGCGGCAATTCCCTTAGAGCAGTCTATCGTAGATCCTCCACCGACTGCAAGAACTACATCAATGCCTTCCTGCTTACAGATCTCAGCGCCTCTATCCACGGTTGTGTGGCGAGGGTTAGGCTCTACGCCTGCAAGCTCAAAGAGCTCTAATCCTTTTTCTGTAAGAAGTTTTGTCACCTGACCGTAAAGCCCATTTTTCTTAATGGAACCACCACCATATACCATTAGCACCTTCTTGCCATACTTAGATACTTCCTCTGCAAGATGTGTAAACTGATTTTTCCCAAAATACACTTTATCAGGGTTGTGAAAAATAAAATCATTCATGAATATAACCTCCTTCAAATTTCTTCCAAATTCATAAAGTTCCTGCTTCTTTTCTTCTGATACTTCTTCCTCACCATGTACGGTGAATACACCAATATTCTCCAGTCCAAGGAAATCTTCAAAATCGCCTTTCAAAGAATAGAGTGCTCCGTCATAGATATCCTCATCTCCCGATGCCAGAAACATTGCTACCTGTTTTAACTTAGGCAGTAACGCTCTCTCTCCGGTTGCATAAAAGCGGTCAATTACGCATTTGAGCTGTCCGGAAAGGTTATGATAATAAATCGGAGAGGCAAGCACTAATAAGTTTGCTTCTCTTAACGCATCGTATACTTCCTGCATATCATCCTTTTGCACACAATTATAATTGCCCTTTGTATGACAATACTCACAGGCAAGGCATCCCTTAATATTTTTTCTGCATACATCAATCACCTTCACTGTATGTCCTGCATCGGTTGCACCTTTTTCAAAGGCACTAACCATTGTCTTTGTATGTCCTTTAGGTCTTGGGCTTCCATTTAAAACTAAGATATTCATCGTCATCACCTCAACTATGTTATTCCAACGAAAATGTTACACTGACATTTCCCTTTCCAAGTGCGTCTTCCCAGCCTGTAAGGTCATTGATTCTCGCCAGTTTCGTGTAACTCCATGAATGCGAGCCATAGAACATAACAATGTTGTCCCCACCATACAGCACGATATCTCCGGCGCTGGTATGCATTGGCCTATCACTGGTGGAAAGTCTCCTTCCAAGTGCACCCACTTTTTCAAATCCCGAATAATCCTGTAAGGATAATTCTACCGGTCCCTGCTCCATCATCTGAATCAGTTCATCCGTTGCTTTGTTATCCTGCAAAGTTGCTTCAAACCTTTTGTCTCCAATCATTACGATCATATTCATATCCCGCTCTACTCCTTTGTTACTTAATCTTGTATAGATAAACAGTCCCAGGATAACAACGACAACAACAATTATAATTGCCATCCATCGTTTTTTCACCATTCCCTCCATCTTTCGTTCCACCAATGTGTCATATACTGCTCTGTTTTATTTTTATTAACCGTTTGACCTATGATTGGTGTTATCACATTTACACCTTCCTCTTTGGCAGCTTTTGTAACTCTTTCGGCAGGCTCGCTCCATTTATGTTTTGCCAATACAAACGTTCCCCAATGAACCGGAAGAATCACATCCGCCTGTACATCAAGTGCTGCCTGCACGACTTCTTCAGGCATCATATGGCACTGAGACCAGGCTTTATCATACTGACCATTTTCCACAATCATCAAATCCATCTTTCCAAATTTCTCATACACTTCCTGAAACATATCTCCATAGCCGGTATCTCCTGTGTAATAGATCTGCTGTTCATTTGCCTGTATCACATATCCGCACCATAAAGATTGGTTCTGATTCCACGGAAGTCTTCCGGAATAATGGCGTCCAGGTGTGGATGTAAATGTAAATCCTGCTACATCCTGTGACTCCCACCATGCAAATGTATGAATTTTATTTTTATCAACACCCCAGCGAATTAAATGCTGATCTACGCCTAATGGTACGACATATTCTCCTACTCTATCATCAATTGCCCGAATCGTATTGTAATCCAAATGATCATAGTGATCATGTGATAGTAATAAGACATCTACATATGGGATATTTTCTTTTTCCATAGGAATTTCAGACATTCTTTTTCCAACTGCAAACTGCACCGGTGAGGAATAATCACTCAATACTGGATCAATAAAAATCTTTTTTCCATCCATTTGGAGCATCACGGTAGAGTGTCCAAACCATGTAACATCCCATTCACCCTTTTGATTTTCGGGAAATCTCTCGATTTTTTGTACAGGAATCTCACCGTCTTTTGCTCGTTTTTCACTGGAATTTTCACTCGGTTCACCAACCACAACTGTATCTACCACAAAAGGATCTTTCGTATGAAATTGTCCATCATAAAATGCATCTGTTCTAGATTCGTACTCCTTCATTTGTGCTTTTGATGGAGTTCTTCCCAAAGGTTTCCATAAAATCACAAATGCTAATGCTGCTATCACGAAAACACACAAAAAAAGTCCAATGCCCAGCAAAATCTTTTTTCCTCTCCTCCACCTTTTTTTCTCATCCATAGACCAATTCTCCTTTTCAAAACAGGGGGTATCTGTCAAAAGCAAATCCCCCTATTCATATCATAATTTATGCAAATGCTTTATGAAAGAAATCTGCTAATTGTTCAAACGGAATAAGTTTTTTCTGGTCATAAAGTGCTGCATGATCTGCCTCTGGAACAATCACAAGTTGTTTTGGTTCATTTGCTGCCTTATATGCATCCTCAGAATAATAGCGGGAATGTGCATTTTCTCCTGCAATAAACATCACTGGTCTAGGAGAGATCTCCTTAATATTAGTCATCAGAGGATACTCAAAGAATCCAACCGGTGTTGTTGCTGTCCACGAAGATACAAAATTCACTGCTCTGTCATGATGCGCACGAATCACATAGTAATCAAAGAAGCTGCCTACTGTCTCATCCATTCCATGAAGCATCTTGCTGATTTCGTCCGGTGTCATTCCCTCTGGGAAGGATGGTGCTGCTGTATTCACTTCACCATCCTCTGTGAAAGAAAGCTCATGTGAGCCAAGACTTGTCTGGCCATTTACCGCATCATTCCAACGTACCTGTCCAAGATAATCCTTAATCTTATTTCTCTGTTCCTCTGTGTAATAATCCATATGTCCTCTGGAAATATCTCTGGACATATCATACATGGAAACAGTTGCAACAGCCTTAATTCTTGTGTCTGCTCCAGTTGCAGTAACTGCCATTCCAGAAAGACCACAGATACCAATCACACCGATTCTGTCTCTGTCTACATAGTCGAGCGTTCCAAGATAGTCAACTGCTGCTGAGAAATCCTCTGTAAAGATTTCAGGAGATGCCACATTTCTTACTTCTCCGCCACTCTCACCGCAGAAAGAGTTGTCAAATGCGATAGTGACAAATCCCTTGCTTGCCATCTCCTGTGCATATAAACCGGAAGATTGCTCTTTTACTGCACCGAACGGTCCTGACACTACGATTGCAGGATTCTTCTTTCCTTCGTAGTTTTCAGGAAGATATAAATGTCCGGCTAGTTCGATTCCATAACGATTCTTAAATCTCACTTCCTTCATCTCAATATTCTCATAAATCTTAAATGTTCTTGTGTCCATGTTATTCACCTTTTCGCTTTAAGCGTCCTTTCTTTAAATTGTCTGTTTTTTGCTCTGTAACTGAAAAATCAGATAGTCCAGACATTCCAACTTATCCTGTTTTTCGTGAATCGTATCTAATAATACGGTTCGATACTGGAGTAACGTAGGAAGCATTTTTACATCTGAATATTCCTCTGCCATACTCATACAGCATTTGATATGTTCATCATCAAGCCCTGCGTCTTGAAGATTCTGCAACAGCATGGCTTTCTTATTTGTGATATCTGCCATGTTCTTACCTTATCACTTGATTTTAGTGCCTTTCTCAATTGATTTCTCTATCTGTATTCTATTATATACACTTTTCCAGTAATAGCAAATTGACATTTTCTATCGCTTGTCATTCTTGATTGGAATACCTTGTCGTGATATAATGAGCTAATGAGCGCAGGAAAAAACAAGCGACACCGCAGGCGGCATTTGTTTTTTACAAGCCATTAACGAGAAAACGAAGATGCGAAGCAGCTGGAAAAGCACGAAGTGCGGGTTTTCGAGTATATGATATAATGAGCGTTAGCGAGCTGGAGTAAGCGTAGCTTATTCAAAGCGAGCGGCGAATGGCAATCACGATAGATTTCAAAGAAATCGTCAAGCACGAAGTGCGAATCGTGATATAATAGATACATAAAAAATCAACAACATGAAGGGATTTTAATACTATGGAAATTAGAGTTTTACGCTATTTCTTAGAAGCTGCCAGAGAAGGCAATATGACAAGAGCTGCAGAACGGCTTCATGTAACACAGCCGACACTTTCAAAGCAGATAAAAGAATTGGAAAATGAACTTGGAAAAAAGTTATTTCATCGAGGAGCAACCAGCATTTCACTCACAGAAGAAGGTATGATTCTTCGCAAACGAGCAGAAGATTTACTTTCCATTGCTGATAAAATTGAAAATGAATTTAAATCAATGGATCATATCACTGGAGGAACGGTTTCCATTGGATGCGCTGAATCCAAGTTAATTAAATATCTCGGAAATGCAGTTCATTCTCTAAATGAGACCTATCCAAACATTCATTACAATATCATCAGCGGAAATACGGAACAGGTTACAGAAAAATTAGACAATGGCGTATTAGACATGGCATTTATTGTGGAACCACCAGATCTGTCAAAATACAACTATCTGGAGCTTCCGGAGCATGATATCTGGGGGGTCTATATGCCAAAGGATCACCCTCTGGCTAAAAAAGAAGGCATAATGTTTGATGAGCTTGCCCCCTATCCGATTATGATTTCAGAACAGTCTGCCCGCTTTGATCTTCCACGTTGGTGTGGAGAACGTGCAGAGCAGTTGAATATCGTTGCTAACTTCAATCTTGCTAACAATGGATTCGTCTTTGTTCGTTGCGGTGTTGGTCTGGCTCTGGGATTTGAAGGAATCATTGAAGCAAATAATAACTCCTCTCTGGTCTTTCGTCCTCTTATTCCAGAACTTCATACTTCTATGTATGCCATCTGGAAGAAATATCAGGTTTTTACACCGATTGCATGTCTTTTAGCAAATGAAATCAAAAAAGAAATGGGGATTTAAACACGATTAGAAGGACCAAGAAGTGTGCCCGCTTCTCTCCTGCATGAAATAAAACAATATATAAATTAAAGATACTGCACGCATTACATCATTTTTTACTCTTTACTTACAGGTGCGGTCTTTAATTTTCTCAGATTTTTATTTCCCTTGCGAATCATATAAATGCCTATCCAAAATTCAA
>AUXO011186245.1_pt1 | contig 15063 bp, 32 predicted proteins | sample 768731 | NCBI WGS metagenome assembly AUXO01 (sample SAMN02715735, study PRJNA202380) | gut metagenome | biome: sheep rumen | host: Ovis aries | place: New Zealand: Palmerston North
CCTTTAGGAAGCATATCATCCAAAACTTTTACCATCTCATTGTAAAGTCGAATAACCGTATGAAAGCCATTCTGATAACGAACAGCCATTCTGCTGTCCATTGCTTGTTCTTTTGCAAGTTCTTCTCTTTTAGCCTCAAGTTTTCGTGATTCCTGTTGAAGAGCTTTTTTAGCTTTTTCAAGTTCTGCAGGCTCTTCTGCAAGACGCCAAGTTTGCTTCTTAAGATGGTCATAACAATTATCACAAACTATTTCGCCTGTTGAAAACTCTTTATGAAAGTCTTTTGCTTCTTGTCCACAAAAGTCACAAACATACTTTATTGCCATATTTTACTCCACATAGAAGTGAGAAAGAAACTTTTCAACTTTATCATCGCGATAAAAGCAGTCATCATCTGTGCCGCGCAACTTATTGCACTCATCTGGGAAGAATGCATAATATGCGTTAAAGATACACTGACCCCATCTCCACTCTTTATATGTGTTTGCAAACTCCTGAGCTTTGCGATAAGCAGCGTTTGCAAGATCTTCATTTACTGTAAAAACAATCATATTATCTCTCCCACTTAATAAATCGGGTTTCCCCACTGTGTTACATCGATTTCAGCATAATCAGAAAGAGCGTCAACATTCTTTCCATAGGCATCCATCAACTTTATAAGCTTCTGCTTGTACTCTTCATTTATGAGTCCGTTGTTGAGAATGTCTTCATAAAGATTGTCAAACTCATCGTCACTCATTGTTTCTGGATTTTCCATTATTCTGACTCCCAATAAAAAAGATTTAAGCAACGATTGCCTTCACAATCAGTGCTTGTTTCAATACTTAAAACATCGCACTTGCTTATTTGGTTTTTAACAATATACTCATTCAGTTTGTCTACAGCAGACTTGTTATCTGTACTCCAAAAAGTCACCTTCTTTATTGTCATCATATAGGACTCCTAACATTTGAATACATAAATACCGAACTCTTTAAGATGCTTTGCACCTTCAGGTAAGCGGTCATATTCATTATGATAGAACACATATTTGATACCTGCCTGTGCAATCATTTTAGCGCAACCTGGGCAAGGACAAGTTGAACAGTACAAAGTCAAGTCATCATAACTGTCCATTGAACTGTTCTTACCAAGTTCAAGAACAGCGTTCATTTCTGCGTGAACTTCATAAGCTTCTGAAAACTCGTGATGTCTTGTACTATAGTCTTTCTTAAGGCGGTCCATAGGAGTAAATACTTCATTACAGTTTTTGAAGCCTGAAGGAGTACCATTGAGACCTGTGGAAACAATTCGTCCGTTCTTTTCAATAACGCAACAAACCTTAAGGCGTGTACATTTTGAAAGCTGCTTCAATGACTCAGTAACACCAAGGAAAGCTTTTGCCTGACGAAGATTTATTGTAATCTTTGCACCAAGGTCTTTATCGCTGTCAACTCTTCCAATAATGTTTGCTTCAGGCAGCGCATCAATCAACATTGAAACAGTTGCCAAATCATCGGTGAAGTCATAAACAACATCATCGTTTTCTTTGTGACGAATCCAAACTTCAACATCGGTTATGTCGTTAAACTCTTTGAAGTTATCACGATTAACTTTGTCGTCTCGTAAGTTTGATCTGTAGAATACCAAGTTCTGAATCATTTCTGCAACTCCTTAATTTTTGCTGCTGAGCAACCTGTAAGATCTTTTAATGTTGCAGGTGCCCGTCTTATCCAATGTTTACCTGTCTTATCAACTGCACCAAAATAGGTTGAGCCCATAAGACGGAAACGAATAAGAGTCGGATATTTTGCAACGCCACTTTCAAGCTGCTTAAAGTTTTCCCAAGCTTTTGGGATTTCATTCGGATTCAACATAATTGTATATTAACACCACTCAAAGCCAATTTCTGCTCGAACGAAGTTTTTAATAAGATGCTGTTTCATCGTTCCTCCATACATTTGTTACTTGACACCTTTCAATTTTCATAACATCAAGATTTCTGAACTGAAAGTTTTTTGAATTGAGAATGTCAAATATATGATCGCCGGTCTTTTCGTAAAGTTCACGAACAAGTCTTCCATAAAAGCCGTGGCCAATAACAACAACATTTTCTGGGCTGCTTGCATTGATGTCAATAAGAGCATTATTCCATCGGTCAACAATATCAGTGAAACGAAGATAAACTTTTTGATTGAAGGTTTCTTCATCGATCTCCCAAAACTTCAAGCCTGACTCAGCAAGTTCACTTATATCAAACTCAGCAAGATCAGGAAGAACAGTGTACTCTTTCCCAGGGAACAAAGCTTCTGCAGTTTGCTTACATCTTTTTGCAGGAGATACGAACAACTTAAAATCTCTAGGAAGATGACACCCAACATACCACTTCCATTTGTCAACATCGAAGTTGATTATGCTTTGATTGTCATAATCTTTGACAATTTCTCCTGCGACATTTGCTGCTGTGGGTGCGTGTCTAATGTAATAAAGTGTCATATATTACCTCGGGCTGTGACATTCCAGTCCTCCTATTGCAGAACCTTTATGTCGAACAACTTTAGTTTCATATTCTTTCAAAACGCCGTTACCTTCGGCGTGAAGGACATAATTGTAAATCCTACTTAAAACTTCGTTTTTGTCTTTAACTCCTCGAATGTTATCCAACAGACGTGGCTCGTGAACCATTGTTAAGTGGTCAATAAAAACATAAGCAGATTGACCTCCATTAACCGCTTTAACAATTTCGGGAAGATGTTTCTGTAATTCCTGCAAAGAAACAGAAGCTTCAATGTTGCTCGGCCTCTGTCTTTTTGCTTCGTGTATTGTAATTAAAGCCATTACTTATTCAAAACTTCACGGATGTACCAGCGACCAAGTTCAGTCAAGTCCCATTTGCGAGTTTTTGCAGAGTATGAAATCAACTTGCCCTGATGAAGAGCAGAATAAACGCAGCAGTTCTGACCGCGAAGTGGATGTCCTTTTTCAAGATGATCCCAGTTCCAATCAGGATGGCGAGTCTTACAAGCAGCAATCCAATTATTGTGACGACGAACCGCGGCTTCTTCATCAATTCCAAAAGCGCGAACCAATGTTTCAATTTTCTTTGATGGTCCGTTTGCTTCAAGGTCACGAAGAACGATTGCATACTGAGAATCTTTCTTTCCTTTTCCCAGTGTATAGCCATTCTGTGAATTGCGGTTTACAACCTCAAAAGGAACTGCTTTTGCTCCGTTAAGATAATATGATTTCAACTGATCTTCTGAAAGACATTCCAACAATCTTCTCATAATGTTACTCCTACCAAATATATTTTCCGTTAACATAACGGATTTTGCCTTCACTGATTGAACCATTGATAAGCTGTGCAGCGTACTTTACAATCTTTCTGCGAAGAACTGCATCCTGCTTGTCAGTAAGAAACTTTTTGTATTTGTACTGCTTTGCAAGAGATGAAAGAAAACGAGCATCAGAACCTGTAAAGCCAATCCCATTGTAGCGGTTTGTTGACTCAGTTCTCTGCTCGTCAAATGTCTGATTTTCAAAAATGCGGAGTAAAGCCCGTACACGAACATCCTTGCGTGTTTCAAGATTGATCTTCATCTGTGTTATAAGTTGGGCTCTAGAAGTATATTCCATAAATTGCTCCTTTTATCAGGTTTGTTACGATAATAATATAAAAGAAGCAATTAAAAAGTTCAATTTTTTACGCCAATTTTTTGTAAAAATAAATCTTTTGGGATAGGCATTTCATATTCAATGCCATTTACATCACGACAGCGAGTAACTTCCCAAACTCCTGTTGTGTCGTCTGCTGACCAAATTGAAACAATGTGGTCAACATTAACATCATTAGGTTTTCTTGTTTGTCGATTGATAAGACTTATGAACATAATTCTCTCCATCGTGTTTGCAATAATCGTGTGTATATGTCAACTGGGATTCCATATCTGCCTAACGAAAATCCATCATTAACTTCGATTAAAGCTGTTTCTCCTGTATGTAAAACACCAACATCTAATGCATAAGCAGACGGCGCATCAACGAAATCTTTCGCCATCTGTTCAACAACTTTCATATCAGGAAGTGTTCCGTCTTTCCCAGGAGCTGCATACATTCCCATTACTTTGCCGTTTATTACAGGACAACGATACTCACTTATGAATATAACAGGCTCGCTGCACCAAAGCTTTGTTTGATTTCCTGCACCATTTACATATTGCAAGTCATCAATCATTGAGCAAACAAATCCTGTGAAGCGTTTCAACTTATCCTTCGGCTTAATGAACCAATCAAGAGTCCCATCTTTGCTGTCATACATAAGGTTACGAACTTCTTTCATCGTTGAAGTCCATACTTTACGATGTAAGTACTTTTGCAAACTTTCTGGATAATCATTATAATGATATTCAATTCCAAGTTGGTTCATTGCACTCAACATTACAGGAATTTCACCCATAATGAAGTCGCCTTTATCAATCTTAAACTTTCTTTGCATAAGATGCTTTTTGTAAAAAGGCGTTACATTTTGAAAACCAAGTTTATGTGCAACTTCCCATTCTTCATCGTCAAATCTTGAATGGTCATTAAGCTGAATATAATTCATTAACAATATCCTTGCATTGCGTGATGCAATGTTGCTATAAGTTGAGGATCCGAAACTTTTATGTTTACTTCTGCTTCAGGTCCTGGCGGTGCTATTTGAAAGCCGTGAATGTTTAAGTCATTGTTCATCATTTGATTTATAGAAGTAACCATCCATCCATTTGGATTTCTTTCCAATGTTTTTGCTATGTAATCATTTGTATAAGCCATTCTTTGAATAGCACCGCCAACGCCAAAGCTAGGACCAGACTGTTGTGCTATCATATCAGCGAAGTCTTCTCTTGTAAGAGACTTATTAACAGAAGCTTCTTCTAATTCTTTTTGTCTTTGGTATTCATCGAGAATGGTGTCCTCTTCTTCCCATTCATCTTTATCGTCAATCTTGTTTGGCTTCTTCACCAAAAACCTCCGACTTTGTTTTATGTCTTCCGCAGCATTTTGCTTCTGTACAATAGCCTACTGCATCACACTTAGGAACAAAGAGTTCTTTACAAATGATTTCCCATTCAGGAGAGTATTCCATAAGAGCTTTCTTCAACATATTTGCAAACTCACGGATTTCCCAGTATGCGCGTGAACAAAGCCGCATATTCATAAAGTTAATTAAAGTTCTTAAGTTCACTTTCCAAATCATTTTCGACTGATAAGCAAGCGGAAGCAGGTTGGTATAATCTTCTTTAGGAATGCCCAAAGCTTTCAACGCACCCATAGCCATTTTGATGTCACTCATAGCTTTACACCAAACTTCCATTGCTTCATTGTTGTTTGAAATAGAAGGAGGAGTGATAACTTCAAATCCTTTTTCATAGTCGATATAACGGGTTGACGCCTGCATACGAGTTGGAGAACCGCCAATGTGAGTGTAAAGTTCACGCATCATTTTTGCTGACCAGCCGTCAATTACAAGATAGACATCAGGAAGTTCTTCTACACGACCGTGACCACTTTTAATGCAGTCAAGAGCACGAACGACATTTCTGTCTTTATCAAGTTTGGCTCCCCAGCACACGCCAGCATTAAAGCCTATACAGTTCAATGGATCTTTCATAGTCCAGTCTTTAATCTCTATTGTCTTCATATATTGATATTAACAAAAAATCCTTCAGTAAAAACTGAAGGATTTCTCAAATATAATTTTTATGTTAGTTATCTGCTAAGTTGTCTTCTCGTAAGTCAACAAGTTCTTGTGCGATTTGTTTAGAGTATCCTGTCATTTCAGCAATTCCATCAACATCACCTTTTCGTATCAACTCACGAACTTTTGTACCTGAAACTGCTCCTTCGCCTCTATCAGTAAGAACCATCTTCTCAGGAAATGTTGTTGTCGGGTCAGTGTCAAAATCTTTATTCTTAGAGAACAAATCAGCACGGTCAGGACCTACAATGTAAACAGGACGAATCTTTGGTCCAAACATATTATATGCTTCCCAAATAAGTCCTTTAACTGTAATGGCAGGCATTCCTGTTTTCAGTATAACTGCTTTACCTTCAAGGCCTTCTTGCTTCAAATATGCATCACATATTTCAGCTCTTTGCTCTGTTGTGTACATTTCTCTGTCATCATCAAAAGGCTTTCCACTTCTTGGGATACCAATTAAGAACTTGTTACAGCCCTTTTCTCTAAAAGCAGAGATCATTCTACCGTGGCCTTTAGGTCCTGTAAACGGAGCAAAATGTCCAAACAATAAACCAACAAGTTCAGTGTCTGGGCCAATTTTACCAACTAAAATGTCTTTACCATTAACATCAATCTTATTGAGACCAGTCTGTAAGTTGTTTAAGTCAGGAGCAGAAGCTGTTGTTTTCTTTTTAGTGTTATGTTCAGCAAATGCTTTCTTAAACTCTCTTGATGTCATCTTAAATGCAAAGTCAATTCCTTTACAGATGGCAACAAGACCTTCATAGAAAACGCTATAACTTGAGTCAGGAATCTCATCAAGGAATCTGTTCTGCAGCTGCTCTTGTGCAATTCTTGCATTTTCTTTTGTAGGATTTGCAATATAAGGAGCAATAATGTCACTTGTGTCAAATGGCTTATAGTGAATAGTTGTTGCTGACATTGGCTTTGTAATAAATGTAGGACTGTCAATTAAAGAGCATATTGCGTCTATCAATGTTTCTTGTGATGGGAGCTTTTGTAAGTCGGCGCCCATAACACTAACAACAAAACATCCGCCATCAGAGCCAAAAGCCTCTTTCTTGTAAGGCACAAGATTGATTCTGATTGCATCAGCATCTCTTGAGCGGGCAACCAAAACCATCTCAATCTGAATCTTAATTAAAGACTGATTGTACTCTTTTCTTAAAGAGTCAACGAAATCAATAAAGTCGGGTTTGTCAAAAATCTCAAAATATAATAATGAAATACCTTGAGCGTTTTCTTTATATATTCTTTCGTCAAAACCAAATCTTTCAAAGAAAAGTTGACCATCATAACCAACCAAGATTGTTGCGCCGTCAATTTTTTCAGAGATTGAAATAATGTCTTCTGACACAGTGCAGTCATTATCATAAATATAATTTGCTACTGCATCAAAAGCTGAAGGACGCATCTGTGATGGCTTATTGTCATTGAAAAGATGTGGAAGATGTGATTTGCCTTCTAATGCCATTATTCTCCTCCAGTTCCGCCTTCATCAGTGATTTCAGCATCTCTTTGTCTGTTTACATAAGTTGAGTAATAGTCGACTTCTTTGTCTGCAACTTCATCACCAAACTTATCTTTCAAATATGGGAACACTTCGTAAAACTTATTTACTGCTGTTTCTTTCCATCCCTTATCTTCGTCTTTGTCAAATGCAGACAACTTTTGAGCATAAGGTGCCCAAATTAAGTCAATGAAATAGTCAAATACTCTGCAGATTTCTTCTTTTGTAAAGTTTTCTTCCATCAAAGAAAGTGTTCTTACAAATGAATACAACTTTTTCTTTTCTTCTTCTGATTTTGGAGGACGATGGAAGAACAGTTCAAAAATCTTATCAACATCAGTTGTATATTCAGATTCTTTTGTTGGCTGCTTATAAACCTTCTTAAGTCCTGTCTCTTCATCAACTGCTTCTGTACCATCATCATTTAACCAAGGCTTTAATTTATTGCGAACACCTTTATCTACTGAGAATGCAATAGATGATGGGTTAAGGATTTTCTCACCGTGCGAAGTTACCGGTCTGCCTGTTTTAGGTGATACTTCAATAGTGCCTTCTGTTTTGTTACAGTGAGCAATAGCACGCAAAAGATACTTAATGAATAAGCCCTTTACATTATTCTCAAGATCTTCCCAAGAAGAGTAGTGTGCGAATGTTGCAAACTCTGTAGGGTGTCCATTTTCATAAGGAACATACTCCCAATCAACCTGCATATATTCAGCACCAACGCCTTTATACTTATTTTGATTTGCAATGACCAAAGAGTGGTCCTGGGCGAAATTAGATGTGTTTCCATAAATAGTAAAATCACCAATTGGCTGATTAACTAAAGATCTTGTAAACTCACCCCACTGTTCGTGAATCTTTTCATCAACTTGAATGTCGAAGTCTCCAACCTTCTTTTTATACTCAGCGTATGTTGCAAAAGGCTTCTGGAAAAATGTTCTTGATGAACCAGAGAAACAATTTCCTGATTGTAAGTATGCTTCATCTTCCCAAGCAGGAAATCCATATTTTCTTTCAAACATATCATTTAATGTCAAAAGAAATGACATAAATTGTGTCTTAAACTCTTCAAACTGTTCAGGCGTAAACTTTGTCATCTGCAGTTTTGTTGCGCTCTTAATACCATTAGAGCCCATAGCAGAAAGATTACCGCCTTCACGAATTGCCTTAAATAATGCTTCGTTCACTTTTCGTTACTCCTATAATTTAGTCATCATCGCCCATAAAGTCCTTTCCAATAAGAACAAACCTATCGCATATTGAACATCGAGCATAACGACATTTATAGAAGGAGTCAGTACCATCTTCATTCATTTTGCTTTCAATGACTTCTTTTATTTCTTTTTTGTTTGGGATAAGCTGTGGCTTATTGCAGACAGGACAAAACCATAATTTTTTCATCAATTCATTTAAGGCTTTAGTTGACTTCTCAACATTGCGCTGAGCGTTATCTAAAGCCTTTCTTTGATGCTTTATTTCCCGAATAAGTTTATTGTACTTATCAACGGGAGTTTCTGGAGCTTTTTTCTCACTCATATGAACTCCTATTGATTAAATTAGTCTTTTAAGATACTTTGCCGTTTGTATCAACAAAATGGATATGAACATTTTCAGCAAAAGTTGCATCCATCATCTTCATATAGTTTTCGTGCTGATGGTCAACAACTTCATCAGGTACATTACTGCGGTCAACTTTATTTGCAAGGTCATCAGCGATGCGGTCTTTACAAAGCTGAACATTTTCTGAGTCAGTGATAAAGAAAACTTCAACATCATTGTAAGGAAACTTTTTCGCAATATCATTGATGCTTTTTGCGTGTAAGTTTGTATCAGAAATCATTACATTGTGACCGCCTGCCAAATGAGCGATCAATTCTTTGTCACGAAGCTTAATCGCTTCAAAAGTAACATTCTGATTTGAAATATCGCCGCTTATCTTTTTGCGGAAATTATCAAGATTGAGTTCAACAGCATTAAAAGCAGAACAGTGTCTTTTTGCAAAATGTGATTTGCCACTTCCGCTGATGCCTACTGTCATATATATCTTTGGTGCGTTCATTGTTTATCTCCTTTCCAAAATCCAAGTTTTCTTAAAGTTTCTTCCATAGGAATATCATAATAATACTTTTGCCAAGTATCATAAGCATCAAGCGGCTTGTCAGGTTTTGTGAATCTTGCGGATTCCCAGTCGATTGCTGCTTCTTCTTTGTTCGGAATATCACGAAATGTTGAAATGCCATCAGAATATAAATGAGCGTGATGGCCTGAAAAAGTTCGATGCAGCTTTGTTGCGATATAATCACCAAACAAAGCAATGTTTATCATTTTCCAAAAATCGTGAAAAGGGAAAGAAAGTCCCTTTTCTTTTGCAATTCTTTGAACTTCCTTTCGATGTTGAATAACATATTTGATGTCATCAATTCTTTTCATTTAATGCCTTCAGTATTTCTTCGTTCTGTTTAATAATGAGTTCCTGATTTTCAAGAATCTTTTGATCTTGATTAAAAAGAACAATTTGATTGTGATACACTGCGCCTCTGATAAGAGTGTTGCGATATTGGGATTCATCTTTTTCAGACCTGTATGTACAACTTGTAAACAATGCAAGTACTGCAACCAATGAAATAATCAAAATCTTTTTCATACGCATCCTACCTTTGAAACAAAACTTAAATTGTCTTCGACATCAGACAAAAAGTCGGGCAGCATAACTCTTCCGTTTTTATACATATCTTCTTTTGCTCTTTGCAAATCATCAAAGAAGTCACTGTCCCAAATGTCAAGTTGAAGACAGAAATGATCTTCCTTTACACCAGGGACTTTACCGCCAAAATTGCCATACAAAGAAATCCATCTTTTGAAGTGTTTCTTTGCTTCAACTTCAACAATGTGTTTGAGTTCCTTTTCCTGCTCAGGCTTTTGGTACGCAAATCTTATCTTCATTTTTAACCTTCCGTCCATATCCTGCTTTTGCCATTCGTTGCTTGTCAAAAACTGTCTTACTGTTCCAAGACTTCTCTTTCCAAGTAACAACCTTCCAATTTTTGAAATGTTCACAGTACTGAACAACCAAGTAATTGTATTCATCAAGAGCCACATTAACTGAGCCATCAGTGTTGAAATATGCAACAAGTGGACTCTCAAACAACTGTTTTATATTAACAGGAACTCTTTCCTGAAGTCTTTCACGAGCATGCTGGGAAATGAAAAGATTGTCATAAATCTCTTTCAATTCTGCGGAGGACAGTTCTTCTCCGCGATTTTTAATTGCAATCATTTCTTGCTCCTAAAGCGGTCATAATATTCCTTCTGCTTACGCTTATGTCTTTTGAAACAAGCAATAATTGCGGCAACTGTTATGATGATTGCAAGAGCAATTCCTATTCCAAGTTGATTAGGATTAGCAGCGCCTTCAATAACGCATCCAATTACCAAAGCAGTTGAAATTACACCTGCAAAATAAGGTATGATAAATCTCATTTATGTTTTGCCCTCCATAAGAACAGAGCACAAAGTCCTACAGAAACTGCGAACAGTGGCTCAGTTATAACCTGAACTGTTCTTGGTGTAAAGTTTTCAACACCAAAGTCCATTGCAATAAACAGAAACTTTAGAAATCCTAAAGCTCCCATAATGTAATTCACTACTTTTTGTGGTGACAACTTCTGTGTAAACCAAAAGATGTCAATCAAAGCCATTGCAAAAGCAAAAAAGAAATAAACAATTTTCGCTACAAGCATTTCAGCTCCTTAAAGGTTGCAATCATTTTAGGAATGTTTCTCGCAAACCAATCAACCATTTCTTCATTTACAGCCCAAGCATCACAAGCATTTGAACTGTCGCCAAGACCACTTTCATAAAGATATGCGTGTATCAATTCGTGACGAAGAACCCTTTTCTGATTGATATACTGTGACTGCATATCAAACGCAAGAGGGTCATCATTCATTTTGACATTCTCTATGATAATTTCACGAGCGGCATCATTTGTGATACCGTTCGCTTGTTCAAAAGCAGGGTCATCATCGACATATTTGATTGTCCAAGTTGACCCAAGAATGTCAACTGTCTTTACATCATCAGATGTATTCTGTGTCGCCATTGTACATTGCCTCGCTTATTTCAGAATAAGCCTGACCAGCGTCATCAAGATCCTCAGCAAGACCTTCAACCACGCGGCCTGTTTTTGATACGGTCAAACCGTACATATCTTCAAGCGTGTCTTTTACTGACAACATCTTTTTCGCTGCGTTTCCTTTCAACATTACCTTAACAACTGCTCTCATATTCTTCCTCCTATTTTATAGCCCAACTGCTATTTCTAAGTTTTGTAAATACTCTTTCTGATCTTCTACCGTAGTGAGCTCCTGCATCACGAGCAACCTGTTCAAGCTTTTTTACAAGTGCGAGAACTTCTTTACTTGCACCAGCGGCCTTGATCTCATCCATAATTGCTTTTTCTGCTTTTGTCATATTTTGCTCCTTTTATTTGGTTTTTACAAAAATAATATAAAAGAAACTAAATCAAAGTTCAAATAATTTCCCACTTTTTTAGCTATATGGGACAATAATAAAATATGAAAAATGATATTTTATTTTATTATTTGTTAATATTTTTATTGGAGGATTGTCAAATGGACATTAAAGTAAAGAAATCAAAAGACAGAACAACTGTCGTTTTTGAGAGTTCAAATCGTGAATTCAACTTTCAGGAAGTTGAAGGTGATGCTATTTCAACAAATGAAAAGATGACTTTTACAGACATCATCAAGTCACTTTACCTTGCAGGTAAAAACAATGATGCAGTGTTTATTGAAACAGAAAATGAATAAGAGGTATTAAAATGGCCAAAGAGAAAATGACAGATGAAGAGAAACGAGAACAGGAAGAAAGAGATCAGTATGGCGGATATTTGCTCAAAGAGTTGATAACTCCTCCAACAACTGAAAAGCAGCTTGACATCTTCCTTGAAGATAAGTATGGTGTGTACATCGTTGATGAAGCCAAGTTTAAGCCTTTGTTCGTTGAAAGCAATCATCACTGTTTGACAAATAAAGCTAACACTTGTATGTGTAAAGATTTCCGTTTGCGTGACAGCGAAGGAAAATGCGCTTGCGGAAGATATGAGAAAAGACTCCGCGATGAAGATGACTTTATTAAGATGCGTATTGCATCAATGAAGCGCGGCAAAAAAGGTTAATATATCATTATGGGAAGAACTATCGTTGAAAAAGAAGAGACGATAAATAAACAAGAAGCTCCTCAAACTTTGTATCAACCTGCAGATGATGGCATTGGCTCAGCAGAAGCAGATATAAATGATACAAGTATTTCAGGAGTAATGAACTTCTATGAAGATCAGCTTATTAAGTTTGTTTCTGAACAAGTTACAAAAATGGACCAAAAGCTGCTCTTTGATGGAAACTCGTCTCCTCCGTTACCTTTAATTGATAAAGCTATTATGCAGCACGAGCATGTCACAATGGCATTGACTGCTCTTTATGAACAAGCTCGATGGGCTTGGAACACTGCAAAAGAAGCTTATGCTGAATGGCACGCAAAAAAGTTTCTTGAAATCCGTATGGAGGTAAATAAGAAAGAAGATGCTCGAGCAAAGTGGTTTAAGGACACTGAAATCGAGTATATGATTATTGCAAAATATACAAAAGAAGTTGCAGACTTCAAAGCAAGAATTCAACTTGCTGATGCAAAAGTTTCATTGTTCAGAAGATTGATTGACAGTTGGAACCAATATGCATTCCAGCTTGGTCAGTTGTCAAGAAACGGTATTGCAGAAAAGAACTCTTCTGATATGACTGACAAGTACGAAGATCAGGACCCAGTTGATACTGCAACACTTGCACTTGCTGCAATGGGACAACAATAAAGCCTACATTTCTGTAAAATATACTAAATGGATAACAGTACCAAACGCGGGCTTCGGCTCGGTTTGGCCTTCATTTTGCAACTATGCCGCGAAAGCGGATAGAATATATTTTATAGGAGATCGCACTATGCGTGGATCATTGGATTTTGACGTCCCTGGTTTGGGAGTCTTTGGTTCTCCACTCTTTGGAGAAAAGATTTTGAATGCCTTGATGACAGGTGAGTGTCCTGAAGGAACTCGTACTTATCAGAAAGACATAATTGATGCTGATGGCAACAAGGTTGGAAAAACTATTGTTCGCACATACTCATCAGGCCGTTCTACTGCGCCATCAAGTCTTGTTGGCAGCAATTACCCTCCTTGTAACATTTACACTGATGAAAACAAAAGAAAGGTTTATGAGTTTGCAATCGCAGGCTATGATCCTAAAAATGTTTCATTTGCTGTAGATGAAAACAATCCATCTTACATCAATCTTATTCTCAAGTCAGGCTTAACTGAGGTTAAGGAATCTGAAAAAGAAGATGACGATGAGGACAAGAAAGAAGAGCCAAAAGTTGAAAAGGCGATCATTTACGACTATCAGAAGTTTGTTGTAAAAGATCACACTTGTCCATTCTATGTCGACCGTGACCGTTACGACATTGAACAGTCAACTGTTGAGTTCAAGAATGGTACTGTAAAGATTTCTTTTGAACCGAAGAAAGTTGCTTTCAACCCTAAAGTTGTAAACTAAAGTAATTTTTGGAGGTTTATTGGAGGTCAAAAAAGGCGAGCAGGAAGCTCGCCTTTATAGATTTATTTTTGTTGCTGTTGTAAATATGCAATAAGATCTTGTGGTGAACAGTTTTTAAGTATTCTTGTATTAAGCAAGTTTTGAATTGCTGGTGTTACTTTGCTTACATCTCCCTGAGGCTGTTCAGGCTGTGGCTGTTGCGGCTGAGGCTGAGGCTGCTGTTGTGAACCATCTGCAGCAGGAGCAGTTTCAGCATTTTCTGGCTGACCTTCTGCATTTGTTGCTGGTGCAGCTTCACTTTGATTTGTTTGTGCAGATTCAGAATTATTCTGTTGAGTTTCTTCGGGTTTTAACATTGGAGCATTTTTTAATGCAAGAATGTTTTCTTTAGAAGTTTTCAACAATCCTAAAAGATTTCCGTTTCCTGCAATCTTATCAAGTATTGAAGGATCTGCTTTTAACTTTGCTAAAACATCAGCAGGTTTTAATGTTTCACCTTGTTTAAGTCCCAAAACTTCTGCAGCTAAATTGTTTGCTGCATTAGAATTTGCCTGAGCTTTGTTTGCATCTTTATGTGCTTGTGCAGAAGCTTTGTTAGCAGCATCTGCATTTTCAGCAGCTTGCTGAACAGGATCTTTTGGAGCATTTTCAAATAACGCTTTCTCAAATGAAGTATCAATCATTATACCTGAGCCCCCTTGTCTCCACCATTATTAGCCTCTTTTTCTGCGTTTTGCAATTCTTTATTGGCGTTTCTTTTAACATTATTAGCTTCAGCACTTGCGGCTTTTGCTTTATCAGCATCTTTTTGTACATCACCAGCAGCTGTATTAGTAAGAAGACTTGATAAGCTATTTGCTAAGTTTTCAAGTTTATTGTCAAGGTCTTTACCTGCTTGCTTTTGCTGTATGTTATTAGCAGCATTTTGAAGACCTGCTTTTGCACTATTGTAAGCGCCTTGAACTCCTGCTTTAACTGCGTGACCAGCATTTTTCACAGCGCCTTTTACTGCAGCGCCAGCTGCTTTTGCAAGACCACTGACAATTCCTGCTTCTTCAAGTTTATTTGCTGTTTCTATACCTTCAAGAAGGTTTGTCAATTCTTCGTTCATATGTTCCTCTTAAAAGAAAATTGCCCACTCCGAAGTGGAATGGGCTTTGATTATTTCAGGATTACATCAATCCCATTTTCTTCATTCTTTCAAGTTC
>AUXO012685778.1_pt1 | contig 15063 bp, 14 predicted proteins | sample 768731 | NCBI WGS metagenome assembly AUXO01 (sample SAMN02715735, study PRJNA202380) | gut metagenome | biome: sheep rumen | host: Ovis aries | place: New Zealand: Palmerston North
AATTCTCGTGATGCAAGTGATGATACAAGCATTATTAGCGTTGATTCAGGTAAATGAAAATTAGTAATTAAATTATCTATACATTTGAATTTATACCCTGGATAAATAAATATGCTAGTATCTGATTCTATTTCTTTAACGAATCCGTTTTCATCTGAAGCTGATTCTAATACTCTACATGAAGTTGTTCCTACAGCTATTATTTTATGTCCTGATTTCTTTGCTTCATTTATTATATCAGCATCTTCTTTCTTTATATAATAATGTTCTGAATGCATTTCGTGATCTTCTACTTTTTCAACTTTTACTGGCCTAAAAGTACCTATACCAACATGTAGTGTTACATTAGCTACTTTTATACCTTTTGCTTTTATTTTATCAAGTAGTTCTTCAGTAAAATGTAATCCTGCAGTAGGTGCTGCAGCAGATCCTTCATATTTAGCATAAACTGTTTGATATTTTTCATTGTCTTCTCTTGAAGCTTCTGTTATGTATGGTGGTAATGGCATCATTCCTACTTTATCTAATATTTCATTGAAGATTCCATCATATTCAAATTCTACTTTTCTATTTCCACCTTCTAATACTTCAAGTATTGTAGCTTTTAGTATTCCATCTCCAAACTCAACTTTAGCTCCAGGTCTTAATTTATTACCTGGTCTTACCATTGCTTCCCAGATATCTCCTTCAATTCTTTTTAGTAAAAGTACTTCTACATGAGCTCCAGTATCTTTTTTTCCATAAAGTCTAGCTGGAATTACTTTTGTATTATTTATGACTAAACAGTCTCCTGGATTTAAATAATCTATAATGTCTTTAAATAGTTTGTGTTCTATTGATTGAGTTTTTCTATCTAAAACCATAAGTCTTGCTTCATCTCTTTTATCATATGGATGCTGTGCTATTAATTCTTTTGGTAATTCATAATTAAAGTCTGAAACGTTCACTTATATTATCCTCTTTCTATTTCTTTTTTATTTATCATCTCAATTATTTGATCTAGAGATTCTTCTAAATTATCTTCTTCATTATTGTATAGTAAAAAGTCTGCCCTTGCTTCGTAATAATCATCTTTATTTTGAATTGCAAGTCTTGCTTTTGCAACTTCTTTTTCTACTTTATCTCTTTTACAAATTCTATCAATCTTTAATGTTTCGTTTGCGATAAGTGCAATAGTATAATTGCATAAAAATTCAAAATTCATTTCAAATAAAAGTGGTGCATCAATTATTATGTATTTTACTCCAGCTTCATTTTCAATTTCTTTGATTTTATTTTTTAATTCATTATCGATATGTTTCTTTGTTATATTATTTAAAATGGCTCTTTTTTCATCCTCGTGATAAATATAATCAGCTAGAAGTTTTCTATTTAAGTTTCCATCTTCAAGTATTACTTCATTTCCTATTTTTTCTGCAATTTCATTTAAATAAGGACTATTGGGTTTTGCCATTTCCTTTGCACATTTATCTGCATCAATAACTCTAAAGTCTGATCTTCTATTCAGTATTTCACTTACTGTGGTTTTTCCTGAACCAGATGATCCTGTAATTCCGATTATTATCATGTAATCCTCCAAAATTATAATGATTTAATAGCTTCTGTTGCTAGAAAATCACATCTATTATTAAGCTCAACATCGCTATGACCTTTTACTTTATTAAATGTAACTTCATGTTTATTAACTAGTTCAATTAATTCTTGCCATAGTTCTTTGTTTTTTACATCTTTTTTCCCAGCAGTTCTCCAATTGTTTTTTATCCATCCAGATATCCAATCTTCTTTAAATGCATTTACAACATATGCGCTATCTGAATAAATATTTACTTTGCATTTATACTTAAGAAGTTTAAGGGCTTCAATAACTGCAGTCATTTCCATAATGTTGTTTGTAGTCTCTTTATTCGCCCCCCATATTTCTTTCTTGTTGTCCTCATATATTAGGACTGCTCCCCATCCTCCAGGTCCTGGATTTCCTGAGCAAGCACCATCTGTATATATCGTTATTTCTTTCATAATAACCTCTTTAAATAATTGAGTTTTTCTAAAATCTATGATATTATAACAATAAAATTGAAGAAATACAATATAGGTGGGTGATTTATTTGAGCGGTGTTTTGGGCATTGTATCTGAATATAATCCATTTCACAACGGTCATGTTAGACATCTTGAAATATCAAAACAGCTAACAAATGCTGACTTTACAATCGCTGTTATGAGTGGAAGCTTTGTACAACGTGGCGATACTGCATTGGTTGACAAATGGACTAGAGCCGAAATGGCTCTTAAGAATGGTATTGATTTGGTAATTGAACTACCAACTATTTATTCTGTTTCAAGTGCAGAAAACTTTGCAGATGGAGCAGTAAAAATATTTAATTCTCTTGGTGTTGTTGACTTCTTATCTTTTGGATCAGAAATTGGTGAAATAGCTCCTTTAAATGATGTTGCAACAGTTTTATATAATGAACCAAAAGAATTTTCTAGTTTAATTACAGCACAATTAAAATCTGGACTATCATATCCTAGAGCTAGAGAAATTGCTTTATCTCAATTTTTTGGTAATTCAAAAAAATATACCCAGGTTTTAACTAATCCAAATAATATTTTAGCTGTCGAGTATTTAAAAGCATTAAAGAAACACCATAGTCCTATTAGACCGTTAACTATCAAAAGAGATTATGCACCTTATAACTCTACATCTATTAAAAATGGCATTGCTAGTGCAACTGCAATAAGAGAAATGATTCAAAAGAATAAAAATGTTCACTATGTTGTACCATATGAGTCATATGATTTATTAGATGAGAAAATTAAGTCAGGAAATATTGTACCTTCAATTAGTGTATTTGAAAGAGAAATTATATATAAATTAAGATGTATGACTACAGATCAAATTGCTTTACTACCTGATGTTAGTGAAGGATTAGAATTTAGAATTAAACAAGCAGCAGATAACTATAATACGATTGCCGAATTAATTGATGCTGTTAAAACAAAACGTTATACTCAAACTAGAATTCAAAGAATTTTACTATATGTATTACTTGATATAACAGATAAGGAAATGGAAAAATCTAAGAAGATTACTCCTTATATTAGAGTATTAGGATTTAACAAACATGGTAAGAAAATAATTTCTGCTATCGCTGATGCAAATCCTAAGATTAAAATTATAGTTTCTGTTAAAAAGTTTATGGAACAATGTACTGATAAATCTCTTCTTAGCATGATGAGTAAAGATATTTTAGCAACTAATATTTATACATTAGGATATAAAGACAAAGCCTTTGCTAATTTAGACTTTACAACTAAAGTAAAAGAGTATAAAGAATAAAAAATTACCTGCTTTAATAGCAGGTATTTTTTTTATAATATTTTTTTAATGTAATAATTGATATAAGTGGATATAAAACTATAAGTATTAACATGCAATTTTGATTTAAATCAAAACTGAAATATAGACTAATTAGTATTATTAGATATAGTATCAGCATTATAAATTTAAATAATTTAAGAATATATCGATTAAATCTATTATTTGCAAAACTTGAAATTTTGAATTCTTTGTCTATATACTTCTTAGCTTCAGAATTAAATTTATTTTCAATATTAAATAAAATTATATTGATTATTGAATCTGTATCATTTTTCTTTATTTGTTCAAAGTTATTCTTTAAATACTTCTTTGAGCATTTTAATTTGAAAAATAATTCTTTTCCGCTCTTAGTTAGATATTTATAATTTTTAAGATTTAAAGCATTGCTAATTGAGTATGCTAACATATACATTATAATGAAGAATACAAACCAAATTATTAAAAACAAGAAAGTAGATACCTCTTCACTTGGTATTAAATATGTAAACAATATATTAAATATAATTAATAAATAGATTAATAAATAATCATATGTATGATTTTTAACTTCAGTTTCTACATTTACTAATTTTTGATTGTATGCATCTTTAAATACTATATCTTTATAATCATCAATTAGAGTTTTTCCATATGCTGTATTTCCAATTTTATGGGATTGCTTGACATATTCATAAATATCATTAAAAGCTTTTTCGTGAGGCAATAAATCTAATGAATCAGCTTTTTTATTAGGCTTCCATTCCCTATTTTTCATGTAAATTGTCATAGCAGCTATTGTATTTTTTGTACTTATAGATTCACCAAGTATTATTTTTTTAACCATTGGAGATAGCTTAGATAAATCATTTTTATAGTATTTATCTTTTGGCATATTTATGTCGTTTTTTAAAGAAAATAATGGTTCTAATAATTTATTATCGAATAATTGAAGCAAGAAATATATATTAAACAATAAAATAGCCGTAACACTTACAAAGGCTATTTTGCTATAGTTGTCCATTTTAGCACCTAAGCATCCTAATATTGTAATTAATGTTACAGCTGTTATTAATATAGTTATAAATATATTTCTATAAATATTTTTCATTAGTAATCTCCATTTTTATAAGTTAGATTTTATTTCATCTATATTTAAACCTATTTCTTTTTCTTCTCCTGATGCCATATCTTTAATTTTAATAGTTTTCTTTGATAATTCTTCATCTCCAATTACTATTAATTTCTTAGATTTTGTTGTATTTGCATATTTCATTTGAGATTTAAAGCTTCTATCCATAATATCTTTTTCGACTATAAATCCATCTATTCTTAGTTTATTTGCAATGTCCATCGCTTCGATATTTGCATTTTCACCCATAGATAAAATATATAGATCAGGAACTTTGTCTTCAACTTCAGAATTGTATTCATCATACATTTCCATTAATCTCTCAACTCCAGTTGCAAATCCAACTGCTGGTGTTGGTTGTCCACCGAATTCTTCAACTAATCCGTCGTATCTTCCACCACCTAGTACTGTTAAACCAGTTTTTTCATCTATAAACTCAAATACAGTTTTTGTATAATAGTCTAAACCTCTTACTATATTTGGATCTATTTCATATTTGATTCCGGCTTTGTTTATATATTTTTTTACATTTTCAAAGTGTTCTTGGCATTCCTCACATAAGAAGTCAATCATTTTTGGAGCACCAACATTCATTTTTTTGCATTTTTCTTCTTTACAATCTAGCATTCTCATTGGGTTCTTTACATATCTAGTCTTACATGTATCACAATAATTCTCTAAATTATCTTTGAAAAATTCTCTTAATTTATCTTGATATACAGCTCTACATTTTGGACAGCCTATGCTATTTATTGTAAGTTTTATATTTGGAATATTTAACTTTTTAAAGAAGTCGTTTGCCATTAAAATAACATCAACATCTGCTAAAAATGAACTAGATCCTATTAGCTCGGCTCCTATTTGGTGAAATTCTCTAAGTCTTCCTTTTTGTACATTTTCATATCTATACATTCCCATGTTGTACCATAATTTAATAGGACTTGGCATGCTTGCCATACCATTCTCTAAATAAGCTCTAACAACACCTGCTGTTCCTTCAGGTCTTAATGTAATACTTCTTCCACCTTTATCGTTAAACGTATACATTTCTTTTTGAACAACATCTGTTGTTTCTCCAACACCACGTTGGAATAATTCTGTATGCTCAAACACAGGAACTCTTATTTCTTTAAAGTTATAACTATCTAATACTTCTTTAAGTTTAGATTCTACTATTTGCCATTTATATGTATCTTGTGGCAATAAGTCTTTGGTTCCTTTTGGTCTTTGTATCATTTTATATCACTCCTAAATTCTATTTTTTATTGTTATAGTGTTCTATCATTTGTTCTTTAGAAGAATATCTATTTACTCTCATATATCTATTTCCATATTTAGCTATTATATGTTTATTCTTTTGATTATAGTATCTTGCACATTCAAAGAAATCTTCAACTGAAGTTCCTTCAATTGGAGTCATTACAATAGCATCTGGATCGTCAGGATATTTAGCTATGAATTTTTCTGTCTCTTGTTTGCTGAAACGAACAAGAGCTTTATACTCAGCTGCTGTTTTAGAAAACTTCTCAACTAAATCAGGATGTTCAGATAGAGGTTTTGCAGTATTTTCTGATTCTAAAGATTTTTTATCTACGGTGCCGTTTCCATCGATATCTGCTCTAGTATCTCCAGTTCCATCATCAAATACTTGAAGTGCTTTAACTAATGTATCTAGATTATTTTTGCAATAAGCTAAAAATACTTTAGTTTGTTCTATATTAATTTTATACATTACTATACTGTTGTTAGGATATATTGTAGGAAGAACATTATTTAATCTACTTATTTCTAACATTCCTAAGATATCACTATTATCTATAGCCCCTTTAAACCTAGCTAACATTTCTTCATCTTTATATGGTTTAATAAAAGAATCTGTATCAACATTTAAAAGTCTTTCATAGTAGTTATCACAAAGTCTTTTAAACATTGCTAGTTCTAGATATCTTTTGCAGCATCTTAATATGGTTTCGTTTTCTTCAGCATACATATCGAAATCATCTATTGTTTTTAAGATATCTTCCTTTGTAAATTCTATATCAACAAATGTATCTAAAACTTCATTTGTTAACATCTCATTTAATTTTTTTACTAAATCATCATATGAAAAATCATATATCGCTTCATTACTCATAACCTTATCTCCTATCTTATCTTTAGAAATCTTTTTCTTTTAATTCTAAGTATATATTTTGTTCATCTTGTATCATAGTTATTTTTCCATGTCCTGGATAAACTATGGTTTCATCTGGTAAAACCATCAGTCTATCTGTAATGGAATGGATTATCTCTTCGAAATTTCCTGTTGGTAGATCTGTTCGACCCCATGATCCAGAAAAAAGTGTATCTCCTGTCAATACAAATCCTTCTTTTTCGGAATATAATGATAAACCACCTTTTGTATGTCCCGGAGTAGCAATTACTTTAAATTCAATGTCACCGACATGAATTAAATCGTTATCATCTACTCTAGAATCAGCCTCCAACTCTGGTCTTTCCATATTTATATAGTAGGCCAAGTTTATTGCTTCATTATAGAGACCTTCAGCATCATCTCTACTAATTAATATTTTACCACCTTTTAATCTTTTTAACTCTGCTACACCACCTATGTGGTCAGCATGACAGTGAGTGATAAAAATGTATTTTAAACTTGCACCTAAAATATCAAGTGTTTCTGCTATCCTTTCGGGTTCACCTCCAGGATCAACTACCATTGCCTCTTTAGATTTTTCGTCACAAATAATATAACAATTCGTTCGTAAATTTACTTGAGGCGTAGTTACTTGCAATCGTTTTAAAATCATTTGTAGTCATCCTCTCTAATTTCTTTTTCTATGTACTTCATAAACGTTTTCAACGTTTCTAAATGAAGATAATGCTTTATTTAAAGAGTCAGTATTTTCAAGTTCTAATGAAAGATCTATTATTGCAATACCTTCTTTTGTAGTTCTTGAATTCATACCTGTAAGTTTTATTTTATTGTTTTCTATTTGCTTAATGATGTCTTTTAATAATCCATTTCTATCATTAGCTAGTATTTCAACTTCGACTTTATAGCTTCCGTTTAAATCGTCAAACCAATATACATCGATAAGTCTTTCTTCATCGTTTAATAAGTCTTTTACATTAACACAATCTGTACGATGGACAGACACTCCTCTACCTTTTGTTATATATCCTATTATATTATCTCCAGGTAATGGATTGCAACATTTTGATAATTTTACTAAACAATTATCTATACCTTTTACAACAACACCAGTTTTATTTGGTTTTGTTCTATTTTGTTTAGTTTTAGAAAGCTCTTCTATCTTTTCTTCTACATCATCATCTTCATGTTCTTTTTTATATTCTTCAAGAAGTCTAGCCATTAGTTTATTAACTGATATAGAACCAAATCCTATACTTGCATATAAATCATCTACAGAGTTATATCTATATCTTTCAATAGCAAGTTGCAACCATTCAGGTCTAATAATATCAGAATATTTAATACCTAATTTCTTTACTTCTCTATCAATTGCTTCTTTACCTTTTTCAATGTTCTCTGCCCTATCAGCCTTTTTAAACCATTGATTAATTCTTGATTTAGCAGATGAGCTTTTAACAAATTTTAGCCAATCTCTACTTGGTCCTTTTGATTGTTCAGATGTTAGTATCTCAACTATATCTCCATTTCTAAGTGGTGTTATTATTGGCATCATTTTACTATTTATTTTGCATCCTACCATCTTATGTCCGATTTGTTCGTGTATACTATATGCAAAATCTATCGGAGTTGCTCCTTTAGGTAAAACTTTAATCATACCTTTTGGAGTAAATATATAAACCTCATCTTCAAATAACTCTGTTTTTAAAGTATTTAAAAATTCGTTTGGATTTTCGGTATTCTTTTGCCATTCTAGTGTTTCACGTAGCCATGACAATTTATCATCAGTAACAACTACAGATTCTTTCTTACCTTTGTTGCTAGCTTCTTTATATGCCCAATGGGCTGCGATACCAAATTCAGCAGTTCTATGCATTTCCCAAGTTCTTATTTGAACTTCAAAAGGAGTTCCTTTTGGTCCAAGTAATGTAGTATGTATTGATTGATACATATTCTTTTTAGGAACTGCAATATAATCTTTAAATCTTCCTGGCATAGGTGTGTACATTTCATGTACTATACCAAGTACTGAATAGCAATCTTTAACATTGTTTACTAAAATTCTTAATGCAAATAAGTCATATATTTGATCTAGAGTTTTATTATCTCTTTGCATTTTTCTATATATACTATATAAGTGTTTTGCTCTACCAGTAACTTCTGCTTCAATTCCTTGTACTTTTATTTCATTAGTTAAATCTTCTTGAATTTTATTTAAGAATCTTAATCTTTCATCTCTTTTTCTATCAAGTCCAGTAACAATCTCATGGTATTCATCTGGATTTAAATATTTAAATGATAAATCTTCAAGTTCCCATTTTAGAGAATAGATACCAAGTCTATTAGCAAGCGGTGCATAAAGGTCTTGTGTTTCTTTTGCATTTGCTATTTGTCTTTCTCTTGATAGATATTTTAGCGTTCTCATATTATGAAGTCTATCGGCAAGCTTTATTAAAATAACTCTAATATCTTTACCCATAGCTAAGAACATTTTTCTATAGTTTTCTACTTGTTGCTCTTCTTGAGTTGTATATTTTAATGTACCCAACTTTGTGACACCTTCAACCATTTGAGCAATTGATTCGTTGAAATCGTGTTTTAAATCATCGATAGTTTTGTTAGTATCTTCAACAACATCATGAAGAAGAGCTGCACAAATTGTTTCATCGTCTAGCTCTAAACCAGAAAGAATATAAGCAACATTAACAGGATGAATCATGTATGGTTCACCTGATTTCCTACATTGATCGCCATGAGCAGCTTTTGCATATTCATATGCTTTTCTTATTAAAGCTTCATTGCAATTGTTAGGATAGTTTTCTTTTTGCTTTTTAATTATGTCTTCAATTGTAATATCTTCGCCTAGTTCTTGCATGAATTATCCCTTCTAATATGATTTCCTTATGTCACTTAAGTTTATTTGGACACTTTCTACGTTATTAAACTTATTAATTTCAAGATGTCCAACTACATCAATTTTATCGCCAATTAAAAATTCATTTGTATAATATCCCATATTAAATCCTATTGCATTTATAATTGTGTTCTTATCACGCAAAGTAAGCTTAATATGTTTTCCCTCAGATAAAGCTCTTATGGAATCTATTTTTAGATTTCTATATAAGAAAAGCGGCATTTTATTTGCCTCACCATATGGCTCAAGCAAATCTAATGACTTAACATTTTCTAATGTAATATCTTTATCGTTTATTTCTTGATCTATTTTAATTATCGGAATTATTTCTTCAGTCTTAGCTTCTTTTGCTAATTCTTCGAATTTTTTCTCGAAATTGTCTATGTTATCTGTCTTTAGTGTTAAACCTACAGCCATCTCATGGCCACCATATTTTTCCAAGTATTCACTTGAATCTATTAAAGCTTTATGAAGATCAAAGCCAGGTACGCTTCTACCTGATCCTTGAGCTATATCACCTTCAATATTAAGCAATATGGTAGGTTTAAAGTATAATTCTGTTATCTTAGAAGCAACTATACCTATAACTCCATGATGCCAATTTTCAGATGCTAATACTAAAGAGTTATTTTTCTCTAGTTTCTTTGTTTCAATTAGGTTTAATGCCTCTGATAATATTTTTTTCTCAATATCTTGTCTTGATCTATTATAGTTATTTAGATTATCGGTAATCTCTCTTGATTCTTCAATATTGTTTGTTAAGAATAATTTTAAAGCTTCTTGTTCATGTCCCATTCTACCACAAGCATTTATCCTTGGAGCAATTCCAAATGATACTGTTGTTGAATTAATAGAACTATAACCTGATGACTTTATTAATTGTTTTAATCCTTGATTTTTAGTTTGCTGTAATAGTTTTAATCCTAGTTTAGTTATTACTCTATTTTCATCTACAAGAGGAACTATATCTGAAATGGTTCCAATAGCAACAATATCAAGATATTTTAAATATTCTTTGCTTTCTAAATCTAATTTTTTGCTTAATGCTTGAATTAATTTAAATGATACTCCAACACCAGCTAAGCCGTTGAATGGATATTTGTTATCTTTACGTTTACAATCTACAACAGCTACTGCTTTTGGAATTTCGTCTAGTGGCTCATGGTGATCAGTAACTATTACTTCTAATCCTAGACTATAAGCATATTCTATTTCTTCTATTCCTGAAATACCACAGTCTACAGTGATAATTAATTTATAACCTTGATCTGCAATTTCTTTGATAGCATCTTTATTTAATCCATATCCTTCATTTAATCTATTTGGAATATAAGTTCCTACATCAAATCCTCTATCTAAGAAGAATTTTTTTAGAACTGTTATACTTGTTATTCCATCAACATCATAATCGCCATAAATAATTGTTTTCTCTTTTTGGTCCATAGCTTTTATTATTCTATTTATAGCTTTTTCCATGTCTGGCATTTCATATGGATCATGGAAATCATCTCGTGTAGGATTTATAAAAAGTTCAATATCTTTTTCATCAGTAATACCCTTGTTAATAAAAATATTAGCAAGTAATGTTGAAATATTATTTTTTTCAGCTAATTCCTTGATTTGATTAGCATCATTAGATATGAATTCCCACTTCTTTTTCATCCTTCTTCTCCAAAATAATTTTTTCCTATAATATTATATATCAAATAGTAAATAAATGATAGCTTTTTTTTAAATAATTTATAAGAAAAAAAGCAGCTTAAAATAGCTGCCTTTATCTCGGTTTTATAAAACATCTTTTATTGATTCTCCAATGATTTTATTAACATCTGCAATCATGACATTAAACCTTACTTCTTTATCGAAATAATCTTTTACCCTTTCATTTTGAACAAGGATTTTATATAATTCTTGGAGCTTTTTCATTTTTTCTTCTGATTGTTGTTCACCTTGCATTCCTAATAGTTGTTCTTCATATCTAATCTTTTCAAATTCATCAATTTGTTGTTTTAAATCAGGTGTCTTTAGTATCTCTTCTTTTACTTCCTTAAATTCTAAATATTCTTTTGACTCTTTAATTGCTTTTGCAAGCATGTTTACTGAATCATATACGTTCATATTTTTATCTCCTATCTTATATTATGTTTTTTCTTTAATCATAGACCATTTTATTTTTAATATAAATCTTCATCTTTTTGCATTTCGATTTGATAAATATTTCTATAAAAATCTGTTAAAGCAGTTTCATTTCCGTTTGATACGACATATTCCATAATACAATTATGAATTCTTTTTAGCTTTTTGTTTTTTGGTTCATAACCACCTTTTTCGAATTTACCTAGATTTGTTGTTACAGTAATAGTGTATCCAATACCATCATTAATACCATAATCTGAAATAATAGGCTCAAAGAATGCAAAACTTTTCTTTCTTATTATTTTTCTAAGCTGCTTATATAAACTTGAATCACCTTGGTAGGTTACTTCATAATGATATTTATCTATCATTTCATCATTAGAAAGCGTTATTTTTCCTTCTTTATCGATAGTGATTGTATAATCAACTCCTCCTAACGCAGTAGGAGAATAATCACTTTGATATTCAATTTGCTTGATATTGCTAAATATGAAAAACAAACAAATCTTAAAAAATACTAATAGAATTGCTATTACTAGTAATATTTTAAATAATATTTTTTTCATATAGCCCTCCAACTTTTTTAATTAAAAAGAAGTATTAAAACAAGCAATATTTTAATACTTCTTAATTTTAAGTATTAGTGATAGATCATATAATCTATTTCTGGGAATATATCATCTTTATCAAAAATATCTAATAAATATTTTGCATCTATTTTATCATTCTTAATTTGATAATATAGTTTTGTAAATCTACCAATATGATCTTTTATTGCTTTATGAGCATATTCAACCATTGTACCATTGGTTATAATAAATAACCAGTCACTACTCTGAGCAAGAAGCAATTCTCTTGCACATTGATTTAATGCTTGTCTACGAAGTGTATCTCCTTCATTTGGATATAACCAAGCAAGTTCACACATTCTATCTCCAGCTTTATGTAAGTGTCTATGTGCATAGTCATTTGTCATATTTAGCCAAACTTCACTATATCCATTAGCACCCCAACTTGAACGACATGGAGTTGAAACTTGTATTTCAGGATACATATCAATATAGTCTCCTGGTGTACATAGTTCAAAATTACAATCATCATAATAGATCTTTTTAAATAATATATATAGCCAATATGGACCTTCATACCACCAGTGACCATATAACTCAGCATCATAAGGACAAGTTATTATTGGTGGAATATCCATATAAGATTTTAAATGTTTAATTTGGGCTTTTCTACAATCCATAAAATGTCCTGCTTGTTTTTCAGCAGAATCTTTTGCCCATTGAACATCATAATAATCTTTAGCACAATCTTTACCAGTAATTCTATAATATTTAATACCAGTATTTACTCTTGCACCATTATGAGCAATATATGGTTTAATATACTCATAGTCTAAGTCATAACCAATATCTCTGTAGAATTCTCTATAGTTAAAATCACCTGGATAACCATTTAATGAACTCCAAACTTGTCTTGAAGATTCCATATCACGAGCAAAAGCTACTAATCCTTCTGGACTAACTATTGGTGCATATGTACCATATACAGGTGTTGGATCAGCATATAAAATACCATGTGATTCAACAATAGCATATTCAATACCAAATTCTTTTAAGTATTTATCAGCTTCTGGAACATAACCACACTCTGGAAGCCAAATACCTCTCGGTTGTCTTCCAAAGAATTTTTTATATGTTTGAACACCTACTCCAATTTGTGCTCTTACAGTTTTTTCATTAACATATAATATTGGAAAATATCCATGTGTTGCTCCACATGTAATTATTTCTAGGAAGCCATGATCTTGAAAATATTTAAATCCATCGATTAATTTCTTTTTATATATATCTTTAAATACATGTAAATCGTTAGTATATCTATCTAAATAATACTTAGATAATCTATTAAGCCTTTCATCATAGACAGTTCTTTTTACTTCTTTTTCGCATAACTCAATATGTTTTTCTACATACTTAATGTATCTATCTTGAAGTAATTTATTATCTAACATGTTAAGTAAAGGAGGTGACATAGTCATAGTAATCCTAAACTTTACTCCTTCTTCTTCTAACTTTTTATAGTTTAGTAAAAGTGGGATATAAGTTTCAGAGATTGCTTCGAATAGCCATTCCTCCTCTAAATAATCTTCACTTTCTGGATGATGAATATAAGGCAAATGAGCATGTAGTACAAAATTTACATATCCTTCAATCTTTTTCATTAATGTCAATTCCTTTCATTCTCTTGTCTTATAATCTTCTATTTAAATTGTGAGCTTGATAATCTTCCATGGCTTGATGGATTTGCCATATCAAACATATCATCGCTAAGTTCATCTTTGTATTGATCATCATAGAATTTCTTAACATTATATGCTTTACCAAGAGCACCACGTAATGATCTTAATTTAACTAGTCTTTCTTGATTTGTTTTTACATTTCTAAATCTAACAAATTCTGGTAAAGATTCTAACAATACATGATCATTAGGGCTTTCCATTTTATTAGAATCTGAAATTGGAATATAATCATTTCTTAATATAATGTTATGTTCTATTACTTTATTGTAATCAACTTGAGGTTGATTAATAAACTTTCTACCTAATTGAATAATATAATTTGTTTTTGGATCATCTATTTCTATGTACCAACTATTAGCGAAATCATTGATAGGAATTTCTCTAACGTATTGTTTATCTTCATTGTATACAAGAAGAACTGGATAAGTTTTATAGAAGAAATCATCGCCAAATGTATCGATGTATTTCTGTCTATCTGAATCTGCCAAATCCCAATATACAAATAACTTTTTAGGTGTTTGTGCTAGTACCTTAACAATAGTTTCGTTATATCTATATGGTAAGTCATAATATTCAATTTGTACTGGTTTTACTTCTTCCTTATTAGATTTTTTACCGGCAGTTTTCTTTTTGTTTTCTTCTGATTCAGAATCTTCTTTACTTTCTTCTCTAGCAGCTTCTTCTTGCATTGCTACTATCTTTGCTATAAAATTCTTAATCTTTTCGATAACCGTCGCTTCATCTACCTCAGGCTCTTTTGAAGTCTTAATTTCTTTTTCTTTTGATCCAACTTTTTTTGTCTCTTTTTTAGAAGCTTTTTTCTCTTTAGTTTTTGTTTCTGCTTCGTTTATAACTTCTTTTGAAACTTCTTCTTTGTCGTCATCAACTTCGTTCTTCAAATCCTCTTTCTTTGGCATTTTGCTAGTTCTCCTCCTTAGTATTTGCACAATATATTATAAACAAGTACATATAATCCTCATAATATTTTATATTATATCTATAAGTTTAATTAAATTCAATAGGAAATTCATAAAAAAATTATCATTTTACAAACATTACATATAT
>AUXO010133733.1_pt1 | contig 15061 bp, 11 predicted proteins | sample 768731 | NCBI WGS metagenome assembly AUXO01 (sample SAMN02715735, study PRJNA202380) | gut metagenome | biome: sheep rumen | host: Ovis aries | place: New Zealand: Palmerston North
GCGTCAAAAGAGAAGCTGAGGTGGCAGGCCGAACGGTCCTCCTTCGTAAGCCCAAAGACCTCGCCAAGCCCCATGACCTGATTCATGAGGCCCGCGTGGTGAAGCATGACTCCCTTGGGCTTTCCGGTGGAACCGGAGGTATAGATCATATAGGCATATCCTTCCGGCCTTGACAGGTCCGGCACCTCCATGTCTCCAAAGGCGCGCTCTGCCGCCCCCGAAAGGTCCAGATCCGCTTTGTATGGGAATAGAAAACATGATCAGCAGTCTGAGCGGCTGACCATGTGTCATATTCATTATATGGGACTTTCTCATATGCTCTTATACCCTTTATATTCTGTTACTGCCTCAGCGGTGTGTCACTTCCATATTCTTCGGAAGCACATAACTCAGGATCATCGCAACAACAAATACTACTGCGACAACATTTCCCGCAAATACCTCCTGTCCGATCTTCGGAAATGCCTTCCAGATATCCGCCTCTGTCGAGGTTGTGAATCCTACTCCAATGGCCAGCGATAATGACGCTATCGTTATATTTCTCTGTGTAAAACCACAGTCTGCGATCATAGTCATACCTGACAGCAGGATCTGTCCGAACATCATGATAGTGCAGCCTCCGAGAACAGACTGCGGAAGCGATGCGAAGAAATTCCCTATCGGCGGGATCAGTCCGGCAAGCATCAGGGCAACGGCTCCCGTCATAATGGTGAAACGGTTTACCACCTTCGTCATTGCGATCAGGCCGACGTTCTGGGAGAAGGATGTCACAGGCGGACAGCCGAATAGCGAGGATAACGCGGACGCATATCCGTCAACCGCAAGAGACCCGGAAAGCTCCTTCTGCGTGATCTTTCTGTTAAGTCCGGCAGATACCAGGGCTGAAGTGTCACCTATCGTTTCCGCTGCGGATACAAGAAAAATCACACAGACTGATAATACCGGTCCGACATGAAATTCCGGCATAAACATCATAATATGAGGAAACGAGATGATCCCGCCGTCCAGAATTGTGCCAAGCTCCACCTTACCGAGGATGATTGAAAAGATATAGCCTGCAATCAGTCCTGCCAGAACGGATAATTGCTTCATATACCCTTTTGCCAGACATGACCACGCAAGGCAGACGATCAGCGTCAGTGCTCCGATCATGAGGTTCCGGGCAGATCCGAAGTCATCCGCATAGCCGCCCCCGAAGGACCTCGCGCCGACCGGAAAGAGAGACAATCCTATCCCTGTTACAACGCAGGCGGAGACGATAGGCTTGATGAAGCGTACCAGCTGCCGCGCGAAAAGCCCCAGCGTGCCCTCCATTATTCCTCCGACGAGTACAGCGCCGATCATGGCCGGGTATCCATAATTCGCGACAACCGCACTCAGCACGGAAACAAATGTGAAGCTTACTCCCATGACGACAGGCAGCCGCGATCCGATCCTCCAGACAGGATACAGTTGTATCAGCGTCGCTACTCCCGCCACAAACATCGCGTTCTGCATCAGCATGGCAGTCTGCCCCTGGGATAATGACGGGTTGGCAGCTCCTGCAATAAGAATGATAGGAGTAAGGTTCGAAACAAACATTGCCATGACATGCTGCAGTCCAAAGGGTATTGCCTTCTGAAGAGGTACTTTTCCATCAAGTCTGTACAGATTATCCATATGCGTATCCTCTATAAATCAAAGTGCATCCCTGCAGGGAACAGGGCTTTTAGTCCTTTCTTTTCCCATCCAGGTTCTTCTTCAGCTCCTGCGCCAGAACGCTCGTTCCGTCTCTGGCCAGAACCCTGAGGACCTCGGAAAACTGTTTTCGCCTGCTTCCGTCCATAGACCGCCCCGCCCTGATAAGTTCTCCGTAATTCTTAATCTTGTTCTTATGAAGCTCGGAAAATGTGTCCGCCCCTGATGTTTCCAGTACGTCAAAGACAAAATTAACGAACTTCCTCCTCTGTTCCGGCTCCACATCCGCAATCCAGCTGTTCAGAGTCTTGCTAAGCAGTACGCTTCTTTCCGACAGGCGATTCGCCCGGACAAAATGACTGCCGAGCACCTGCCAGGTCTGCGCGTCATGCTGAAAAACGCCTTTGGCGCTGCTCTTTATCACTTCATGGTCGTATGCGCCGTACATCAGCAGCCCGAACAGAGACTGCTCCGGCACCAGGCTCCAGACCTTATCGCATATCGCTTCAATCTCTTTTGATTCCGCGACGTCCTGCATGAAGCCAGGCCCGTCATTCGTATACACCTTCAGGATCCTGTTCCTGACACTCTCCCCGCAAAATGCTGCCGCGTAAACAGCGAAATTGCCGCCCTTGGAATGGCCTCCCACGCGCAGCTTCCTGTCATTCAGATTTCCTGCCGCGTTAAGATAATCCACAGCGTGTCTCTGCCCTCTGGTCTGGCGCAGCCACGCGAGATTGAAGTCTTCCCTCCAGCCTATGATCGATCCGTCTGTTCCGCGAAAAGCAGCATAGCTTGTCCCGTCTTCAAGATCAAACGTCACAGCCGACATCTGCTCGTCGGCATCCGCGTCAATGATATTCACATAATGATGCAGCACCGTTTTAGAATATCGTCTGCTCCTGGACGCCTTCTCCATGAGGAAAGGCACCAGTTTTACATAGGAGTCCCTTGCCTTAATCTCATCAGGGGAATGAATCCAGAAATATTTCCTGCACACTTCCCCTATCGACATCCCTTTCTCCTCATCGAGTACACCCTCAAAATCAACATACGCGATCAGAGAGAGAAGAACATTGTCAACCTCGTTAAACGGATCATCGGAAAAGGAAATGTCCCCCCTCCAGTCAAGATAATCTGAAACTGTCGCCATACGTTTTTTCCTTTCCCGGGAGCATAAACGGCCAGAGCTCAGACTATACTCTCCCGGCAGCCCTGACGCACCTGATGATATATTCCGCGATACGTCTTAACTATTTCAGCTCGTCCATCGCGTCATTGAGGAGACCGGAAAATCTTTTGATCAGCCCCTCAGAATACAGATTCGCGTCATAGTTGATATAATACATTATGGGTTCATCCTTTTTGCCCTTATCAAAGGGAACGATCTGCATTCTTGTGTAGAGTCCGTTTCTCTTATCGAAGGTTCTGATCACTTTGGTGTTCTCCGGCAGGGCTTTCTCAATATCAAATCCCGACTGGTAGATGATATCGATCCGGTTCATGTCTCCCGGAGTGACTCCGCTGTTTCCGAGAGAACAGTCGCTGCAGCGCATCCCGGCCTCTCCCTGCTCTGATACCTCCCTGATGACCTGCCTCGGGTCGGAAAGCTGATCGAAATCTACGGCCACCGGAATGGCTGACAATGTCATCCCGATCAGGTCCTCTTTCCATTTTTCATCACGCCCATTATAATACCACTCTACTGAAACCTTCGGCTCACCCTCAAGCCTTGACAGCGCCATCAGGGCGGCCGCGACAAACAGCCTGTTGATGCTGGTATTCAATACTTTACTGTGCTGCTCATAGTCGCGGTACATATGATTCGTCTTTGCCTGATACACGCCAATAACCGCGCTATGCCCGGATATGTCCGGACTGGGATTGCACCTGTAACCCTTTTTGTTATACATCTCCCTGAGGCGCCGCACTTCCCGTGACTTTTCCAGTTTCATACGGCTCGCGTGCGACGAATCCAGATAATAGTAATAGTGATCGTCGCGCAGCGCTTTTTTGCAATATGCCGCAGACAGTTCCTCCATGAAATGCCGCATCATGGTTCCGTCCGCGATGATATGGCTGATATCCATCGCGAGAATAATCTCATCGTCTTTAGTAAATATCCGGCAGCGGTACAGCAGTTCATGGTTCAGGCGGAAGGGTTTGATGAAATCCATTATAACTTCATCTATGTCCCCGGTTACAGGCGTTATCTCCACAGGGACAATCTTGTCCGGAACATACTGCCATACAAGTTCTCCGTCATGATTAAATGTAAGGACCGAGCCAAAGATCGAATACTGCTTAAACACGGTCTCAAGTGCGGCTTTCAGCTGTCCCGCGCTGATAACATCCTTACTGAATCTCAGCCCGATAAAGTTGTTTTCGCCCGTCTGTTTCAGATCGTTCAGCTGAGCGTCGTAGAAGAATGTCTGAAACGGCGTCGGATACTGGTACCTGGTCAGGGCTATCTTATTCAATTCCGTCAGATCACTGATTCCTTTTTTCCTGACGCAGTATGATATCCGCTCCGGCGTCCGGCAGGAATACACATCCCTGTATTCTACCTGCAGATCGGCAAGCCCGGCAGCGAGAATGGCAGTTGAAACAGAGTCGCCTCCCAGATCAAAGAAATCATCATGAATACCGACCCTTTCAACATTCAGCGTTTTTTCAAATGCTTTGCAGATCCTTTCTTCCTCAGGTGTGCGCGGCGCGGCATAGGGCTTCGCCCCCGCGTTTACATCCGGCTCCGGCAATGCGAAGCGGTCCACCTTTCCGTTCCGGTTCAACGGAATCTTGTCCAACCGCATGAAAAACGCGGGGATCATATAGTGGGGCAGATGCTTCGCAAGATGATTACGCAGCTTCTTATATGGAAAGTCACTGTCAGCCGTATAATAAGCGCATAAGAATACCCGGTGCCTTTTCATGGTAAAGTCCTTCACGACCGCACTGCCGATTCCGGGCAGTTTCCGCAGGACTGCCTCGATCTCTCCCGGCTCCACCCTGTTCCCGTTTATTTTTATCAGCGTACTTATGCGGCTGGTTATGCTGATATTCCCGTCGGGATTACGCAGTCCCATATCGCCTGTGTGGAAGATCCCGAATCTTAACGCCTTCTCTGTCTCCTCCGGCAGGTTCCTGTAACCTCTGAAAAATGGATTCTCAAAACAGATTTCACCCTTCTCCCCGTCCGGCACATCACAGCCCTTCTCATCCAGAATGCGAATGTTGAAGTCATCAAACACAGGCTTGCCCGCCGGCGCAGTATCATATCTCTTATCAAGCACAAACTGCGCTATCGGAAAACCTGTTTCGCTCATCGCGTAATTATTGATTACCTTAACGCCTTCCACCCATATATCATTTGCCGGCTCGCCTCCCGACATGATAACCTTGAGGCATCTGGCGGGAGACCCCTGGATCACCCTCAGGATTGACGGCGTGAGATAGGTGAAGCTTACATTGTATTTGAGGAACAGAGCATTCATCTTAACCGGATCCCGCCCTGTTTCTCTCGTCATGACCACGATGCGCATCCCGCCGTTGATCGCATTTAAGAACAGCCTTACAGCGACAATGAAGTATAAGGGCACCCTCATTCCCATAACTGTCCCATTGTCAACGAGGTCACTCATATTCTTTTCCATAGAAGCCTGGATCCATCGTATTCTTCCGTATTCATGAAGCACGCCCTTCGGTCTTCCGGTGCTCCCTGAAGTATAGATAGCGAAGCAGAGGTCATGATCATCAGCCCTGACAAAGCCTGAACGGGAAGGTGTATTCATTATTTCATGCCAGGTTTCCGCATTGATCTCTATACGGCATTCACATTCTCTCTTAATCGCCTCGACTCTGTCAGGAACATAATCGTCCTCAAGCAAAATAAACGCCGCTCCTGCCTTCCAGACTCCCAGCATCGAGATAAATGGCCTGGCGTCCCTCGGGAGTATGATCAGCACAAAGTCCTCTTTCCCGATCCCGTTATTGACAAGCCAGCCATATACTCGGCCGGACAGCTCATCAGCCTGCTGCCGGGTGTAATCATCGCCTGATGTTTCCTCCGTCAGGAAGACCGCCTCCGGATCCTTTTTGACAAGCGCGCTCCACTGATCGCAGATATAAGGGATTTCAGAAATCTTATTCATCATTATATTGCTCAATGCGTCTTTTCATCATCCTGGTGCAGCTTCAATTATAATCATTATACGGCGTATAGGTCAAAAGTCGATCCGCAAAAGATTCCTCACCGCTTTCGGGGATGAATCTTTTTTTCGCATAGCAACTATAAGTATCCTCCCGGCCGGGAATAATCCTGTCCTCATACAGGATATCTTTTGCCGCGACTGCCTCCTTAAAGCCCTTAAGGGCATCAAACGGGGCGAAGATCTTGGCCCGCTTCCCGAGATCCATACTCGGATGCTTAATGCGGAACGGATCACAGCGGTCATGCCTGGGCTTTCCCTTTAAGAAGACTTCACGGTACCTGAAGTTTGCCGGCATCGCCATAACACCGACTTCACTCATACATCACACCTCCGTTTCCGCGCGGCTCCTTCTGCTCAGCAGCCGGAGAGCAGCAGCCGGAGACCGGCGCAGCGGATGTGATCCGCCGCTAAGCCTTGTGCCCTCCGATCTGCCGGCTCCTTTCCAGTGCCGTTGAGCCTTCGAGCAGGTTCATACCCTTGAATACGGCATTCGGGCCGTACCGCTTCCGGACCTCCAGCATGGCCCCCATAAGCTTCCGGTCCCGCTCCAGCGCATCATAATCTGTAAATAAATTCATCTGATACACGCCGGCGTTCTCTGTGACATCATCTGCGCACACACCCAGCTTCCGGTAAAGAAGCCGGTGATCCGTCTTCTCATCGAACTGCCGTACCAGCGGTACCGAAACAGCCTGAAGGTTATTCGTAAGGGTATGAAGCCGCACCGTCCCACTGCTGTGCTTCGGGTGAAGTCTGCCGTAAAAGTCTGTGACGACGGGGCCTTCATAGTCCGGGCATTCCTCCAGGCTCTTGTGGTCGTAAGATACCCACCATGTACACCTCTTTGTCACCAGGTTCTTCGCAAACAGGTCCGTGCAGAGCGCTTCGACCATCTCCCGGAAGACGAGTCTCGCCTCCTGGTACTTATACGGCCGCGGCAGCACCTGCCCGCTGCTTAATGAATGGCCTTCGCTGCGGTAAGACTTGATGTCCTGCATGGTGACCGGCTCGATCCCCCACGCATGGTCGATCAGGATCTCCCCGTCGATGCCGAAAGCCTTGTAAAAAAACTCCTCGTCCCACTGTGTCCGCTCGGCTATATCGCCCATAGTATACATACAGGCCCTGTAAAGCCTTCGCGCCTTTCCCGGACCGATATGCCAGAAGTCGGTCAGCGGCTGGTGTTCCCAGAGCAGAAACTTGTAGGAATCCTCGTTCAGCTCCGCGATCCGCACGCCATCCTTATCCGCCGGAGATTTCTTGGCCACGATATCCATCGCGACCTTTGCCAGGTACAGGTTGGTTCCGATCCCGACGGTCGCCGTTATGCCGGTCTCCATAAGAACATTCCGAATCATAGTCACAGCCATGACATGGGCCGGATTGCTGCCTGATCTTCTTGCTTCCTCCCGGTACATATGCAGGTACCCGGTGCAGTCGATAAAGCATTCGTCTATGGAATACACATGCACATCATCCGGTGCGGCATAGCGGAGGTAGATCCCGTATATCTGTGCGGAGATCCGTTCATACTCCGCCATCCGCGGCACGGCGATGATGTATTGCACCTTAGTATGATGTCTGGCTTCATACTCCCTGATCTTCTGCCTGGCCTCGAAGAGCCTCGGCCGTCCCGGAACGCCCATGGCTTTCAGGGACGGGGAGACCGCCAGGCAGATCGTCTTGTCAGACCTGGACGAATCGGCCACCAGCAGATTCGCCTTCAGCGGATCCAGTCCGCGGTGCACGCACTCCACAGAGGAATAGTAGGACTTCAGATCAATACAGATAAATGTCCTCTCCATAATAAGCCTCTGGTTTTCTGCCTTTACTGTTACGCGCAGGAGTGCCTTGTTTCTATCCGGAGCACCCTGCAAAGCAATAATAGCAAACATATGTTCGATATGCAACAGGAAATTTGTCTGAAAATGCGGGCTGTCAGCCGACAGTCCGCATTTTACGATTACGCTATTATGTTAAGCAGCTCCTGTTACTCTGCCCAGTATACCCTGTTCTCCTTTCTGCTGCTTTGCCTAACTTATTTCTTTAATCAGCTTCTTGTTCTCATACATCGCTTCACCCGCCCGCAGCTTCTCCAGCTCTGTCCTGAGCTTGCCGATCAGCGTTTCACCATCAAGATCTCCACTGTTTTGAAGTGGCGCTTATAGTAAGGATATCGGCGCATTCTTCAATGCGGCCCGCATGTCCGTTACCCTCTGATGACTTTCACAATCTCCTGCAGATCATTTGCGAAACAGATTCCTTTCAGATTCTCCTCAAAGGCAAGCCCCGTCTCTACCATATGGTTCAGGAGATTCTTCAGATCATCATAATATCCGTTCAGGTTGTAGATGACGCATGGCGCGCTCAGGTGCCCCAGGACCACCTTTGACATGATCTCCGATATCTCTTCCAGAGTTCCTGTTCCGCCGGGAAATGCAATGAACGCATCGCCAAGCTCGATCATCTTCGCCTTGCGCTCTGACATATCTTTTGTGGGGATCAATTGCGTGATCTCATCATATTCAAATCCCATATCAAGGAAAAACTGAGGCTCAACGCCAATTACCTTCCCTCCTGCAAGAAGCGTGCTTTCCGCCAGTTCGCCCATCAGTCCGCGCTTCGAACCGCCATAGACCAGTGTGTGGCCGTTCTCTCCGATCCAGGTTCCCAGCTCTCTGACCGCATGTTTCAGCTCCGGCTCATTTCCTTCATTTGATCCAAGATATACCGTAATATTCATATCTTCACACCTGATGATGAAGCTGTCCATGACTCCTCAGACATGCGTGCCTTCATCAGTCCTGTTCTCCTTTCACGATAATTTCCATACATCTCATTTATCCGATCACACTCGTCAGCGTCCCGATTCCGTCCGCTTCACAGACAACCACATCACCTTTTTTCAGATATTTCGGCGGTCTGAACCCCATACCCACTCCGGCCGGTGTTCCCATAGAGATAATTGTTCCCGCCCGCAGCGTCATCCCCGCGGACAGGTCTTCGATGACTTCTCCGATTCCGTAGATCCAGTCCGCCGTATTGCCGTCCTGGCGGAGTTCTCCGTTCACATAGCTTCGGATACCGATCCTCGGCGGATAAGAGAATTCATCCGCAGTGACGATCCACGGTCCTATCGGAGTGAAGCTGTCCAGGCTCTTTCCCAGGTAGAACTGTTTATGCCTGGTCTGGACCTCCCGCGCGGAGATATCATTCAGAATGGTGTACCCGAAGATATAATCCCGGGCATTCTCCTTTTTCACCTGATACGCTTCTTTCCCGATGATGACCGCGATCTCCGCTTCATAGTCAACCTGGCTTGTCACATCCGGATGGCTGTCCACGATTCCGCCGTCAGGAACTGCCAGATTGACGCGCTTCGAAAAATACACTGCATAGTTTTCCCGGACCATATCCGGGTGGAACTTCGCCGCCTCATTCGTATGATCCGCAAAGTTCATTCCAAGGCAGATTACGTCCTGTGACGGTCTTGGGATCGGCGCAAGAAAGGAAAACTCCTTCAGCGGGATCACATCTCCTGTACCCTCACGAGCTGCAATTGACCGGATCTGCTCCCCTGAGGTTCCCGTCTGAATCATGTCCTCAAAGAATCCATCCCTTATCAGTTCCTCCATCGACCCCGCACAGGGGATCAGGGTGATCTCTCCATCCTTCACGACTCCGACGCGCTCTTTGTCGTCATAGACTACTGTAGCAAGCTTCATATGTTACTTCCTTTCCGCCGCTCAGGTGAGCTTCCCACTGTCACAGGCACTTCCTGCGCAAAGCTCACATCTGCTTCTTCACTACCTGGTACTCATCACCATTCCGGTAGTAAGGACATTGCTTATAATTACTCCGGACGAGCCGATAGTAATCATCCTCATCCATCCGGACATCACAGACATACTCTTCCATATCATCATCATAAACCAGGTATGCACACTGGCTGCAAAGGTTATCCATCTGCCCTCCTTGAGCCTTGCTCCATCCACGTAACGGCATCAATATTAACTGTGTTCTCGTCATCGATCAGAAGCGTGTTGCCGCAATACTGGCAGAATGCCTGCCTCCTGTCAAGATCGAACGATATTAAAGTTACTTTTTCAGAATCCACAATATAAATTATACCAGTTTCCAGTTTGATCTTACACTTAAAACCGGTGGTTTCTTCTTTTGACAGGACTTCTTCTGGCAGCCTGCGGCAGCAGCGCGGCCGAAAATGCAGATATTGTGGAGATAAGCATGGACAGTACGGACGGGTTTACCATACATCCTGCATGAATCAAAAGGATACAAGTTGACTTTCCGGACAATCGTGCTACTATTACTTCGTTCATCGGAGGGTGGATTATAAACGTGACATAATCGACCGGATAAGATGCCAGGCCTCAGGCCTGCGTCCTATCCGGTCTTTTTCAGAGTGATTCTTATACGTGATAACTCAGAATAATCTTCTCCCAATCCATACACAGATGCAGGCCCCGACGACAGAGACAATAAGGTTCGCTATCGTCCCATGTGCTGACAATCCGACCAGCCTGAATACAAACCCGCCTACGAAACCGCCTACAATTCCAAGAAAAATGTTCTTGACCCAGGATGAACTCTCATGCATGATAGCGGTTGCGATAAAACCCGCGATTGCTCCAAGTATCAGGCTCCATATCAGTCCCATTGCAATATGCCTCCGTTGATTTTTTTGAGGACAACTGTATCATGTTACGCTCTTTCTCAGGCATTTGCTCCACTGTTCTCCGGCTGAACCATTTCATGCAGGTCTTTCTGCGAAGTCTCAGGCTTCGGCATAAGAACTGCGGCAAGAATATAGAACAGGATACCGGTTCCCGCAAACAATGAAACAGCCAGCCAGATCAGCCGGATCAGGTTTGAATCAATACCTGTATACTCTGCAATTCCTCCGCACACTCCGCAAATCTTCGCATCAGCTGCTGATCTTCTTAAAATCTTCTTCATATTGTTCACTGCCCCTTTCTGTCTGCTGTGAATCTGCTTCCTTAACTCTGAGCAGATTGTATCACCCTGAAAAAAAGGAACAATGTGAGTGGGGTTAACGCTGCATTAAAAACAGATTAAAGCATCCGGCGTTGATGAACACATTCCTTACCAAAGTGATGTTCTTACCTCATTTTACTCTATGATAGAAAGCAGCGGTTGAGATTTTCCACTCTGCTTTTTTAAGTTTCAATATGTTTTCAACGTATCCAACGTGCTGGAATCCTTCTTTTATTACAACCGGTCTGCAATCTCAAACAGCAGCGGCAGCACTGTCCCGGATGATGCCGCTCCCCAGTCTCTTGCATCATATGCCTGAGGGTCTGCAAGTGTGTCTGCGGTAAACAGCAGCTGTCCAAACTGAGCGCCGCGCTTTATGGCACATGCGGCAAGTGCCGCGCACTCCATCTCTACTACGGAGCATCCTTCTTCTTTCCTGTAGGAAGCCATGTCTTCCGTCTCCCGAAAGAAGCCGTCCGTAGTCCATGTGATACATTCTGACCAGGGGACCTTCTTCCTCTCCAGAACCTCTGTTATTGCCTGTATGGCCCCCGCATCCGGTTCAACAAACCTGGACGGCTGAAGATAATGATAAGAGGTTCCTTCATCACGAAGCGCCTTTACCGGAACAAGAAATGCATTTTCCGGCAGATCCTGAAGCGCGCCGCATGATCCTGCGCTGACAATCTTCCTGACACCGCATGCAATCAGGCTGTCCATACTCTGTGCTGCAGCCGGCGCTCCAAGAGGTGCCTGGCACAGCACGGTCCGGCTTCCATTGTAATCGACTACATAAACCGGATAATCCTTTGTAATCGTATGCAGGATGGAAACACATATCGCATCATGGGCCTTAGCATATGCATCCACAGTCCCTCCAAGGAACGCATAGACACATTTTTCCGGAAGCTGTATCTTCTCCATGTTAAGGTTCGGCTTCAGGATTTCCTCCGATGCCGTGTCATATTCCAGTATGGGATATTGATTCCTGATAATCGACATTTTTGCTGTCCTTAATCCGACGTCTGTAAATTCATCTGCTATAAATTGACTAAAACTTCCCATATCGATAATGGGAAGTTTTAGTAGATTATTATAGCTGAAATCAGGCCTTATCTCAATTTGAGTCAGAGCACTCGATCTCTTTGATCAGGAATTCCTGCCCCTGCTTCAGCCAGGTATGACCGGAGCCGCAGTTCGGACAGGTTTTGCCAAACCGAAGTGTATGATAGATCTTCCCGCAGTCATCACAGTAGGTGAGCGCCCGGATCGGTTCAATCTCCAGCTCAGCCTTCTCCAGCAATCTGTGCTTTGCACTTGCCCACTTCCAGCAATCCTTCAGATAAGAAGGAATGACGGAAGACACTTCACCAAGCTGCAGGGTGACTTTGGAGATTTCGGATACGTCGTTTGCGGCCGCCACCGCCTTCACCTCATCGATAATGTAGAAAACCACGCTCAATTCATGCATCTTCCTCTCCTGTCTGCTGCCGCAGGGCCGGCCGCTCAGCGCCAGTCCGGTTTCTTCCTGCCCTTGAAGCGAACCTTGATGGCCTGTTTCATGCCGTAGGGAAGAACATATTTCAGCTTGTCCTCGCTCTTTCTCATCGTGGAGCACTCCGGATTGTCACGATGCAGATGGATTGCGTCAAATTCACACCGGGTCGTACACAGGCCGCAGCCGACACACTGGTTCTCATCAACGATTGTTGCGCCGCAGGACAGACAGCGCCCGGTCTCCTTCTCAACCTGTTCCTTCGTGAAGGGAAGCTTCGCATCCCGGAAAGAGAGCTTCTTTGAGCTGTCTGTACCGGGGATCTGTCTGGAGCTGTTGTCGTAGCTCTCTACCCGTATGTCATCTTTGTCGAGTTCCCTGTAGTAGTTCGGATTCCGTCCGATTGTGAGCGATGTGTGCGGCTGTACAAACCGGTGCAGTGAGATGGCTGCCTCCTTACCTGCCGCAATGGCGTCGATCACGAACCTGGGTCCTGTGCACACGTCGCCGCCAGCAAAGATATCCGGCTGGGCAGTCTGATAAGTGACCGGATCGCACAGAGCGCCCATCCCGCCTCCTGGTTTGACATTGGTTCCCTTCAGGAGGTCTCCCCAGACAATGGACTGCCCCACTGCCAGGACTACCGTTGCGCAGGGAACCGTTACCGTCTCATTCTCATCATACTGCGGACGGAAGCGGCCCTCTCCGTCCTTAACACTGACGCAGCGCTTTAGCACAATGCCGTTTACCGCACCGCTGCCATCTCTCAGGATCTCCTTCGGACCCCAGCCGCCTTCAAGGATGACGCCGTCCCCCAGCGCTTCTTCGATCTCGTCCCCGGACGCAGGCATGGTTTCGCGTGTCTCAAGAGAATACTGGAAAACATGCTCCGCGCCGGCGCGTACCGCGTCCCGTGAACAGTCGATGGCGACATTTCCGCCGCCGATGACAACCACATCTCCTTTGAAGTCATAGGATTCCCGCGCATTGATCTCTCTCAGAAAATCCACGGCGCTGATCACGCCCGGACCGTCTTCGCCCTTCACGCCGACTGATCTGCCGCCCTGGCAGCCGATCGCGATATAGAACGCCTTGTATCCTTGATTCCGAAGTTCCTCGATCGTGACATCCTTGCCCACTTCCACGCCGCATCTGAATTCCACGCCAAGCTGGCGGATAATATCGATCTCCGCGTCAATCACATCCTTCTCGAGCTTATAGGACGGAATGCCGTAGACCAGCATGCCGCCGGGCTTCTCGTTGCGGTCAAATACGGTGGGGTGGTATCCCTTCTCCGCCAGATAGTACGCGCAGGACAGTCCCGCGGGGCCGGCTCCGATGATTGCGATCTTCTCCTCAAATTCCCCCTGTACTCTGGGAATGACCTTCGGAGGAATGTACCTCGTCTCCGCATTCAGATCCTGCATGGCAATAAACTTCTTAACCTCATCGATCGCGACTGCCCTGTCGATGCTTCCTCTGGTACAGGCCTCTTCGCAGCGGCGGTTGCAGATATGCCCGCACACCGCCGGAAGCGGATTGTTCTTCTTAATGAGCGCCAGCGCGTCTGTATACCGGCCCTGCGCCGCAAGCTTCAGATAACCCTGTACCGCTATATGGGCAGGACAGGCACTCTTGCAGGGAGAGGTTCCGGATTCATGGGTTTCGATCCGGTTGTTGTCCCTGTAATCCCAGTCCCAGTCCTCTTTACTCCAGGGCTTGTCCGTGGGCAGCAGCGCCTTGGGATAGGTGACGGCTTCCCCGTTTTTCCTGCACAGCTTCTGGCCCAGGCTTAATGCGCCGGCCGGACATACCTCCACGCATCTTCCGCAGGCGACACATTTATTCTTGTCGATATGAGCCGCATACGCGCTGCGCGACATATTCGGGGTATTGAAGAGCTGGGAGGTTCTCAGCGCGTAGCAGACGTTGACATTGCAGTTGCAGATGGCAAATATCTTGTCCTCTCCGTCTATATTCGTGATCTGGTGGACAAAGCCGTTCTCCTCTCCCTTGCGCAGGATCTCAAGCGCTTCCCCGCGGGTAATGTAGCGTCCGCCCTTGCCTGTCTGTACGACGTAGTCCGCCATGTCGCCTATGGCGATACACCAGTCATGGAAATCATCCCCGCATCCTTCCTCATAGGTCATCCTGCTGCGCCGGCAGGAGCAGGGAGAAGCGGCGTACTTCCCGTCATACTTATCCAGCCAGTGGGAAATCTTCTCAATGCTGACGGACTCGCTGCACATATCCACTTCCTTCTGGACGGGTATGACATGCATCCCGATGCCGGCGCCGCCGGGCGGCACCATCGGCGTCACCTTCTCGAGCGGGAGTCTCGTCATATGCTCAAAGAACATCCCCAGTTCCGGATGCTGATCGATCAGCTCCAGGTTCATGTTCGAGAACTCTCCCGAGCCCGGAACAAACATGGGCAGCACCCACTGCTTCTCATGCTGTTCATTTTCCCAGTTATATTCCACAAGCCCGGTATAGGAGATCCTGTCAAGAATGTGGGTGAGCTCCTCATCAGGCAGTCCCGAGGAAGCCTTCAGCTGTGCAAATGTTTTCGGCTTGCGGATCTGTTTGAAGTTATCAATCACAAACTGAGCGATCTTCTCGTCGTCATCGCACAGGATGCGGACGGCCCAGTATTCCGGAT
>AUXO013569503.1_pt1 | contig 15060 bp, 29 predicted proteins | sample 768731 | NCBI WGS metagenome assembly AUXO01 (sample SAMN02715735, study PRJNA202380) | gut metagenome | biome: sheep rumen | host: Ovis aries | place: New Zealand: Palmerston North
CCATATTTTTTTAAACTTTTCAAATATTGATTAAAAGTAATAAGAAATACTTTATCTCTCATTTTTTCCCATTCATCTACTTTAAAGGATGTAACATTATATGCAATACTTAATATAGGAATCTTGCCATCATCACCAAATATTTGCTCTATATACATACTATATGTGTAAAAATCAGACCTTAATCCATTATCAAGGATAAATTTAGCGTTTGCTTTACAAAAATTTGCAAATAATGTATCTCTTAATTTTTCATATAACTTATATGGTAGCATAATTAAAAAAATTATTTATTATTTTTTCTTTAGTCAATGCAAAGTTAAATAAAAAAACGGAAATTAAATTAATAATTTCCGTTAAAAAAAGTTAATTTACATTCTTTTTTATGTTATAATATTCTTTATACCATTTAACAAATTGCCAAATTCCATTATTCAATTTCAAAAAGGCATCACAGAATGGTAATTCTTTTGGTTGCCCACTTAATTTATTTTCAATATGAGAAAGACTAGCAAAAGTATATGATACATCACCAACTTGTTCTGGTAAATTATTTATATGTTTTCTTAAATCAAAATTTTCAGGCAATATTTTAAAATCTTGTAAAGAAAGCATTATACTAGTCAACATATCTATTGTTGTTGTTGGTTTTTCATTTCCCACATTGAAAATATCATGTATTAATGGTGGATTTTTAATTACTCTAATAAGATAATCTATCACAACATCAATATATGTATAATCTCTATAATTATTACCATGATTATAAAGGTCTATTTTTTCGCCATCAATTAATTTTTTTGTAAACTTAAAATATCCCATATCTGGTCTGCCTTCTGGACCATATACTGTAAAAAATCTAAGTCCTGTTGATGGGAAACCATATTGATGTGAATACGAATAAGCCATTACTTCATTACTTTTTTTAGTTGCAGCATAAAAACTAATAGGATTATCAGTATTATGAGTTTCATCTTGTTTTACACGTTTTTCATTTTCTCCATAGACAGATGAAGAAGAAGCATAAACCAAATGTTCTACTTTATGTTTACGGCAGCATTCAAGAATATTATAAAAACCAATAACATTACTTTCCATATAAGCATCAGGATTAGTAATAGAATATCCTACTCCTGCTTGTGCTGCTAAATTAACAACAATAGATGGTTTATGCTGCGTAAATATATCATCAATCACTTGTTTATTCGCAATATTTTCCTTAATAAACTCAAATCTATTAGTATGGAAAGAATTTGCAATGTTAATAGTTTTATTAACTCTGTATAATTTTAGATTAACATCATAATAATCATTAAGATTATCAAGTCCTATAATCGTTATATTATGGTAAAGTCTGAAAAGTTCTCTAATAAGATGGCTTGCAATAAATCCTGCTGCCCCAGTTACTAAAATTGTTTTACCGTTTAAATCTATTTTATTATTTTCCATTATTTATTTTATTATTTTTCATACATTTATACAAATAATCATAGTCAAATGTGGTAATTTTTGATACTATATCACACCATTTTTTTAAATCCTCATTTATTCTAAACACATTTCTTGGAGAAATATTGTAAGTTCTAACAATAAAATTACCTTCTTTAAGTTGTAATTGTACATATTTTCTATATGTGTAATACATTTTTTTATCTTTCAAATATTTGGTAAAATATGGGGCTAAAACTTTATCAACCGTACCACGCCATTCATTTCTCAATTTACTAGTTTTAATACGTTGCATACAAAAAAAATATACGAATTTATCCATATAGCAAGTACAGTTACCATAATGTGAACGTATTTTCTCAAGATTATTTATAAATTGAGTTGTAAGGTCATTATCATTAATAAACTTACGCATTGCTTCAATTAATTCTTCCTTAATTTTTACTTTTAATATAACTTCTGATACATTCATTTTATAATTTTATATGTTATATTTATTTGAAAATTATCGTCAATATCACATTTTATAACTTTCACATTTTTTATACCATTAATGTAAAATTCAAAATACTTTATCAGATTTTTAATAATTTTTTCATCATAAAGTATTTCTTTTAAAATAAATTCAGGATTATTTAATTTAATAGAAATTTTATTTTCACAGCATCTTTGATTCATTTTAGACACTAACAAAATAAATTTATCCACCAAATTATTTTTATTGATAAAATCATTACAATAAGTAATAATCTCTCTATTTGTATATTTTTTATTCATTATTGTTTATTTTTTTATTGGTTGCATTTTATATTTAATAACATCCCTTAAACGATATATTAACCTATTATCCCCTTCACAAGGCGGTACATATGTACTTATTACTTTTCTTAAAGACGAATCGTATAATAATGCATAGTAAAATATCCACCATATTGGTTTATCTCTATACCATGTGTAACAATATGTTCCTAATATATATTTTATTATATCTTTCCGAAAATTTGAATATTCTTTTGTAGATTTCAGAATTTTTATGATTTCTTTCATTAAAAAATCCCCTAAACTATTTTCCCATATTTTATGAATTGGTTCTGTATAATTAAAACCTAAACATATTAGGAAATCACAAGTTTCTTGGTCAAATCTAGTTTCTTTATTTTTTTCAAAAAATAAAGATAAATATTCGTATAAATCATTCTTTTCAATAAACGATATTAAAAACTTATCAAAATCTTCTAGAAAAGTAAAATATATATAATTATTTAATTTTTGACTCTTATTCATAATATATTTTTATAACACAATGTTTTTTACACCCAATATTTTCTTTATATGTTCTCTACTAATAGCAGCATTAAAAAAATAAAAAAAATATTTTTGTGAATTAATACGATAAAATTCATGTCTAAAATATCTATATGATTTTATTTCTTCTTTTAAAAGCCTACAAACACGGTATTTTCTAAAAAAAGTAAAATATTCATTATACCATTTTTCTTGAAAAGAGATTAAAAAATTATTTCCATTATATCTTTGTTCTATTGACGCTAAATCATCAAAAACATTTTTATAATCTAGCATAGGAAAAACAGTATAAGTGGTATCAGCCTCTAGTCTTTCTTCATCATGTTTTAAAATATTAAAAACATATTGTCGTATGTCATTTTTCTGCAAAAAGTTAATGAATAATTTATCAATTTCTTCTATTGCAATCATATAAACTATTTTTTATATAAAGATATTATTTTTAATTTAAAAAACAAAAAAGAATATGTTAAAAAAAATTAACATATTCTTTATTATTACAATATATTAAATCTTCGACAAAATTGAAGCCTTTACATCTTTAGCCACAGTTAAACATCTTACATTTAATATACAATCCATCAGATGATTCCAACAATCACATACAAATATTTCATTATCATCTTTCATCCATCTTACTCCACCATAATTAAAAGGATAAATAACATTTTAGTGAATAATTTGCCAAAGAATCTATAAATTCTTTATAAATTTTGTCTTCTAATATTTCCCACTCATTACAACTTAATTTTTTTTCCATATTTTATATACCTATAAAAATTCTCATAACTAATTATTATTACCCGTTCCGTCATAAAACCAACCCATTTATCTACTATATCACCCCACGAATAATCATAATAGTTATTATCAGGACAAATTGGAGAAAACAATTCATAATAAGTTACTTTACGTAATTTATACGTTCTATAACAGAATTGATAGTATTCCTTATAACATTTATGTTGATGTAAATATTTAACAAAATACTTCATTACAACTCTATTAATTACACCTAATACTTCTTTGTCATTTTTTCCAATATACCACCACATATCATCAATATACATTCCCTCACATTTAAATGAATTTATATGTTTTATTTTGACATTATGAAGCAATTTGTGTTTTATTAAGTATTCCCTTAATGTTTCTAAAATATCGGTTTGAACTACTTTACAAAAAGTTTCATCTAAAACTATATTTTTTACCATATTTTCATTAATCTTTCAATAATTCTAGTTTTTAAACTAGGTTTAAAAAAAGACATATCTTCGTCTTTAATATAAACTATATCAGTTATAAACCAATCCCAACTATAAAGATTTACATATACTTCGTCCTTAATAAATTTATTAAGCCCATAATAAAGTATAAATGGTGGAAAAAGAATATAATCACGTTTTTTTTGTTTGTTTGCAAGCAATTCTTTCCATCTTTCACGAAACCCACGATAAACACCATATTGATGTAAATACATGATAAAATAAGGCATTAATATTTTATTTGCAATTATTGCCAAATCATCAATCTTATATATGTGTATATATCTTTGTGTCGTTAAGACCTCATTTGATTTTTTATAAAACATAGTAAGCAAACCATTATCTATTAAGAATTGTCTTATTTCAGATAATATTTGTTTTTTTAAATCATAACTTGTAACTTTTTTCCCCTTAACAATAAAATCCATATATTAATAATTAATATCAGTTGTTTTATTACCATTCCATCTTTTATCAATGGTTAGTAAGTTATTTAATATATTTTTTTTGCTATCATGTAATACAAAATAAAAAATGAAATAATACCACGATTTTACTTTAGGTTTGCGTCTTTCTTTAACACTAAGATTCCAATAAGCAAGATACTTTATTAAAATATCTTTAATATGATATTTTCTAAAGTTACAATAAAGATTATTTTCTTTTAAATAAGTAACATAATATGGAAAAATAACTTTGTTAATACAAAATCTAAATTCATTACGTAATACCCAACCTATTTTACCAAAGGGTAATTCATAAAAAACTATTCCTCCTTCATTATCTAATCGAAGTTTATCAATCACAGCATCATATAAATGATTTGTTTTTAAAAAATGATAAATCTCTTCGTATATTTTACTCGATATTTCTTTACTCAAAGCACTTCTTTCGTTTAACTCACTATCCTTTATTTTTTTCATATTTTATTTTATTCATTTTTTTATATTTAACAAAATCATCACGATAAATATAAAGAACTTTCTCAAATATATTTTTTAGCCATATATGAAGGATTAATGCTATATCTTGATTTTTTTTATACATTAATGCAAGAACAGATTCTTCACTTTGTCTATAACCAAGGTCTATATTATAGATATGAAACCCAAAATCTTTTATGTATTCTTCTTTATACCATTTGTCTATTTTCTGCTTGCGAAAGTATTTAAACATATGTTTATTCAAACATTTTTCTACAGATTTACGCCAATCATTTTCAATTTTTTCTGGCAATTCTAACAATTTAACATCGTGCCAAAATGTATAAGCAAAACATTCTTTATACTTTCGATAAAAGCGTACAGTCAATTTATTATCTTTCAAAAAATTCACAAGCATTTTTGTTAACTCAAGTTGAATTTCATTACGGCTCTTTTCGCCACAATAAATTTCTTTATTCTTGATGATTAAATATTGTTTGTAAGTTATATTATTGGTAATATTTTTGACAAATCCAATTATTTCATTAATTTTTTTATTAGTATCATCGTCAAGCGAAATATTTTCATCCCCACGACCTCGTTTCATAAATATATCATATAATCCATTATCAATTAATAAATTACTAATATATTTAGCATCGAATTTTTCCTTGAAATTATCCCATTCATTTCTAATCCATTCTTCACGATTCTTGAAGAAAATATTTACTTTAGAATCTCCAAATATAATATCTTCTTCTTTAAGTTTATTTGTTTTTAATGATTTAAGTTGGCTATCCCAATAATATTCAGTCAAATATTTTTCCAATGCTTTACAAGCATCTTCAATTATTTCTACCCTTGTTTCCAAATCATATTCTAAACGTAACATTTTAGTTTCCATTGTCTATTTGATTTCTTATAATTTGAATTTGATTTAATGTTATATCATCTACCGTATCTTTTACAAAACGAGATATTAATTTAATTCTTTGAACGCATACAGCCTCATTAGTAAAATCAATATGTTCATCATTTTTATGTGGTAAGGATGCAAGATTTATATCTTTTACAAGACCATATAATCCTTCTTCAAGAAATAAGGATTTTCCACATTGTACAAGTAAATTGGAATATAAAAATCTCCATCTTTTATAAAGTTCTTCATTATCAGAAAAAAGAGATTTATATTTGCCACAATCGAAAAAATTAGTCAATACTTTTTTATCTCCACTTATATCGTTCCGATAAATTAAATCTAGACTATTATTTTCTTTTAAGAAATCTAATAAAACTGATACTACTTTATAAGTAATCCATTTACCCAATTCTTCATTTAAACTAATTTGATGATTATTATTAACATATTCAATTAAATAATCAGCATATAATGTATTATTTAAAACCTCAACAACAAATGCTCTTATTTCCCAACATCTTCTCACTGCAAATTCAGGTGAGTTATATTTACCTTCCTTACGATATTCAAGTCCACTTTTTTCGGTAAGTTCAAAAATAATTTCTTCTTCTAATGCAGCATATTTCTTATTATATTCAATACGCATATTATTAGAAATAATATCTCTAAAAATAGAATTTTGAAACATATAATTATTTATTCTTCGTAAATGAATATACGTTTGTTTCTCAATAGACGTAATAAGATTATTTTCTTTTATAAAACTATCAAATAGTTTATATAATCTCATACGAATTGTTTTTCCTAATTCATCATCTAAAGAAACATATTTGTATTCATTAAAAAAATTTATATATGTCATGTTATCAAATGAATTACGAACAAAATCAATTATTTCAAATATTCTATTAGTATAGAAGTATTCACGAATATCAATGGATTTTAAATATTCTTCATATAATCCATCTTCTTTTATTAATTCTTCATAAGTCGTAACAATAAAATTTTCTCTATTTTCATTGTATAACGCTATTACCTTTTCAGGTAAAACCTTAATAATATTATGTTGCAAACCAGTACAAAATATATCATCATTTTCTTTAACATCGTTTAAATTAAGCATATTAATGTAATTATGCTTTTTCAAAAAATCCTCAAAAAATTCAAAAGCCTTTTTTCTTATATTTTTTCTTAAAGTGTCATTTAATTTCATAAACGTCTTCATACTTCTTTTTATTATATTATTTTCATTACACAAAGATAAACAAAAAAACGGAAACTATTGTTATAGTCTCCGTTAAAAAATGTTAATTTTGTTTAGTTTTATCTTCCTTCAATATTTCATATAATTTAATAACTTTGTCTTTATTTATTTGCCTGTCACGTATATTACACATCTGTTTGTTTGAAAAATATTCAACCTTCTCTAAATCAACAATTTTCCTTGATTCTATTTTAATAGATTCATCCAACACTATACTAATTCCTTTATTCAAAAATTTTTTATGTAAGGATAAAAGTGTATTATAAGGCAATGAATAGGTTGCTCGATTAAACTTCTCTATAATATCTTTTCTTTCTTCCTCACTTAAACTTAAAAATGCTTGTTTATAGTTTATAATTATATGCCCATCTAGTGTTACTATAGGGCTATATTTTTCATAATTATCAGAAAATTCTTTATCTTTTTTAGGGTAATATATACGTATCACATCCCTAATACAGCCACAACTCCTTTCATCATAGACTTGAGTTATAAATGGAGATAATACTATTTGGGCTTTCTCTAACACCTTTTTTATATTATAATCTGGAATATCTTTAATTAAAAATAATCTATCATCAGACGATAAAAAAGACAATAAATTAAAATTACAAATATTAAGTAAAGTTAAAAAATATTGTGGTTTGAAATCAATATCTTCGTTTCTTCTATAAAGATAAAAACAAATATCCCCAAACAGCCATCGTTCTTTTTTATTCAATGATTTATTCACTATATTAAATAAAATCTTAGATAAACCATTATAACACGTTAAATAACAACTCATATGCAATTTATTATCCATTAATAAATTCTTTAATCTTAGTTAGTAAACTCGGTTTAAAAAATGATAAAGCCCTCTCTTTATTTACGCAAAAACAATCATTCACAAAATAATCCCAACTAGTCAAATACCCCCTATCTTCTATTTTTGATAAATAATCCTCATAAGTATTAGGATAAAAAGGAAGAATAGGCATACACTTATTATATGTGTCAAAATCAAAATCCCTTCTATCCTCTGAGATACATTTTCGTATTTTTTTATAATCGTTACGAAATTTTTTGTATTTTTTATTACAATGTAAATAATAAAAAAAATATGGTTTTATTTTTTTACTTACAATTATCAACAAATCATCTAATCCTTGACTTTTTAAAATTATGTCTAGGCAATTCATTTCCTTATAGGGATAAACCTTAATATACTCATAAAATATAGTAAGTTTTTTCTTATCTTTAAAATAAGTCTTTATTTCTTTCAAAATCTTCACCCTTAAAAATTCTCGGTGTTCTTCGCTAAAAACAGCAGATGCTAGTGATGCTTTTGTTAACATGAAAAAATTACTTTATATTCAATAATACATTTACCAATCAAAATAATATTTAATGAATGTTTTCATACCTTCATCTGTTACTAATATTGTGCTTAACTTATAAAAAACCTCATATTTATCATATAACCCATATGGAAACTTCTTTATTACCTCGCCCAAACTATCTTTAGAATAAAACCTTGCAATTTTATATTGAGTATAACAATTCATTTTTAAAAAAGCCAAGCAAAATTTCCAATTTATTTTCATCATTCTTTCAATAAATTCTTTTCTAGATTTTAAACTGAACCTTTTATCATTTTTTATAAAATCAAAAATAGAATTAAATTCCGAAATATCAAGATAGGAATAATAATATATATATCCATTACGAAACAATGATTTATATTTCCTACTTCTGTCTAGATTAACTTTTCTTGACTCGCAATATCTTTTAAATTCGTTGAATACTTCTTTACGATAATTCATTATCAATGAATAATATTTATTTTCTTTCTCCATATTTTTTATTAATGTTTTTTATTAATGTTATGCCAAATTTCCAATTCGTTCCCATAAGTTTCTTCATATTTTGAAATCAATCTACTAGCAAAATAATTCAACTTAGTACCAAGAACTCCATTAATACAATCATTCCAATCTTGTAGGGCACGATAAAATGTATTATCAATAAGGCAATTAACATATACCGTATTTACATAATATTTAGCCAGATGGTTTAACATTACATATTTTCGGTATTTTTTATATAAATGATTTATTTTTAAATATTCAATAAAATACGGCAAAATTATATGTTGAATCAACGTTACCCACTCGTCTTCAACTTTTTGATAATCTTCAAGTCCATCACAAAATAATTCACCTATAAACCAAAGAATATCAACATTCCTTTTTGCGTAACAAAGCCTTAAACGATAAATAAGTTCATACTTTCTTATCAATGGCATTGATGCAGTAATAATTTTATTACGTATATCCTCTTTGCCCTTCTTAGTTATATAAGTATATGTCATATGTACAACTTTTAATATTTAATACAAAGATACACAAAAAAACAGAAACTATTATTATAGTCTCTGTTAAAAAATGTTAATATCCTTATCTCCTTTAAATTAATGACGAACGGTCTTTAAAAAGTTTTTCATTTTTGCAACTTCATCATCTTTACAAATGATTGTAGCACATCGCACAATAATATTGAACCATAGATAACCTAAATTACTAGAGTCATAATACAAAATTTCAACCAAATTACTTATATCTAGTTTACCCAAATCTATATCAATTTGTTCTGCTAATTCTTTTTTCCATTTAAATATATTAATACGTTGCATTCTGAATAATTTTAAAGCATACCTATTATATATTATTAGGCATCTATCTCTATATTCAAAATATTGTGCATGACTAATTTTTGGATGGTTGCCAATAAATTCCCAAAACGTTAAACCTAAAGGTTTTCCTTTCTTAGATAGACACTTTTTATATTCTTCATCTTCTCTTAAATCAATTTTACTTTCTTCACAAGTTTTTTTAAATTCTTGAAAAATTTCTTTACGTAAATGAAAAATTAAATTATATAATTTATCCATATTAAAATACCCATCCATATTTATCAGTAAATAAAATTTCTTTATTCTTATAAAGAATATACCCCTTATTTCCTTTCCATTTAATTGAACAAAGTTTAGGCATAGATACATTATATGTATTAGTATTTCTCCATCCTACTAACGCTTTCTTTTTGCCGTAAAATGTAAGAATACATAATTCTTTATTCATTTCCCAAGGTTTGCCTTTACTTTCATTGCTACCCTTATATTTGATAGATGTTAAATATTTAATTGGAATATCAAGATAACATTTATCAACACTTCTATTTTCACTAAACTTCCATTTATATGGTAAATTATGTCTTTTATCTTTCATATTTTTTTCTATAAATATATTTTGTTAAAAATTCATTTTTAATGGTACTTGGTAGCCATCCTAGCATACGCATCAAATCGTATTCACTTGTCCAGTGATGAAGTCTTAAATATCTATACCAATGCAAATGATACATTTTCATGAATCTAATAAACATTATATAATTTGACATGAAGTTACTAATATCTTCCATAACCATATTTTTCAAAATATTCTCTCAATTTAAATTTAAAAAGTTTATCATCTTCGCAAATTAAATCACAATATGTCCTCAAAAATGCATGAATCATATGTAATTGCGTTGGCATACCCATAACTCTTCCATTCATGACTAAATAATATGGGTATATACACTTACCTCTTAATAAATCATATGGGTTGATTTTTTGTAATTTTAAAAATCTTAAAAAATATTTGTTTATTATTACCGAACGTTTTACACTATATTCATAATTAAACTTCTGTAAAGAATAAAAAATATTTCTCAAAACATTTTCACGTGTAGGAATAAGAGGCATTTCAATGTATTTCATCACTTTACTATTATATTTTAAAGGGTTATTTTTCAAAATCTTTAAATCGAAAGCAGATTTATCAAAATTAACTCCATATAAAGCACACAAAAAATTAAATTCTTTATCTAACTCTCTGCGTATTTTTTCAGTTAAACTAAATATAACTTCTTTAGTTTTTTCATCAACCATAATTACATTTTTTCAAGGTTTAATAAACTAGAAATTTTCTCTATCCTATTAAATAAATTTACGCATATAATTCCAATTTTATCAAGTTCTTTAGTACGTCTATATTTTATATAAGAAGATAAATTAAATTCTTTTAAAAACCTAAATAGATATTTAGAACATATTTCTCCCTTTTTAATACTATATTCACTAAAAGAATGTATATCGCAAAAACGGTATAATACATTTTCAAAAGATATTTTTTCAGTCATATATGTACATATAAAATTACTATTAGTCAATAAATTCTTATCATATTTACTAACTAATTCTAAAAATATAGAATACTTTATGTTATGCAACATAATTATAAATTCTTTAAAATCATTATATATGTTTTTATCAGGCAAATTTATGCCACTACTGTCTGTATAACATTCACGATATAATTCAATATTATACGTAATATTCTTAATGTTCATTTTATATTGAAAATATTTATTTATCTTTAATATAAAGATATAAAAAAAACACATAATATACAAATATTATGTGTTAAATTTTGTTAATAAGTTTTTTTTTGTTATTATATTGAATATCGTTTAGCATATCCACTACATAATCTATGACTAATATCTCTACATTTCATTTGCGTTACATCACGTATAAATTCAACCCAAAACTGTAAATACCTATTTAATTTATCACGCTTATTTCTTCCCATTCTTTCATAATTTCTTCTGGTGACGTTTCAGAGTGAAAATTGCCATAACAAAGATTAGCCATCTGCTTTATAAAACTAATATATCCATTACTAAGACAAATATGTTCTTGATAAACATACCCACTCCTATTTAATCTATATTTGTCACAAAAATCATTAAAATTTTTATCCATTTCTTCATGAAATGATTTAATGAATTTTTTATATTTTACTACCAAAGCATCAATTTCCATATTCCGCATTATTAAAATAATTAATTAAAATGTATCTTCTAATAAAACAAACCAATCAGTAGCAATTCTAAATGGAACATTTTGTATTAAAAAAAGATATCTATCATATTTGTTATATGTCATATGTTTCCTCAAATATTGATAATATGTAGGTTTATGGCATTTTATATAGCCTATAAAATACTTAGCAAATAAATCTCTACTTTCTCTTATAGACATATTTCGTAGATTAGAAGGTTTACATTTGTATAGATTGTGATAAAATGCACAATAACTTACTTCTTCAATGGGAAGATTATAATAAGAACAGACTTCTTTATATATTTTTTTAAAATCCTTCTCCATTTTTTTCTTTAATATCTCCACCTTTTTATCCATAATTTATGTCATATTTTTTTACCTTTTTTCTTATGTTTTCAACGATTTATAACCACGCTCTCAATAATTACGTAATTCTCAATAATTTAAGTATTCCATTATATAAATTACAGAAAATCAATAATATAGAATATTGAACAAATCATGAGAAAATACGTATTTTTAGGCATCTTCTCTCTGAATATTATTTAATATGATGCACCAAATAATATAGTAAGCCATTTCGTCTATCTTTTTAGCCATTTTAATAAGCACTACAATTTAATATATGATTAAATTCTTCCACCATGTAAATAGGCAAATAATATGCTAACTCATAATCAAACCTATTAAAAAATCTATATGTATGCTTCTTCCGACACCAAGAATATCTTTTAGGATAATATTCTTTAAAAAACCGCATTAAATACCTATTAAGAATAGGTATAGTCTTTTCACAATATTTCGTATAAGCATCCTTATTACAAAAATAGTATCGTAAATAGTCCGAATAACTAAAGCAAGTAATTTTAACAGGACAATTTTGATTAAATTCTTTCATTACGCTTAAAAAGACATCATGAAATTCTTTATTCATAAGATAATGAAATTTTTCTTCATCTATCTTCTCTTTAACCTTTCCCATACACATTAAAATAAATAACTCACTTCGACATCAATCTGTTTCCAGAACTCATATATATGATAATGTACAAGTTTATGTGCCACACAACATGAAGCCTTTCGTCTCCTATATATGGAAACTAAATCCTTGTCAATTCCGCATAATACCATATACTTATACTTCTTTTGAAATGTCATTTCACAATCTACCCATTTACTAAAATAAATGGGATAATATTTCCTAATAAAATGAGCATATGTTATATCTTCATAACTTGCGTAAGCAAAATTATATTCATAACTTCTCCTAATATCAATGCCTATCTCGTTGAAAAAATTAATAAACATATCATACTTCTTTTTACGAAGTTTTTTCATATATTTATCACATTTCCCTCGCAGATAATTATAATTTATTCTACCATTAGCATAAACCATATAACCCTCTTAACGTTTCACTTTATGTAATAAGTTTATCCAACCTTCATGTACATCACTTGGCATAGACACAAGTAAAAATATATAACACTTGCGATAATCGTTATAATGCCCCATAAAATATTTCCTCTGTTTTCTATACAAAGATAAATTAATAGGACTAACAGATTTTATATACTTGATACAATACGCAAATTTTATTTTAGCCTTTGCATTTTCATATGCCGAAATAATTTTATTATCGTAAGAATGTAATATTTCCTTTGTATAATTTTCACACCCTAGATTAATCTTTAAGCCGTAAGAATTACATACATCTATATATGCCCTTTCAAATTCTTTTGATAGGTCTTTTATAAAATTCTTATCAATGCCCATATTCTTTCTTTTTATTGCAAAGATAACAAAAAAAACAGAGAATAATAAAATATCCTCTGTTAAATAATGTTAATATCAACTAATCCTCTACCGTTTTAACCTTACTTGCAACCATATATATACCATTATGCCACCTTTTAAATAATGAATAATTTAAACTCTTTATTATACGAGAATAAGGATATAAAAATTCAAAAGCACCAATCTTCTCAATATGATAATATGAAGCATGATAACGAAAAAACCTACCCCTCAAAAAACGATATTCCTCAATATCCTCATGCTTTACAAACCTAATAAAAAACGGAAATATTATCCTACATTCCCTATTTAACCATTCACGCTGCAATTCCTCATTATGATGCAATAACATACTGTAATTAATAACCAAAGCATCTGGATGATTAAAATTCCTTATCAACTTCTTCCTAGAAATCTTTTTCTCACGACAAAATATTATAAATTCATTATATAATATCTCTTTCAGTTTGGAAATAATAATATCCTCTATCTTAATAACTTTAACCCTTTTTTTCATATCTTTTAACATATTCATATCATATTCCAATTAAAAATGGAAAAGCATACTACTTTGTATCTCACTCCATTCTTCTTGCAATTCTTTATCATATATTAATTTTTCACCATCAATATTATGCCTACCACAAAATATCATAAATTCATCATCTAATTTCTTCCTCATTTTAAGGATATATTCTCCCTCTGTACAACCCCTCTCCATATAACTAAAATTTCACTTCTTTCAATAACTTTACCCATTCATCTGTAATATCACGTGGCAAACGATACGTTATCGTAGCATAACCCTTATCATAATACTTTCTAAAATTATGATACATAAATTCTCTCCTATTATCTCTATAAAAACTAGGTCTAACTAATTTTATATACCTTATAAGATAAAAATAAAGTATAGTCAAAGACATATCTCGATATTGGTCAATAATACCACCATTATCACAACAACGGCATATATCATTATAATAACTCTCACAATCCCTATGAACCTTTAAAACATAAGTATTACATATATCCTTATATACCTTTTCAAGGTCTCTTGACATATCTTCTTTTAATCGCTTACCAATAATATGATTCATATCCCCATTTTTTTTTATTACTACTACAAAAAATACATATATAGAAAATAAACAAATATACAGAAAATATACATAATAAATAACATATATAGAAAAAACTATACATAT
>AUXO010899721.1_pt1 | contig 15058 bp, 3 predicted proteins | sample 768731 | NCBI WGS metagenome assembly AUXO01 (sample SAMN02715735, study PRJNA202380) | gut metagenome | biome: sheep rumen | host: Ovis aries | place: New Zealand: Palmerston North
CAGAAATCTGACAATCCTGACAAAGATAAAGAAATTGGTGATTCTACAGCATTGAAGCCGGTTCTTTCCGATTTCTTTCAGCTTCATCCCACTTTTTCTTATTCTACTTTCCTTGGAGATGCTGCTTTTGATTCCTATGACAATTATGCCATGCTCAGAGATGAATCGCCTACAGTTTAAAAATTTTAGTAGTTTCGTTATAGCATATTCTTATCAAAAAAACAATTGACTTTTTAAAAGAAAAAAAGCAGTTGGATTTGTTCATTTATCACAAAAAATATGTCGTTTTTATGAACTTTTCAAGCAGCTATAAAAGTACCATTTTGTCCACCTTTTCTTCATATTATGGGTGGACTTTATTATGCATTTGGTATATAATTATAAAAAAATAACAATTTTGCAATAAAGGAGGAATTCTATATGCATTTAAAAAAAATACTTGCAGGGCTGACTTCTGGCTTGATAGCTGTCAGTATGCTCACTTTTCCAGTGCAGAAATCATTTGTAAGCAGTACTGGAACACTTTCTTTCAACGGTCTTACTGCTGAACCATTGCCTGCAAAAGCGGCTTCCAATTTCCGCCGTGTTGTAGATAATGAACACCCTATGTGGATTGTGCATATTGATTCTTGGAATTACGCTGACCCTGAAAAAATTATTGAACTCGTGCCGGAAGATATTCTGCCTTATGTTGTATTCAATATTTCACTTTCTATTAACTGGAGCAGTACGGAACATAAATGGCTTATGGTACAAGATGGTATCGAATGCGCCCGCTCATGGATGAAAGCTTGTGCTGCAAAAGGTGTCTGGACAATGATTCAGCCTGCCAGCGGTGGTCAATGCCATTTTCCGGATTATAAAGCAACAGATGATTTGGATAATACCATTTTTGGCGAATTTTTTAAAGACTATCCCAATTTTATCGGCTATAATTACTGTGAACAGTTCTGGGGATTTGCTTCTCCGGATTTTCCGGTCACTTATCAGCAAAGATATGACCATTTCGCCGCTCTCTTGAAACTTTGTAACAAATATGGCGGTTATCTTGACGTGAGCTGGTGCGAAAATCAGTGGGGAAGTGCGCTCAATCCCGTGGCTATGCTCAAAACAAATTCCAACTGGGAAAAAGCTTGCCGTCAGTACAGCGAAAATTTCATTTTAGAAGAAAAATATACACAAACCAGTTATATCGCTGATGTGGAAAGCGAAGTCTATGGTGCATATATTTCCGGTTACTGTGGAAATTATGGTGTTCGCTGGGATGACACAGGCTGGTCTGACTATCCTTGGTCAGGAGAAGCAACTAAAAATCAATACCGCCTTTCCACAGCCCTTCCGATTTTAACAGAACGTATGATTCAAAACGGTATGACTGTTGTAGACGGTCCTGAACTGGTCTGGGCGGACTGTGTCAAAGGTTTATGGGATGCCACTGACAGCGAAGGCTATAAAGTCAGACAATGGACATTTTTTGACCAGTTCCAGAACGATTTCCTTGACCTCTACCGGAAATTCAATGACGGCTTTGTTCGGATTCCTACAAGACAGGAAGTCATTGACCGGACAAAACTTGTTATTATTCAGGATGTGAATTCCGGAAACAATGACGATAAATACTGCACTTATCCTACACTTTTTGAAGGTCTTTACCGTGCATCCGGTGACGGAAATCTGAAAGACAACCGGAATCCCTTCAAATCAACAGGACGCTATCAGACCATCCCTACAATTTACGGATTTGCGGATAACGCTGCAAAATCTATTCCCGTACAGGTCAAACAGTCTCAGATTCCTTCACGCTGGCCAACTATTTCCGCTAAACAGGAAGAATTTAACAAACTTTACCCGAATGAAGCAACTGCTAACTGCTATGTCGGCAGAAATCAAAATACTTGGATTACTTACAACCCTAATAAAACCGGCGGTGTGACTGGCGGTATGTTCACCCTCAAATATAATACCTGCAAAACATTTGATATTAAGCATCAGCTTTACGGAACGGCTGTTATTAAAGAATTTTCTGACCATATTGACGTTTATATGAATAACTACGATGAAGATAACGTGAAAGAACTGAAAACAGAAACTATCAAGATTGAAGGTGCAAGTGCCAAACCATCTTTCACGGCAAAGGACAGAGGAGTCAGCCAGACAAAAAGCGTCATCTCAGAAAGCTGGGAAAATGGCGTTTACACTTTAACCGTCAATCACAACGGTCCTGTGGATATTTCGATTAAATGTTCCGGCAATGAAACAGGTCGCTCTGCTTCTTATCCCAAATCTAATCCCACTGCACCGGCTTTTCCTGCATTCTATACCGGCATCCGCCAGTATGAAGGCGAAAATTTTGATATGAAAAATATTGAGGAAAATATTACAAATGGCTGTAAATCTGGTATCAGCAAATACTGGGGCATGGGCTTTGTGAAATTCGGAACAAAAGATTCTGCTGCTGTCAAAGACACTGTCAATACCACAAAAGCCGGCTCTTTTAAATGGACACTTCGTTATTCCGCTGTTGCAGATATCAAAACCGTTGACCTCTATGTAAACGGCTCTAAAATCAAAACCCTTTCTCTTCCCAAAACTTCAGGCTACAGCGACTGGAAAACAATCACGGAAACCATTAACTTGAAAGCCGGAAATAATACCATTGAACTGAAAGCCAATGCGACACTTCCAAGCTCTTTATATCTGGATAACTTCAGAGTAGAAGGCGATTTCGGAGAAGGTTCGCCCGTTGTAACCGTTACCCCCTTAAACGGCAAACTGATTAAAAATCTGCTTGTCAATGATTCGGAAAATGCTTCTGACTGGTCAATTGAAGAAAATTTTGCCAGTGGTTCTCAGGTTTTCGGCGACCGCACACTTACAGCTGTCGATGTTCCTGCAAATTTAACCGGAACTGAATATATCCGCACTGCCTGCGATTCTAAAATTTATGAAAAAGACCTCGGCACATTTACTGCAAATGCAGATATTACCGTTTACGTTGCAATAGATTCCAGAGTTGTTCCCGTTCTTCCGGAATGGCTCAGTGACTGGGAAAAAACAGATAATACCCTCACTGCTGAAACTGACCTCAGCTATGTTCTCTATAAACAGAATTTCAAATCCGGCGAAACAGTCACTCTCGGCAAAAACGGCGGAAACGGCAATAATACAAATTATCTCGTCTTTGTCAAGCCGGAAGAAAAAATTTTAAACGGCAAACTGTTTAAAAACCTTTCTGTTTACGACAGCGAAAATGCTTCTGACTGGTCAATTCAAAGCAATTTCAAGAAAGATTCCCAGATGTTTGGCGACCGTGATTTAACTTGTACAGCTTTGCCTTCTGCTTTAGAAGGTGCGGAATATATCCGTACTGCCTGTGATTCTAAACTTTCTACAGAGAACCTTGCTGAAATGACAGCTGGCACTGCAATGACTGTATTTGTGGCAATGGATACCCGTGTCACACCGCTTCCGGCATGGCTTAAAAACTGGAACAATACTGGTACAAGCCTTTCTACTTCCAATGACCTGACAATGACTCTTTATTCCAAAACACTTTCTGCCGGTGAAACTATTACACTTGGCACAGACGGCGGCTTGATAGAATCTGTCAATTATATCGTACTCGCTAAAGAAGGCAAAACTTCGCTTATCGGTGATGTCAATCTGGACGGCGAATTTAATACAAATGATGCCATTCTGCTCCAAAAATGGCTTCATGCTGACCCGAATGCAAAACTTGCCGACTGGAAAGCCGCTGATTTCAATCATGATGAAACATTAAACATTTATGACCTTTGTCTGATGAAACAACTGCTTCTGAAATCCTAATCTTTGCATAACAGCCCCCCCTCGCTGAAACAGTGAGGGGGGTCTGACTATTTTTCTTATGTCTTATTTTTCTTTTTTGAAACAACGGAAAGAATGACAATGCCAAGAATTACAATAACACTTCCTGCTATCAGTACGATTCGGTTTCCTTTTCCAATGACGGAAGATACAAAACGTTCCTGTTTTTGGTACTGATTTATCAATGTACCATTGCCACGGTCAACTTTCACATATTGCAGTTGTGCATTGCTGATTTCATCAAATACTTTATAAGAAGTGCTGGAATCCGGTGTCAGATGCAGCACAGAACCTTCCAGCATACCGCCATTTGTCAGTTTTGCACCTTTGCAGACAAGTAAATTATCTGGATTTTCATCTGCCTGATTTTGCTGAATGTTCATTTTTCCCTGCACACCCATAGTGAAATTACTTCCCAGATACACAGCTCCGCCGGATTTACCGGAAGTGTTATTCAGCATTTCCACATTCTGCAAATACACATAATCGGAATCCACATACATTGCACCGCCTTTTCCGTCTGTACTGTTTCCACGGAATGCACAATCCATTACACGGCATTTTTCTTCAGGGGAATCATGATTGCTGTAAATGCTTCCACCGTTATCATCTGCATGATTATTTAAAAATTCACACCCTGAAAACAAACATCCGCTGGAATTATTCAGATAAGCAACACCGCCGTCATCTTCTGTTCTGTTATGTTCAAATTGTATATTTTTGCATTCTACTTTTCCAGATTCAATGTACATTGCACCGCCGCTTGCTTCCTGTGCAGTACAGCTTTTCACTGTGCCGTTTTTCATTTGCAGTGTTCCGCCTTCCATGTAGACAGCACCGCCTTCATTTTCTTCTGCATAACAGCCAGAAATCGTCACATTTTCAAATTTTACAGTTCCGTCAGCAATCATGAAAGCACCGCCGTTATCCTGTGCATGACATGCCCGAATCCTACAGTCTTTCAAAGAAGTGCCTGCATTTTCATCTGTACGGATTGCACCGCCGCAATTTGTAGTAGACTTTCCACCATATGCCCAGCAACTGGAAATTAACACATTTTCCAGTGTGACAGAACCTTGATTCCAGATTGCACCGCCGCCCTTGTCATCTGTTCCGCCGTTGTAAAGCGTTCCACCGTTCATGCTTAACATACAGCCTGACTCTACTTGAATTAAACCTGCTGTGTCTGCACTTCTTCCGCCCTGAATGCTTCCTCCTGTAAAAGCAGAACTTGTCTGACTTTCCGGATTAGAATCAATAATATGCAGTACTGCGGAATTGGATAATTTAAATAAACCACCGTTTTCAGTTGTTTTCTGCATACTGCGGATAATCGGATAGCCGTTTAAATCAATCGTTATTTCTCCGCCGGAAAGTTCCAGCATTCTGTCAAGCAGCCATGCACTTTCCAGACGAATGACAGCTTGATTTCCAAGCTTTTTTGCTGCGTCCCAAGCATCTGTACAGCGAGTATAAGTATTTTGTGCTGTGAATGTTCCGTCTGCGTTTTTCGTTCCTGTGCTGGCATTTCCGTAATTTTCAAACGAGAAATGCAGATAATCCTGATTATGCAAAGAAGTCACAAACGGGTAAGAATGTATCACAACTTCCTGACTTTCCATTGCTGTACCAGCATCGTTAATCCAAAGCCTTGCCTTCATGCTCAAATCGTGAAACGTGAAACCTCCTCCGAAATCCGGATTTGCATACACTGCCACAGGATTAGCCGCTCCAATATCAAAAGTATGTGCTGCTTTTTTCCCTGTGCCGTCAATCTCTGCTGTATTCATTTCCCAAAGGTGCTGTTTTCCGGCGGAATCCATTAAATAAACCGGCATTTTTGTATTATTCCAGCCGTCAGTATCATCTGTACATTCCAGTTCTAATTTCACATGCTGGTGCATATCTTCCGGAACACTGTCATAAGGCTTGAACACAGCGTTGACTGTGTAAGCACGGTCAATGCTTTCTGTCAGCTGAATTGTTGTCTCTTGATAACTGGAAACTTCTGTTGTGACATAATCATGATTTCCCTGATACATTGATTTTTGACCAATAACAGCCTGTGTGACTTCAAAATGGTCAAATTCACAGCCGTCAGCAGGTTCAGCCGTTAAAGTCACTGCTTTTCCGGCGGAATAAGTTCCAGCTCCTGTCACTGTACCATAATCTTTCTGCATCGTAACAGAAACCTGATATTCTTCATTGCCATTTGCAGAAACTTTTGCTCCTGAAAAAGTCGGATAGGAATCACTGCCGATATTCTGGAAAAATACAGCATCTGTTTCTACACTGTACGATGGAAAAGAAATTTTGTCTTCACGGCGGTTGAGGTCATAACAGCAAGTGCCGTTCATAATTTTTTCAGCATCAATCCATTCTGCGCCGTTTGTTTCTGACCATTTTTTCCCGTTGAGAATATCATTTGTAAAAGACAATGCCCGACACCAGTCAAGTCTTTGTGAAGTATCTCCTGAAATTGCGCCGCAATAGTCATCGCCTGAGACATATCCGGCATTGAAACAATCTGTACAATTATTATCTCCAACAATCCCTCCGACATGGTCATCGCCCTGTACATCACCAAGATTGATACAGCACCACACGTGATTGGAATCATTGTCGCCCACAATGCCGCCGACATAGTCGTCATCACTGCTATGAATATAGCCGGCATTATAACAGCCGAAAACAACTGCATCGTCTTTGGTATAGCCTGTAATACCGCCTACCCATTTCGTATCATCACCGCCGCAAATTTCGCCGTAATTTGCACAGTATTCAATTTTTCCGCCGGTGCATTCTCCGGCAATACCTCCGACATAATTCCAGTTGCAGTCTACTGTCTGCAAATTCACACAATAGCGAATAATTCCGGTACAGTAACCACAGATTCCGCCTCTGTCAGGGTCTTTATCACTGGAATTGATACGGGCATTTTGTGTACAGTGTTCAACATATCCTCCATAGCTGACACGACCGCAAATACCGCCTTGATTATCGTCTGTCGCTCTTGTGAGTGTGACTTCACTGTAAATGTCAGTCACATGTCCTTTGTCAAGAATGCCACAGACACCGCCTGTGCTGTAATCACCAGACACACTGCCCTGAATGGCGAAATGACATACAGAACCGCCTTCAATTTTTCCGAAAAAGCCGGCTGCTCTTTCTGTAGTTGTAATGGCAAGCCCGATAATGCTATGTCCGTTTCCGTTAAAACTGCCACGGAACGGGCGGTCTTCCGTGCCGATTTTATTCCATTCAATTCCACAAAGATTGATATCTTTTTTCAGAATCAAGCATTTCTGATTGAAATCCGTGATACCTTCCCGAATCAGTTTTGCAGCTCCTGCAAGCTGACTTGCACGTTCGATGTTATAATTTCTTGCATTTTTATTTTTTTCGTACCAGTCTGTTTCTTCCGAGCCGTCCCAGTAATCCCAGTCAGAACCGTAACAGTCGTGACGGGATGCGCCCCACTGGTCGGTAGATTCCACAGTATCCAGTGCCACAAAACGGAAACGTTGTGCATTGGAATAATTGCAGGGATATACTCTAATGACTGTTCCATTATTCCATGAAGCGTCATAAGTATCTATCGCATATTTCGGATTCAGTTTGCTGTGTATCAAAAATGTACCATCTTCCAGATTTTCCAATTCCCAAAGCTGTTTGTCTGAACCGTCATAATTGCCTGTTTTCAGCTGTGGTTCAGCTGAAATATTGCCGTCAGGCACTTCCAGAACAGCATGAGTTTCGGCATTCTCAAAATAATAATATGCTCCGCTGCGGTGAATATACCACCGCTGATTTTTCATTCTGTGCGTTTGATATAAAATTGCTGTATTTTGGCTGACCGCTAAATCTATTGCACAGCTTCCGGCACAGCACGGCACAATGGAAAATGTTTCTTCTTCGCCGTAATTTTGTAATACTTCCGTATTCACTTCAGAAGTGTTCTCCGGCAGGGCTGCTGCCGGAACACTTTGCAACGCTGAAATCAGCGTGAACATTGCTGTAATACCCGTCAGGAAACGGGAAATTTTTTTATTCATAGAAATTCACCTCAATTTAAGCCAATTTCAAACGCTCCGTAAGTCATCATTTCATCACAGTGACCGCCGGTAATTTCTGCACCGGATTTGATATAAATCCCTTTTTCCGGATTTCTCTGTCCAAACAGGTAAACTCTGTTATCTGTCAGTTTTTTTCCGTCTGTCGTCACAAAACGATTTTGATTGACATTATATTTCGTTGTGCCGTCTGCAAGAATATATTCCCAAGGCTGTACTAAACCGGTATTGCTCGGCACACGGTCACGTTCTGCCACACCAAGCTTTGAAAAAGGCTGCATTTCGCTTGTTTTCTGACTTCCTTTTTTGTAATAAAGATACGCATTATCTGCCGGATTGATGCAAAGCGGCTGATTATCTGCTGTTTTCACATGATAAAATTCTTCGCCGTTAATTTCCACATATTCTATAGTGACGTTTTTCGTAGTTCTTTTCTGTATTTTCGGCTGTTCTCCGGTGACTACAACGACATCAAATGCGGCATCGTTCCGAGAAGTGGCTTTATCATAGCCAAGCATAATTCTTTCATTTCCGCCTTCGTTCAGGTCGAGGGGGAGTACATAAGTTGCACCCTGATTCAGTAAATCTGCTGCTGCAAGTTTATCTGTTTCGCCTTTTCCGAAATATAATCTGCAAACATAGCCTTTGTTGTCATCACATTTGCAGTGCAGATAGGTCAGAGCCTCTGTATTCACAGAAGCAGTATTTTTTCCAACTGCTGTTTTTGCAGTTTTACAGCCGGAAGCATAAACAATATCATTAAAATCAATTGCTGTAATCGGTTCACCGGCTGACAAGCTTGTTGTCTGATAAAGATAATATGTTTCATTGACATCAATTACAGGGCTTGTACCGCATTTCGTGTAAGTCAGACCGCCCACTGTAATGGTGTTAGGTGCAAAATCTTTTTCAGGCTTATATTTCAGCAGTCCACGGATTGCCTTGTTTTTGTCATCTGTTCTGGAAATACCCACATAAGCACAGAAAACATTTTTCGTATGATCCATTTCGTCAGTGAAATCCTGATAATCTTTCATGACATACGGCCACGGTACAATTGTAATACTCTGATATGAAACGATTGCATTTCTGTACATATTCTGAATGAAAGGGTTATTATTATTCAATTCTCCGGCTTGTTTTGCCTTTTCTTCCATATATTTTGACAGTGCATCAGGGGTTGAATTGAAAATTTTGTCATATTCCGGAATATTTTTCACATCATATTTTGAGGAAATAGCGGAAAGATTTCGTGGAAGAATTTCATCTGTACAGGAACTGAGCAGCATTGAAATACAGGAATCATAATTATTTTTATTGATTTCAGGCCCTATATCCAAATCTGGTAATTCTTTTGTTAAATCCAGCTGTGCAACCGTATCTGCAACTGCAAGCGTCACAGAAGAAATATATTTTTTCTCAGTCGGTCTGGGTCTGTGCATGAAAATATAGAAAGTATTTCCTTCTTTTTTCGTTGCACGGTATGCCAGATTGTGCGGTACATTAGCATTCGGGGTTCTCATATCAACAACTGGTTTCCAGTCTGCGGAATCTTTATAATCATCTGCGTTATTGGTGAAAGCAATATCTGTTGATTTGAGCGGTTCTTTTCCTTCCACAGGCCCACAGCCAAATAAACCTTTGCAACGAAGTTTTGAAGTTTCCCATGTCGTGGAATAGTCACAGCCTGAATATTCGCCTTTCCAATAATCTGGTTCTTCAAAATCTTCTCTTTTGTTGTCGGTGCGGTCATCATTGTAAGTGTCTGCATCACCTGTACAGGTATTCAATGTCATTAAATAATCATGTGTCGGACTGAATCCAATTGCCCAGTAGTCTATACGGCTGGTATATCCAATCATTTTAAATGTTTTAATCACTAAAAGTGAATCCTGTGCTGCATAACCGCCGTTCACTTTTGAACCGTAAAACGGCAGAAGTGATTCTGCTCCCGGAATTGATGTGTAAGAGCGTAAATCTGTCAACGCTCGTTTGGGATTGTAAGTATAATTCAAAATTAAAGTAATTGCTGGTTGTGTGATTTCAGTATCATTCCAGTCAGGGAAATAATTTGTTCCCTTCATAAGGTCATCATCTACATCAGTCAGCACAGCACCTTTATTTCGTTCTGCGTATTTCTGTGCAAAGTCGTGCAGACCATTATTTTTTGTATCAGCAATCAGGGGAGTAATGCCGGCAATATATTTTACTGCTTCGCTTCCGTCCGGATTGTATGGCAAATAAGCTACGCTGGGACGATAATAAATATAAATTCCTGAATAGGCTTTAAAATATTCTTCATAAATTTTGTAAGAATCATGTGTCCCCCATGCATCACTTAAACTGCTGGAACTATCTAATTTGCATTTGTTGAAATTGTAGGGAACACCGCCAAATGTCAGAATCGGTTCATATCCGGCAGGGGCTTCATTCGGATTGCTGACAATTACCAAATCTGCAAGAATCGGGTCGCCATTTGTTGGCGAACTTGTCTGATAGAGTCCGTCTCCCTGTGGCATGACTCCACATTTCGGGCTTGCGCTTTCGTCACGTCCATAACTGCCGTTTCCAAATGTATATTCATTTGCAGTATAACTGGAAGTCATCCGGATATCTGTCAAAGCTGCCTGTGCATTTGTCGTTGTTTTATATCCAATATAAGTATAAGTTCTGTAAAGGGAAGGCGTAATGTTTTTATTGATGACCGTATAACCCTGTGCCTGTAAATCCAGTTTTCCGGCACTTTCATTGCCATAATAGGAAACCACTGTTACATGTTCAATATATTCCGGTTTTCTGGAGCAGGAATATGTCAGGAAAACAGCATCATTTTTTTCAGCAGATTCTGGTTCTGCCTGTGTCAACTGTTCTCCGTTTTCAGCAGCGGCTTCATCTGCCTGCTGCTGCGCTTCGCCTTGTTCCTGAATTTTCTGGAGTTCTTCTTCTGAAAGCAAATCTTCTTCCGGATGATATGTTTTTGCAGATGCAAAGTCAAACGGCAGATTATCAAATGCAGAAACAATTTTACTGTTCGCATCATAAGAACCAAGTACCCCGAAATCTGCAAGAATGGGCTGTCCGCATTTTGGGTCAGTTGAATAATACAATACATCACCATTTGCAGTTAAATTGATAAGTTTATATTTTTCATAATTTTTCACGGTATCGAAATCTACACCAGCCGGAAGTACTCTAATATCTGTAATACAATTAGAAGCATTTCCGCTTTTATACCCCAGATAGGTGAATGTACCTGTATTTGGTGTAAGATTCCGGTCAACAAAGGAATAGCCTGCATTTGTCAGCGATTTAATCGCACTGATACGGGTATTGCTTTCTGCAAGCTTCAAAGCTGTGAGGAACTGCTGTGACTGTTGATAAGTCAGAAATACCTTTGTTCCGTCACTTTCTTCACCAGCTGCCGTTTCTTCCGGATTGACTGTTGTACAGCCCTTGAAATCATACGGGAACTCATTAAATGTCATCATAACTTTATAAGATGCCCGCCGTTCACTTAGACTGCCAATTCCTGAAAAGTCTGCTACAATCGGACTGCCTTTGTTAATATCTGAAGTTGTGTAAATTTTATCACCGTTTTTTGTTTCTCCTACAAGCTGATGAGATTTCGTAACGGCTGAAGCATCTCCGCCCTTTTGCAGGATACGAATATCTGTTACGGCATTTGTCACAGTATTACTGCTTTTATACCCCAGTAAAGTTACGCAGTCTTCAAGATTCGGTGTCAGGTCAACATTGACAGGCTGCCAGCCTTCTTCTCTTAATGCATCGGAAGCAAGCTGGAAAGAAACATCACTTTTCATTGTCATTTCAGTAATATATTGTTCTTCTGTGTTCAGTTCATTATGCATATAGCTTGAAGCTTGGTCTATGGAATCTTCCGTCACATAAAAGAAATATATTGTTGTATCTGTTTTTGCATAAGCATTTAAATCAGCAGGAACAGCTTCATTAAAATTATTTAAAGCTGTATAACCACTAGGTGTCTGACCATCATTCCATTTTACTGTGAAACAAGTGTCATCATCTTTCAAACGAAGCGGACTTCCTGTATTGGGATTTTTTGTATAGCAAAGTGCAGCCCAGCGGTCGTCTCTGCCTTCACCTCCGTTCAGGTCGCCGTAGCCATGACCAAATTCTTCTGTAAAGTCGTTATAATCGTCTGAACTGCCAGAACATTTGGCAGGATAATAATATAAATATTCATTTGCATCATTTGTATCAATAATAGTTCCAGGGATTTCAGATTTAAATTCTGCATCTACATAATCTTCTTCATAAAAATGTGTGCGGTAAATGCCCAGCCCAATTTCAACAACCAGAATCGCCAGAGAAATGACAAGAGAAGCTTCTGAAATCACCATAATGGCTGCGCCTGCTAAACCAAAAATTACTGAAATTGCTCCCCCAGTATGCACAAGTGCCATACAGGCGGCTGTACTAATGGTAGTGGACCATACCCCCATAGCCACACCTATTGCACTGACGGCAGACATGGAAGCAGAAACAACACCTATCATTGTACTTGCAAATTCTATGGTAGAAATAAAGGATTCCAAATCAGAAAGGAAATTGTCACGATTACCAGTATATTCTGTCATCAGTTGACCAGTGCTATTTTTGAAAATCACCTGATTAGTTTCTGCAAATTTTTCCTGATATTTGCTTTTGTCGATGCCTTCCCAGACGGAAATAGTTCCGTCAGTACTGCCATAAGCCTTTAATTTTTCGTCAAGTTCATGAAATACGTCTTTTGCAGAGGCAGTAATTGCATCATCATTTTTCAGATACATTACAAGGGGAGCGACTCCGTTCAGCTGCATGAGATATACCTGTGCATCTGTGAGGGCTGCTGCAATGGGGTAAAACGGATAAAGAGCTTCGGTTGAATCCAGATAAGCAACAGAACCGATTTCCACAAGATATTCTGCAACAGATTTTTCGTCATTATAGCGATATTGGTCAAGAATATCATATGCTTGAAGGTAATAAAGGGCTGCATCATTTTCCTGAGAACTGCCGTTTTTGACCTGTAAAGTGACATTTTCGGCAGTTTGAGAGAAAGACTGATTTTCGGAAGTTTCGGGAAACAGAGCTTCCAGACCGTAAGCATCTCTTTTAGCAGCGGCTTCCTGATAATTAGCAGCGAAATCCTGTATTGCTTTTTTAATGAGGCGGGAAGGGGCATCAAAAGCTTCTTCCACATCGCTGTCAATTTCATCATTTTCGTACATTTCAACGATACCGGTTTTGCTGATACGTTCTGCCCAGTTTCCATAATTTTTCCTGTCACATTTGAGCATGACTTCACTGTCTCCAAAGTGATAAAGTACTTCTTCTGTGGTTTCTTCTGTAATTTCTTCTGAAACAGTTTCTAAAGTTTCTTCTTCTGTAATTTCTTCTGAAACAGTTTCTGAAGTTTCTTCTTCCGGAAATTCTTCAGAAACAGTTTCTGAAGTTTCTTCTTCCGGTGTTTCTTCTGAAACTGCTTCTGAAGTTTCTTCTTCCGGTGTTTCTTCTGAAACAGTTTCTAAAGTTTCTTCTTCTGGCATTTCTTCTGAAACTGCTTCTGAAGTTTCTTCTTCTGATATTTCTTCTGAAACTGCTTCTGAAGTTTCTTCTTCTGATATTTCTTCTGAAACTGTTTCTAAAGTTTCTTCTTCTGGCATTTCTTCTGAAACTGTTTCTAAAGTTTCTTCTTCTGGCATTTCTTCCGAAATTGCTTCTGAAGTTTCCTCTTCCGATGTTTCTTCTGTCGGTAAAGCAGCATTTAACAAATTCTGCTCCTCTGCATCTGAAATGTCAGAAAGTAATGTGTTTTTGAATTCCGGTGCTTGGTCTACTTTTGTCAGATATTCGCCTTCTACATATGCCTGATTAGGGTTATAGTCCGCTGCTGCCGGAATAAATGTAGAATATAACAAATTTACCAAAACGGCTGACCCTCTTTGTAATACCATCGCCAGCATTTTTGGATTGAAAAATTCAGATTCAGAATCACAATAGTCAGAAAGCAGAAAATCTCCGAATTTCATCTGTACATTTTCTGTATGCGTTTCATCATACTGAATATCATCATAATAAAAATAATTTAAAAGCTGTAATGCCATCTTGGCAGAAGGACTGCCTTTTTCCAGATTTTGCCTGAATGCCGGAAGTATCCTGAAAGTTTCCTCTGCAAGCTGTTCAAATTGTGCAAGCTGTGCATTCATGATTTCTTCGTAAGAACGTATTTCATATCCTACACCCATTTGTAATACGGAAAGGTCTGTAATGGCTTCGTCTCGCTTTTCTGTTGTCTTGTAGCCTAAAATGACAAAATCGTTTCCAGTATCCGGATTTAAATCATTTTCCAGAGGAATATACCCCTTACTTTCGCAGTCTTTTATAGCATCTTCCAGATGTTCTGCCTGAAAAAGCATTATCTCAGAAATGTAAAGAATTTTTTCTTCTGCACGAATCATGTCACTTGTGAAATTTACCATCACCAGACAAATTACTAAGGCATAGCAAATCACAGACATGATAATTTTTCGGGGAAATGTTTTTGTTTTCATTGCAAACTTCCTTTCTCCAGATGTTTGATTGACTGCCCACATCCACAATTGGGGTGCGAGCAGAATGGATTTTTATGCAGTTTCTTTTTTCTTTCTTTTTCCTGTTAAGTGTGTCATCAATGCACAGATACCAGCACCGCCAATTGCAGAAAGAACACCTACTGCAATATAGGCATTGGAAGTTTCTGCTGTGCCGGAATAGGCTGGTGTGCTTGACTGAGAATAATACAGATAAATGCCGTTGGCTTTGTCATTATAAGTGAATCTTTCATCTGTCATATTCACAGCATAGTCAAATCCAAAGAAGGATAAAGGCTTTTTCCCCATCGGAATGGAATTAGAACCGACTTTTTTTGTAAATCCGGAATGAATCGGATTTCCTGCACGGGTATCTTTTGTGGTGTAGAGTGCAAGCCATTCTTTCATGACATCGCCATTCATATCGCCATAATCTTCAAGTGTTTCATTCTGCATATTCATTTCATTACGGTTGCATCTGGTGCAGTCGTAGTAAACATAAACGGAAGAGCCGTCATCTAAATAAGCAATATCTACCATTTTTCT
>AUXO011153907.1_pt1 | contig 15058 bp, 10 predicted proteins | sample 768731 | NCBI WGS metagenome assembly AUXO01 (sample SAMN02715735, study PRJNA202380) | gut metagenome | biome: sheep rumen | host: Ovis aries | place: New Zealand: Palmerston North
CTTCTTTTCCGTGCTTCTGAGCGTTGCGACGCTTTCAATAGCAGCACTAAGGAAGCTGACCTTCGTGAAGCTATCGAAGCTTGTACTTATGCCATCAATGCCCGTTCGTTGAGTCCTAACTACAGCGACTTGTATGCAAACTGGACAGGTGTTGATTGTGCTACTGAGGAACAGAGTGAAATTCTGATGGCTGCTGGATTCAACAATTCAAGTGCTACGGTAGGTCGTTTCGGTAACCGTACTTATAACTACTTCTGTCCACAGTTCTCCAACTTCTCAGGAGGTTGGGTGAAGCGTGGTGTTTGGATTGGTGACATGGACTTCCAGCGTTGCCGTCCTACAGAATACACGTACGCAGCTTATGACCACGTGAACGATGCTCGTTTGTGGAAGACCTTCAAGACAGTCTTCGGAATCAACAACGTGGCTGATAAGGGTGCAGCTGGCGTAGAAGCTGGTGACCCCGGTATCGTGATGATTCTGAACACAAAGGATGATCACACTTATGATAGCTATACTTTCGGTGCCTATACACAAAATCCAACCTTCAAGGATGATGCAGGTCGTTTGCCAGAGTGGAGTGTTGACAATCGTCAGACTGCCACTTCAGGTAACTTGACTTCCAAGATAGGACAATGGGTTCCTAACTCATCCGTTCTTTACCAAAATGGTCAATATGTAGCAGCTAACTTCAAGAGCCAACCAGTTTGTAATTTCTTCGCAGGAATCAACAAGACAGTTGACGGAACACGTCAGGCTGAGAAGGGTGACTCTTTCCGTGATGTTATCATGGCTCGTTTGGGTGAAACTTATCTTGTTCGTGCAGAATGCTATGCTCGTTTGGGCGACTACGCTTCTGCCAAGAAGGACGTTGACGTTATCCGCGCCCGTGCACAATGGAAGAATGGTGAAAACCGCTCTTACTATGTAGATGGTTCTAAGGCATTCGAGGGAAACACCTTGAATACTGGTACCGCAGCAGCTAATTACACCAACTCCAACTTGTGGATGAATACCTATTATCTGTCTAATCCTAACCAACCTGTTACTACGGCAGCTTCTGACCTGACCAATTGGACTTGGGATAATCTGCCAGCAGAGGATGAAGCCATTCTATCTAAGTTAGGTGTTAGTGGACAGCAAGCACGCGCCATCAACTTTATCTTGAACGAGCGCACTCGTGAGTTAATTGGTGAATGGCAGCGTTGGGAGACATTGTCTCGTACCAAGACATTGGTTGCTCGTGCAAAGGCATTCAATCCAGAAGCAGCTGCAGGCATCAGAGACTATCACATTTATCGTCCAATTCCTCAGTCATTCATCGATGGCTTGAAGAACGCTGATGGCTCTGACTTGTCGGATGATCAGAAGGCTGCTTGGCAGAATCCAGGATATTAATCCGATTCTCGTGATTAGATAATCAATAATTCATTCATGGCTGGTTGGCAACAATCAGCCATGAATTGATTTAGAGTGAGAGTCACTTTAATGATATAAAAGGTAAATACTATGTTTGCAACCGATAAATACTATGTTTGCGGTTCTTATACATTATATATATAAGATGTAATTCTATTAAAAACTGTCAGTTTCTCTTAAAGAAACCACAGATAAACTTAGTTCTACATAAAATTTTTGGTCTATTCAAATAAATGCGCTACCTTTGTGGCAATTTATTAAGTGTAATTATGAAGATAGCATTAATCGGCTACGGCAAGATGGGCAAGATGATCGAGCAGATTGCCAAAGACCGTGGTCATGAAATTGTGTCAATCATCGACATTGACAATCAGCAGGATTTTGATTCGGATGCTTTTGCATCAGCAGACGTAGCCATTGAGTTTACTTCTCCGATGGCGGCTTACGACAATTACTTGAAGGCTTTTGCCAAAAACGTGAAAGTGGTTTCTGGTTCTACGGGATGGATGAAGGAACACGGCGAAGACGTAAAACGCTTGTGTACTGAAGGAGGGCAGACGCTCTTCTGGGCTTCCAATTTCTCGATAGGCGTAGCGATATTCTCCGCCGTGAATCGCTACTTGGCTAACATTATGAACAATTTCCCACAATATGACGTGAAGATGCAAGAGACACACCACGTGCATAAGTTGGATGCGCCCAGCGGAACAGCCATTACCTTGGCAGAAGAAATCATCGACGGATTGGATAGAAAAGACGCATGGGTAAAAGGTGAGCAACTTCTTGCCGATGGAACGGTGAGTGGCAGCAATGCCGTGGCTCCCAACGAGATTGCCATAGAGAGCATTCGCCGTGACGAAGTGCCAGGCATTCACTCTATCGAATACGACAGCGAGGCTGACAAGATTACCATCACCCACGATGCACATAGCAGGAAAGGGTTTGCCCTCGGTGCGGTATTGGCAGCAGAATATACGGCGCAACATCAAGGATTGTTGACAATTTCGGATATGTTTAAGTTTTAGGGAATGATTGACAAGAAGAAAGCAAGTTTGAACATGAAGGTACAATGGGCAAAGTTCATCGCAGTGCTTGTCCTTTATCTCTTGTTCTTATATTGGGTGAAAAGTTGGTGGGGACTCTTGGTAGTGCCTTTCATCTACGATGTTTACATCTCGAAGAAGATACGTTGGCAATGGTGGAAAGATGCAGAGACACCCGTGCGGGTGGTGATGTCATGGGTTGATGCCTTGGTGTTCGCCTTGGTAGCAGTATATTTTATCAATCTGTTTTTCTTCCAGAACTACGTAATCCCCTCCAGTTCGTTGGAGAAATCGTTGCTTACGGGCGACTATCTGTTTGTGTCTAAGTTGAGCTATGGTCCTCGCATTCCACAAACACCGCTCACCATGCCTCTCACGCAACACACCCTGCCATTGATCAATACCAAGTCGTATATCAGTTGGCCACATTGGGACTATCGCCGTGTAAAGGGCTTGGGCAATGTGCAACTCAACGACATCGTGGTGTTCAACTATCCCGCTGGCGATACTATCTGTACGGAGTTGCCTTATCAGACGGAATATTACAATATGGTATATTCGTTTGGCCAGCAGATCTACGAGCAGCAGGTGGGAGAGCCCGTCAAGGTGCAAGACCTCAACAAGATACAGCAATACGACTATTATAAGATGTGCTATATGTTGGGTCGCTCGTATGTTGCCAATAACCCCAACCAGTTTGGAGACATCGACTCTCGTCCCACAGACCGCCGTGAGAATTATGTCAAGCGATGTGTGGGATTGCCGGGACAGACCTTGCAGATTAAAAACCATATTGTTTATCTTGACGGTAAACCCAATAAGGAACCTGACAACGTGCAATATACGTATTATGTGAAGCTCAGGCAGAACATTCCCGACGAATTGATGCAGGAGTTGGGCATTACGATGGAAGACCTTACCAGTTTGAATCAAAATGGCTATATGCCGCTCACAAAGGCTTCGGTGCAGGCTCTCAAGGCTCGCACAGACATCGTGGAAAGCATCCGCCTGAATACTGATGCTCCCACGGGCGACTTATATCCGCAGAACGCTTGCACGGGATGGACTCGTGACAATTATGGTCCCGTGTGGATTCCTAAGAAAGGGGAGAGCATCAAGCTCAATATGGACAATATCGCCGTCTATGAACGTCCTATCAAGGTGTATGAGGGAAACGACTTAGAGGTGAAAAACGGACAGATTTACATCAATGGCAAGTTGGCTGACAGCTATACGTTTAAACTGGATTACTACTGGATGCAGGGTGATAACCGCCACAATTCAGCCGACTCCCGTTATTGGGGATTTGTACCTGAAGACCATATCGTGGGCAAGCCCATCTTCATCTGGTGGAGCCACGACCCTGACCGCAAGGGATTGGGTGGTATCAGGTGGAGCCGACTTTTCAATTTCGTAGATAACATTAAATGATGACCTTTAATCATTGAACATTGACTATTGACCATTGACCATTGGCTGGCTCATCGCAAGAATGGTCAATGGTCAATTTTCAATGTTCAATGAAAAAAAAGAAAGAGGATGCAGTGTCTTTTATCCACCACATACTTCGGACCGATTCAGTGGTATCAAAAGCTGAATCGGTTTGATTGCTTGATAGATGGTTGTGAGCCATTTATCAAGCAGACCTACCGCAATCGTTGCATCATCGCTACCACACAGGGCACCCAAACACTCACGGTGCCCATTGACCATTCTTTACCCATTGACCATTCCCCATTGACCATTGACCATTCCTCCGATGCGCCAGCCAATGTTCAATGTTCAATGTTCAATGTTCAATGTACAAAGGATATTCTCATCAGCAATCATGGCAATTGGCGGCATTTGCATTGGAATGCGTTGAAATCGGCGTATGGTGAGAGTCCCTTCTTCGAGTATTACGCTGATGATATTCGCCCCTTCTTTGAGAAGAAATGGAAATTCCTCTGGGATTTCAACTGGGAAATCATGGAAAAAATGTGTGAACTGTTAAGCATTGCCCATTGTCCATTGCCCATTGCCCATTCTTTACCCATTGCCCATTCACCATTGACCATTGACCATTCCTCCGATGCGCCAGCCAATGTTCAATGTTCAATGTTCAATGTTCAATGGAAGATGAATGTTCAATATTCCAAGGATTTCCGCACGGTAATCAATCCCAAACATCCACAGCCAGACCCCGACTTCGTGTCAAAACCCTACTATCAGGTCTATCAACAGAAATACGGTTTCATCCCCAATCTCAGCATTCTCGATCTGTTATTTAACATGGGCAATGAGGCGATTCTTTATTTGTGATTGGTGTTTTTAAAGGAAAAGAGAAAAAGAGGTGAGAGGTGAGGGGTGAGAGAATAGCCACGGCTGCTGAAATCTCAATCACGAATCTCAATCAAAAAGACTAATCTCTCACCTCTCACCCCTCACTCCTCACTCCTAAACATATCTCTTGCTTCTTACTTTCTTACTTCATGCTTCTTTTTTACCCAGTCACTTCACCTTTAGGTTCACCACCATCGTTGCAGTATATTGTTTTCCGTTTTTGGTATATTGGATAGCTTGGCGAATGGTATAAGTCTTGCCCCGAACCAAATGCCCAGGATACTGACCTACGTAACAACCGTATCTGTCGGGATAAAACTCTGCAAAGATGGCAGCAGAATTGTCATATCCACAAACGTTGCCTGCGGTGGTAAACCAATGGCCGTAGCAGGTGTTGGAACTGGTGCTGGTGGTTGTGCCTGTAGTGATATTGCCGTTTGCGCTTATACCCACGAATCGGGGATTAGACGAGGCTGTGCGACCCACGGCTTTCATCTGGGCAGTACTCAATCCGAGCGCCTGGCTTACGGCAGCCATGTCGTATTGCACCCTCGTACTGGAGTAATAACTACCGCTGTATTCCAGTTCTGCATCAATATAGACGGTGGTATCACAACGCGCGTAGTCGTCGGGATAATCGCCAAACTCACCGAAGAGGTTGGTGTTTTCAAACGTCACCTGATAGGGCCATTGCTCATCGTTAGAAGCATTGTCGTCCCAAGGATGTCTCCAATAAGACGTAGGCGCACCCATCACGACGAAGAACAGACGGTGGCAATTGTCGGGAATGGTCAGCGAGATGTCACCCTCCTTGTCGCGTCCCACTTCGCCGTAGGTACGAGTGCCGTCGTTGCTATACGCCACGAAGCCATATCTCCATCCCGCCTTGTTCACGTTGATGGCACGATAGCCCTTGTTGCCTGCTATCCCCTTGAAATGAGCCTTTACGATGGTGCCTGCCTTGGCGGTGTTGAGGTTGATGATGTTATATCCATAGTTTTGCGGGCAATAGGCAGAGTCCACCTCCCAGGTACCCGCAGAGCCCGTTGCCTGATGCAAGTGAGCCACGTGTTGACCTATACGGTGCTTGGCAGCCTCGCGCACACCGTCGATGTCCCATGTAGCCATGCGAGCGAAGCCCTCATACAGCTCATCGTTGAGTTCCTCCTGTGATAGCTTGTTCAGTCGTTTATAAGTCTCTATAGGATCTTCGGGCTTGTTGGCTTGTCGCCACAACTTACCGATGAAGTCTTGTCCGTGTTTCATGCACCAATAATCCTGTACAAAGCAGTTTTCATAACGCCAGTCTTCATGCAGGATGTTCAAGTGATGTTTAGGGAGATGTCCCTCAAAATATTCGCCGTCAGTAAACTGGCGTTCAGGATAACATTTATATCCCTGCCAGTTGGCACAGCTCTCCCACCAGCCGTTGCCGCCAGAAGCATTTGCGCCATAGCCATAGTTGTAACCATGCTGTTGTCCGAGGTCGCAGCTCACCAAATATTGGAACGTATGTCCAATCTCATGAGCAACGGTCATGCCTCCGCGCGAAGAGATGGCACTGGGATTGACGTTGAGCAGACCAACCTTGGCATCTACGCCTGAGCCTTCCGCTTTCCAATCCGTCTGGTAAAACACATACATCTCTATTTTATATGTATCAGTGGTAGATTTTCCAGGGACGAGAAATCCCAGTTCATCCACATATTTCTTCCAGATATTCTCCGCATTTGCCAGCATGGCCTTCGGGTCGAAGCGATAGCTGCCCGCCTTGGTGGGGTCGTTGCCAAATCCCTTCTCCCAGAACACCACGAAATGCTCACTCTCCATGGAACGGTGGAAGCTCCATCTGCTTGCATCGTCAGTATAGTCAACGTTAGAGTAAGTGCTGGGCTTATACAAAATGCGCCCTGGATTTTTCATCATGATGCTACCGCTCTCGATGCCGTCGGAGCCGAAAAGAGTGGCAAGGCGATATTCCACGTAGCCACGAGTGACAGAGCTTCTGTAAATCTTCATGATGGGAACAGATCCGTCCCGCTCTTGCATCCTGAACTCAATAGAGTCGGCATTGCTGATAGAGAAAGCCTTGTTGGGCTTTAAGCGATTGTCGTATTTCACCCAAATCGTATCTTGAGCTGTTGCGTGTTGCAAACCAAGCGTTGCCAGCAAAATCAATAATAATCTTCTCATGGTTCAGTTATTTTTTGATGACCTTTTTGCCGTTGATGATATAAATGCCTTTGGGAAGAGACATGAACTGCGACTCAAACGTGCTGATGTCGCACACCTTCTGTCCGTTGAGATTATAAACGGCATTGTCGTCCTCCTTCCTGTCGGTGGGAGCCTCTACGGTGAGAATGGCATCAATGGTACGTTTCTCAAATCGAATCTCCTGAATCTGGTCGGATGAATACGTGTTGTTTCCCCATACAAAAAGATGGTCCTTACCCTTGAGCTTCGGACCCACAAACACATTGTCGTTGGTGAGCATCACCTCTTTCGTCGTACCCGTATGGAGAGTGGTCAGCATATATACCACGTCGATTTCATCGGCAAGAGCAGTTTGCCAAGCACCGCAAGCCAATAAGCAGGATAATAGTAATTGATGTTTCATTGACTGTAATGATTTACTTGATAAAAAATGTTCTAATTGGTGCAAAGATAAATATTTTCTGTATTTTTCCGAAAAAAAACAAGGAAAATATCCAGTCTATGACAAAAAAGGTGTACCTTTGTGAACAAATCAACTTAATCAATGATAAAAGCATGAGAATGAAATCATTACTATTGACTTGTGCGTTAGTGTGTCAGGGCTTTTCAGGCATAGAGGCACAGACGTTTTACGACGTGACGGACATCTACTTGAAGAATGCGAGTTTCGATACTCGTTTCGACTATACCATTGAAGACGAGGGAGACGTGGAAGCAGAGGTGCTCGACATTGACGGATGGACGGTGGTTGACCCATCAAAGACCAATGTCATAGCTGGTGTGTATCAGTTTGGTACCAAGAAGACGTTCACAGGATTATCTGTTCCCACCGTTAACTCTGCTGGTCAGTCAGAGGGTGGCGGCCTTGTGATGTCTCCCGGCTTCAATTCTGCCCAGTTGTATGCACAGACCATCATGTTGCCGGCAGGTAATTATAGGATGATTACAGCCTATTACAATGCGAGCAGCCAAGTGAATGCCTACAACCAGACATCGTGGATTCCTACGTCGGGCAAACGTACCCAGAGCAAGGTTCGCAAGTTTCCACAAGGCGAATGGATTCCCGATACATTGACGTTCACCGTAGCCCAACAAGTCTCGGGCAAGATACAGATTGGATATGCTGCCAACCAGTCGCCCGTAGCTGGTGTGTATGCCCAACTGATTCTCGATTTCGTGAAAATAGAGCGCGATACGCCTGTGGGAGATATTGACAGAGAGGCAAAGAAAGCGTTTCTGAAACAATATATCGACGAGGCAAATGCGGCATACGGAGATGGTTCGGGTATCGGAGCATCCGACCTGAAGGCAGAGATTGATGCCGCCCAAGCCATTTATGATGATGTGACGGCTTCGTTTGAGGCAATGGACGAGCATGTGCGTTTGCTGATGGTGGTGTTGGATGAATACAACTGGAACAATGCCAACAAGAGTGTCGTTACGGAGAAACGCTTTGCACGTGGCGCAACGATGGCATTCGCCCGTCTCTCCACCAGTGGATTCTCGACGAATGAAATCACCGAACAAGGACTGTGCTGGAATACGGAGGGCAATCCTACCATAAAAGATAATACCTCCACGGAGTACCTGAACAATCACGGGGAGATATACTATATAGAAAACCTCACCCCTTGTACGAAATACTATATGCGTGCTTACGCCAAGACCAAAGAGGGTAGGGTGAAATATGGCGACGTCATCCGATTCTATACCATCCCCAAGGGTAATATCACGTATTGGTATAACAATGGTGGCGATGAGGCTGCCAACAAACGCGTGAATGCCGCCGCTACGGAGGCTTGTGAGATATTCAACAATCTGACATCTGCCCGAAAGGCATTCAGCATTGGCTATAGCTCTGGTACGCCTACCGCAGACTGCTACTATGCTGATAATCCTTGGATGAATATGGGAGCCAATGCCTCTTACCAACGCACGGGAACCATCATGCACGAGATGGAGCATGGACTGGGCGTGATTCCTTATTCCACACAATGGAGTAAGACCGTCATGAGGTCGGGAACGCAAAACTATAATAACAATACCGTGGGGTCAGGACAATGGTTGGGCGACCGCGTGAGCGCATTCCTCGACTTCTGGGATAACACCAATGGATCACGTTTGAACGGCGACTATCAGCACATGTGGCCATACGGTATCAATGGTGCCAACGAAGACAATGGCACGAAAGCACTCTACTATGCCAATGCGTTGATTTGCCAAGCTTTGGGAGAGGATGGACTGGAACATAATTATTCCACGTTTGCAGAACCCTATTATTCTTTTGAACATGAGGATGACGTGAAATATTATCTGAAGAACGAGAACGAGGGACGTGGATTATATACGTCTTATCTGAAGGAAGGGAAGAACGGAATGTTGAACGTGGTTCAGATGAGTAGTGATGAGGCTGCCGCCAATGACTCAGCAGCATGGTATCTTTCTTTCGAGCCATCCAACCAATATTACACCATACGCAATGCCGCAACGGGTAAGTTGATTACATACAACGGTTCTCGTTTCGTGGTAGCAGAGCGCACGTCGCCCATCGCCAATGACTGGTTGCATCTGATGCGCGGTCGTGTAGATGTAACCGCAGAGAAGTATCGTGGCTATTGGATGATTCATCCCATTACCGAATGGTCTCCTAATTGTATGTTGGCTAATGCGTCGGGAACGGTGGGACAAGCCACGTTCAACCTTGCCAATTCTGCCACCACGCAACGTTGGCTCATTCTCACTGAGGAGGAAATGCGAAAGATCAATACCTACGTTGATGGCATTGATGACGTGAGAATGGAAGAGAACGAAGAGCAGCAAGTGAATGGCATTTATGATTTGCAAGGTCGCAGGATTTCTGGAGATTTACCAACAGGAAAGGGTATTTACATCGTCAATGGGAAGAAGATGGTGAAATAAAAGATAGAAAGAGGAGATTCGGAAAAGAGAATCTCCTCTTTTTTTAGGAAATCCTAGGAAAACCTAGGAAATCCTAGGAAATCCTAGTAATCCTAGAAAGTCTAGGTAATCCTAGGGATTCTATTTGATGATTAGCGTGGTAAGCTTTTCCTCTTTGAAAAGCTCATTTGCTACTTCGAGGATGTCTTGCGCGGTGATGCTGTCTATTTGATGGAAGAAAGAATCAATGTCTTTTTCCCATCCATAGAGCAGGTAATCCTTGCCAAAGTCGAGAGCAAATTGCAATCTGTTATCGCAAGCCACACCGATTTGTCCTTTGATTTGTTGTTGTGCAGCCTTGAGTTGTGATGGACTCATGGCTTTCCTCTTGATGTTGTTCAGTTCTTTGCGCACCAATCTGCAACACTTCTCCACGTCTTGTGGGTCGCATCCGAAATACACGCTCCACAATCCCGTATCGCTATAGTTGGCAGTCATACTTTCCACGACATAAACCAATCCATGTCGTTCCCGTAATGCAAGATTCAGTTTGGCATTCATGTTGGGTCCTCCAAGGATGTTGTTCAACAGATAGAGTGTCATTCGGTGAGGATGGTGCATGTCATACGCTTGGCAACCCATCATCACGTGTGCCTGATGGGTGTGCATCTCACGGACAATGGTTTGTGACGTTGAAGCATTGGGCACTTGGAAGGGTGGCGTGAGAGGAATTTCCCCATTCGTGACGTTGCGGTTTCTCAACTCTAAGAGTCGTATTAACCGTTTGAAGTCAACGTCTCCGTATGCGAAGAAGATGCTGTTTGCAGGACGATAATACTTCCGTGTAAACCGCAGGGCATCTTCGGAAGTGAAGCTTCTCACACGTTGGGAAGTACCTAAGATGTTGTGTCCCAACGGATGTCCGTGAAAGATGATGTTTTCAAATTCATCGTAGATGAGTTCGGCAGGAGAATCATAGTAACTCTCTATCTCGTCGCAAATCACCTCCACCTCTTTGTCAATCTCACTCTGTGGATAAGTGCTGTGAAACACGATGTCTGTAAGCAAGTCAACCGCCTTTGCCACGTAATCCTTCAAGATGGCACAATAATAAGTGGTGCGTTGCTTGGTGGTATAGGCATTCAACTCTCCCCCTACACGTTCCAGACAATTCAGAACCTGTAATGAACTGCGCCTTTCTGTTCCCTTAAACGTGATGTGTTCGCAGAAATGCGCCAATCCCTCCTCCCCAGGTTGTTCGTCGCGTGTTCCAACGGCAATCTGGTAACCGCAGTAAACGACGGGTAGGGAAGAAGGTAAGTGAATGACACGTAACCCGTTGCTTAGGGTTGCTGTTTGGTATTTCATACCTTTTGTTGCTTGCCAAACTCTACAGACACATAGTTGAAAAGGCTCTTGCAAGTTTCTGCCGAGAAGGCTTGGGCACACTCGATGATGTTGTCCCATTGTTCCTCAGAGAGTCCGTTTTCGATATGTTTGCGAGTAATGCCATATTTCATCAAGCCGAAGATGAAGCCCGCATTGAAGTTGTCGCCTGCGCCAATGGTACTGACCGTTTGTGTCTGCTTCACGGGATATTCCTTGTGGAATCCACCTTCAGCCCTCAGCGTGACGGGTTGACTGCCGTGGGTGTAGATAAACTTCTTGCAATAAAAAGAAATCTCCGAGTTGTACACCTTCGTGGGGTCTTCCATCTTGTAAAGCACTTCAAAGTCTTCATGACTGCCTCGCACGATGTCGGCATATTCCAGGTTTTCCAACAAGTTGGGTGTGAGTTTCATCACCTCATGTCGATGAGAAGGACGGAAGTTCACGTCGTAGTAGATGATGGCACCATGATTGCGGGCGTAATCCAGCAGTCCCATCACTTGCGGGCGAATCACGGGATTCACGGCAAAGTAAGAGCCAAAGAGAATGATGTCGTCGGGCTGAATGTCAGGATAGACGAAATCCAATTGGTCGTGCGGATGGTCTTTGTAGAAGAGATATTCCGCATCGTTGTTGGCATTGAGGAAAGCCAGTGAGATGGGCGATTGCGAGTCGGGAAATTGGCTCACGCCCGAAGCGTCAACACCGTTTTCCTTTAAGAAGTCGATGATTTGCTTACCCACACGGTCATTGCCCGCTTCAGAGATAAATGACGTGTTTACGCCACAACGTCCTAAGGAAATGATGGCGTTAAACGTAGAACCACCAGGATAAGCCCCAATGGGTTGGTCGTTTTTAAATATGATGTCGAGAACGGTCTCTCCTATTCCTATTACCTTACGCATTTCAAAAAAGTATTTATGTTTCAGTTTGCAAATTTCTATATTTTTGCGCAAATATCAAAATGTAATGCAATGTTTTTTGGGAAATCATTTTGCTATGTGCGTAAAAATTCGGATATTTGCAAAATAATATAAAATCAAGTGTACTGATGATAGAAATTAGCAACAAAGTTTACTATGTAGGCGTAAACGACCGTAACAAAAATCTTTTTGAGGGATTATGGCCATTGCCCAATGGCGTTTCTTACAATTCTTACCTGATAGACGACGATTTGGTTTGTTTGGTTGATACCGTGGAGGTGGATTTCTTCACGCAATGTCTCGAAAACATTCGTGAGGTGATAGGCGACCGTCCCATCGACTATATCGTCATCAACCACATGGAGCCTGACCATAGCGGGTCGTTGGCTCTGATGAAGAAATATTACCCAAACGTCAAGATTATCGGCAACAAGAAAACCTTTGGCATGATGGAGGGCTTCTATGGTATTGCGGATAATCAATTAGAGGTGAAGAATGGCGACTCACTCGAATTGGGACACCACACGCTCAACTTCGTGTTTACGCCCATGGTTCACTGGCCAGAGACGATGGTCACGCTGGATGTGGTCAACAACATCCTTTTCTCCGGAGATGCTTTCGGATGTTTTGGTGCATTGAATGGCGGCGTGATAGATAGTGAAATCAATTGCGACACGTTCTGGTTGGAGATGGTTCGTTACTACTCTAACATCGTCGGCAAGTATGGAGTACCTGTTCAGAATGCCCTGAAGAAGCTCGCCGGTGTGAAGATTAACTATATCTGCGCCACTCACGGTCCTGTATGGCATGATTACATCGACAAGGTTGTGGGTATGTACGACCAGATGAGTAAGTACGAAACCGAGCCTGGCTTGGTGATTTGCTATGGTACGATGTATGGCAATACCGAGCGCATGGCAGAGGTGATTGCACGTGCCGCCAGTCAGGAGGGCTTGAAGAATATAGTAATATATAATGTGTCAAAGACGCACCATTCTTATATCTTGCGCGACATCTTCCGTTACAATGGATTGATCGTGGGAGCACCTACATACAATACGGGGCTTTATCACGAGATGGACGTGCTGCTTTCCGAGATAGCTGGAAAAGACATCAAGAACCACCTGTTAGGTTGGTTTGGAAGTTATAGTTGGGCAAGCAAGGCAGTAGAGAAAATCAAGGAATGGAATGATACTCGTCTCCACTTCGAGGCTGTAGGCGAACCCGTGGAGATGAAGCAGGCGCTTTCTGCCGAGAGCAAGGCTGCCTGTGAAGCTTTAGGTCGCGCAATGGCTAAGAGAATATTGAATAAAGAATAGTTTAAAGGACCTTATTCGTTATTCGCAAGTAATAGGAGTGAAAGGGAGTTCAGTAGTTCAGAAGTTAAGGAGTAAAGACATTTGTCTGAACTACTGAACTCCTTTACTCCTTTACTCCTTAAAAACTCTCTCAAAAACTCTCCTTGAAACTCCAAAGAAATTAAATCAACAGAATATGATTTCCCGTCTGAAGATAGGCTTGTTGCCCCGTATCATCTTGGCAATCATCCTGGGCATTGTGTTTGGCAATGTGCTCACCTTGCCGTGGGTGAAAGTTTTCATCACGTTTAATGCCATCTTCAGTCAATTCTTGGGTTTCATGATTCCTCTCATCATTGTGGGATTGGTGACCCCAGCCATAGCCGAAATCGGTCGTTCGGCTGGTCGGTTGCTGTTGATAACCGTTGCCATTGCCTATGTAGATACCGTGATGTCGGGATTGATTTCATACGGCACGGGACGGTGGTTGTTTCCTGCAATGGTGGAAAACACGGCGCATATTGCCAAGGTAGAGGAAGCGGTGTCTATTGCACCTTATTTCTCCATACAGATACTAGCCCTTATCGACGTGATGAGCGGTCTGATATTTTCGTTTATGATGGGGTTGGCGATAGCCTACGCCGACCTTTCCACGCTGAAGAATATGTTTGGTGAGTTCCGAAAGGTGATTTCCATGACCATTTCCAAGGCAATCATCCCCTTGTTGCCTTTGTATATCTTCGGTATCTTCTTACAGATGACCTATACAGGACAGGCTTACCGCATCATGTTGGTGTTTATCCAAATCATCTGCGTGATATTTGTCCTTCATGTCCTGATACTCGTCTATCAGTTTTGCGTGGCAGGATTCGTTGTCAAGAAGAATCCTTTCAAGCTCCTTTGGAACATGTTGCCTGCCTATCTCACCGCATTGGGAACGTCTTCATCAGCCGCCACCATTCCCGTGACGCTCAAGCAAACACTGAAGAATGGCGTTTCTGAAGGGGTCGCGGGCTTTACCGTTCCCCTTTGTGCCACTATTCACATGTCGGGCTCTGCCATGAAGATTACGGCTTGCGCCCTGACGATTTGTCTGATGAGCGGTCTTCCATCCAACTTTGGCATTTTCCTCAACTTTATATTGATGTTGGGCATTGTCATGGTGGCAGCACCAGGTGTTCCTGGTGGAGCTATCATGGCTGCATTGGCTCCTTTGGCAAGTATCCTTGGCTTTGATGCGGAGCAACAGGCATTGATGATTGCCCTTTACATAGCGATGGACTCTTTCGGAACGGCTTGCAACGTCACGGGTGATGGAGCCATAGCCATCGTGGTAGATAGGTGCACAAACAAATAATGACAATCTTCAATGATGAATTATCCATTGTGCATTATCCATTGTGCATTGTGAATTATGAATTGTGCATTGTGAATTGTGCATTGTGAATTATGAATTGTCAATTATGAATTAAATTTTTCTTCATTTTTTCTGTTCAAAATGCTTGTTTTTTCTCAAACTTTTGTATTTTTGCACATGGAATTGTGCTAAACT
>AUXO011371396.1_pt1 | contig 15056 bp, 13 predicted proteins | sample 768731 | NCBI WGS metagenome assembly AUXO01 (sample SAMN02715735, study PRJNA202380) | gut metagenome | biome: sheep rumen | host: Ovis aries | place: New Zealand: Palmerston North
CCGGCCAGTTCATTGAACACATCCGTCAGGCGCCGCAGCCACTGCTCCTCCGTATCCAGGATACAGCCGTAGTAGGACTGCTCCCGCATGTCATCCGAGGCCACATGAAATTCCTCAATGCCGCCGTAGGGGTTGAGCAAACGGAAATGGACGGAGCGGTAGCCGTTGGCCTTGGGCTGGGCCAGATAGTTCACCAAGCTGCCGGTCTGTTCGCGGTATTTCCGGGTCAGCGTTCCGTAGATGCGGAAGATGATATCCTCGTCCGTGAGCCACCAGGCACTGGAGTAGTTGAGCGCATCATCCACCTCAGTCCGATTGAAGTTGACGCGGATATAGTGCTTGAAAGGGACATGATAGAAGTCGCACTTGAGCTCCTGCATCTCGCGGTAAAGGCTGTAGGGCTTGCGGTAGCGGATGCCCCAGCCGATGGGACCGCCCATTTGGGCGCCCACGTAATGCAGGCACTCGTCCATAAAGCGGTTCACGGCGTATTCAGTCCGTTTGCGGTCTTCCTCGATGAACGCCTCAATCCGGTTATATTCCTGAGGGTTCAGGAACTGGAAGGCCAGGTTCTCCAACTCGGACTTGATCTTGTAAAGACCCAGGCGACCGGCCAGCGGGGCGAAGAAGAACTGCGTCTCGGAGGCTATCTTCCATTGCTTCTGCGGACGGAGGCCAGAAAGGGTCCGCATGTTGTGCAAACGGTCCGAAAGTTTGAGCAGCAGGACGCGGATATCGCCCTTGACTGAACCCAGGATGTGCTGGAAGTTGTCCGGCTGTTTCTTGTTGGGCTTGGTGACGGCGGCGACCAGGAAAGCCACGTCCTCGCCAAACATATCACGGATGTCGGCGATAGTGTAGGGCGTATCTTCCACTACGTCATGAAGGAGGGCCGCAGCCACGATGGCGGCGTTTTTCTGGCGCATTTCCGTCACCACGATGAGGGCGACGGAGAGCGGATGCAGGATATACGGAAGCCCGCTGTCCCGCGTCTGAGTCTTGTGCGCCTCCTTTGCAAGAAGAAAGGCCCGCTGAATGAGATCGCGGTCTTCGTCAGTGAAGGTCTCAGGCAGCGCCTGGAGCAGTTCGTTGTACGCTTTAAGAATCATTTCTTCGTTTGTCATGGCTTGGTTCCTCCTTTTGTTGTTATAAAGGTCAGGCTTTGTCCGGAGACTCGGCCTGACCGACCGCTGCTACTTTCACGCGTACGGTATTATTCTTTTGACAAATCGGCAACAAAAGCGGTGACGATTTCAGGGCCGAACCAGTCGTCGAGGATTCTTTCCACCTTAATAACGATATCAGGTCCGATGCCGTCGCCGAGTTTCTTAAAGAGCCAGATGAGGACGCATGTGTCATCCAAGATGCCAAGGAAGCCGAGGATCTTTCTGGGGAGAAGGTCGCCGGGGACGACGACGTAGATGATGCCGGCATAGATGAGGACCTTGTCCAGGACGGTGAAATCGCCTTCAATCATGCCATAGTAGAGCTGAAGAATGGGGCGGCAGACAGAGCGTCCGCCCTTTTTGGAGTAGAGAACGATCTTCTCCCAGGCGTCTTGGGAGAGGGATTTCCAGTCAACGGTCTCAAGCTTCTTTGCGAGCCAGCCTACGGGGCGCTTGAGGATGGAGTAGATGAGAAAGAGTAGGCAAAGGGTTGTGAGCATGTGCTTATGTATTTGTCATTATAGAGCGTATTTTTCCGCGATTTCTATCAGTTAACAGATTATTGTTTATTTTGTTCTTTTCATGTCATTCATAAATATAGAGCCCGGTTTAAATAGAAATCAATCACACGGAGCTAACTTTTTTGCTTAAAAAACTAAAATCGACCGCAAAAAATTTCCGCATGCGCCCGATTAACTGCAAATTAAAATTTTCCTCTTATATAGTTGGAATGTAAATTATTTTGTTTAATTTTGACAACGATATATGCCCATTTTGCGGCCACGTATCAGCACACAGGAAAAGACGTTAACTTAACGTTTTGTGTTGGCGGTTTAGGACTTTGCAACATTAGAATTAGTAGCCTGATTATGTGAAGGCCTTGAGCCATACACTCTTTCTTGTATGTACTAAAACCAAACCACGCAGATGAAAGTACTCGCAGAATACGAGAACTATGCCGATCGAGAGTTAGTAACACTCATTGTCAAAGAGCACGTTCACGAGGCTCTTATATATTTATTGTATGACAGATATTACAATGATGCCAAATTCTATGCATTCCGTTACTATGGCTCGCTTGAGTATATAGATGACCTCATGGAGGATCTTACAGTTCAATTGATGGGAAAGAATGGCGATTACTCGCCCTTAGCCTCTTACAAAGGCAGATCCACATTCAGGACATGGCTTTCTAGAGTAATTTCCAATCTTTTCATAAAAAAATTGGGCGTCTTGACAGATTTTGAAATAAACAGGGTCAATAATAACGATGATTGCATAAATAATACACCCGAGACAAACGCCGAAGACCTTCGGATGGTTTTGCTGCTGGAAGCCATAGCCGGCTTAGAGGATCAAGACAAAAAATTCGTCCTCATAAAAGAGCTGGAAGGCTATAAGCCAAAAGAGATTGCACAAATGATACAAAACAAGTGGCGACAAGAGAACATAGTGAGGTACGACAATAAAAAGAATGTTGTCGTACCCAGCGCCGAGTACGTCCACACTCTCAAATCTCGGGCGCTCAAGGAGGTCAAAACAATTTTGGAAACTCTTAAGTATTAGGGACATGGAGATAACTGACGAAATCCTTGCCAAGTACGTAGATGGAAAAGCGTCTCCGGAGGAAATAGCCTGTGTCCGGAACTACTTGGTTCTACATCCAGAGGAAAGAGAAAACCTGCTTTTATTGATGGACGATCATCAAGATTACCTAGGAGAATGGAAAGATGACGTTTTTCAAGACATCAAAGACACAGTGTTTTCAAATGTCATGATTTCAGCTGCGGCCTTTGCCATGCCATTAAGTATCATAAAAAAGAAAAAGCACAGACCTCAGAAGAGAGAGGATTCCGTTTTAAAAAGGATGTCTGATTTATTGGACGAATTAGATAAGATAGATTAAGAGTTAACATGACAGCGCCAAGAAGCATAGACAGTTACGCCTACCCTTGCGATAACGATATCGCAAGATTATTGGACAGCCCGTTTGTGCAAAGCGCTTTAAGGAAGATTGCGAACCTCTACTATTCCAAACAGATTCATGAAGCCATTAATACGGGGGTAGTCGTGAATAAGATCTCATTCCCCGCTTTGTATAAAGTGGTTGAGAATTGTGCTCGCAAGATTGTTATTCCGGATGATGTAACGATTGTTCTCACATCCAGGCTAAAGGGGACAAATGCCCTTGCTGTAGAGAACGACGGAAAGGGTGTAGTATTCCTTAGCAAAACGGCCGTTTTGCAACTCGACGAGATAGAATTGTCATTCATGATTGGACATGAATTGGGGCACGTAGCTCAAGGGAATCTCGCATGCCACACTATCAAAGGACTGATTGACAATCTAAAAGACTCCTCCGTAATCCTGGGCGCAATGCTTTCTGAAATGATAGAAGTCCCCCTCAATAAATGGTATCAGTGCTCGGAGTATACTGCAGACCGAGCGGGATTACTGTGTTGCGAGAGCCTATCATGTGCAGAATCACTCTTATCAAAAATTGTAACGAGAGAACATCGATTTGCGCCGTCACTCCTTGAATTATATGACGACCACCCATTAATAGAAAAAAGAATTCGAGAACTAAAGAGCTTCTCCTTCCCTTAAGTCAATTACGCCGAACATCAATAATCTAAAAAGTCTATTAGAAGCACATAACCATTACTATTATGAGTCAGATTTCTCAGCATATACAAAACATTATTGAAAACCGGAAAGGGAAGGACGGAAATGGAGGTCGTTTAAAAATTATTTCCGATAAAATAGATAAAGCAGAGGCCTTAAAAAAGGACCTTCAAGCTTTCTATGATTTCAGAGAAGAAACCCTACACCAAATCCGTGAAAAAAGAGGGCCTTATTATGCCATTGCACAAAAAGACCCCATGTTTCTTGACCGAGTCTTGGCGTGTGACCCGGCCGAGGTTAAATTACATTTGGATGCATACATGGAAGAAGCAGAGCGTCTGTATCGTCGCTTCTCACGTAACACTATCAATATATCGGTGATTGGCCGTGCCGGCCAAGGGAAGAGCACACTCTTAAAATCAATTACCGGCCTGGCTGATGATGTTATTCCTACTGCCCCTTCCGGAGATTGCACAGGAGCAAAATCCGTCATCTCAAATGAGCCCAAACTGGCAGGTAAAGTAATAGCTGAGATTTCTTTCTTTAACGAGGATGAGTTGTGCTCGGCGGTTCAAAAGTATCTTGACACACTGGGCGTCAAGACGGCAATCCGCCGCCTCTCAGACATTGAGCACCTTGATTTGGAGTACGTGAAGAATAACCTGAATGATTCTCGTTCGGCATCTTCCACCTTCCTCCATCTGAAGAAATATGTTGAGCATTTCTCTGAATATGAAAATAGAATCGGGACGATCGCCACAGAGAAAGATCCGCTAAAGATTCGTCTCTATGTCGCTCAGTATGATGTTAACGGTGCCCCCACCTATTTATTTTTGGCAGTAAAGGAAGTACACATCTTTACCAGTTTCGAATATAAGGATGCTGGCAATATTACATTGGTAGATACAATCGGCCTCGGTGACACTGCTCTGGGAATAAAAGATAAGATGTTCAGCACGTTGAAGGAAGAAAGTGATGCCGCCATCATTCTACGCCGTCCGGACGAATTCCGTGATCACGTCAGCACGGAGGATAACCGCATGATGGACGAAATTGCATCCGCCATGGAGGGAAGAGGCATTGACAAGTGGCTCTTTTATGTCATTAACGCGAGTGATTCGCTCCACAACCTACACAACGCCGATTTACTTGAAAATAGCTTCAAGGAAAACGGGACTAGCAAACAAGTTGCCCTCCTGAAGCAGATAGACTGCAATGATAAAACCGCCGTTGAAAACGATTTGGTCATTCCCTTATTGAAGGCGATTGAATCTAATCTTGAGGATATCGATAAAGACCTCATGTCAATCCTCAACGGGCACGGTAAGGCTCTTATGGTCGAATACTCCACGTTCATCGGCAATATTCGCCGCGTACTCACGGGCAGCTACCAGGCTGTACAATCCAAGGACCGTGTTTTCCAGGAAAAATGGAAGACGCTCTCCCTGTCCAATGCGCTTCTTAATCTGGACAAATACAACTATGCCCAAAAGAAGAATGTCCCATGCAAGGAAGTCTGTAATGAGATTGACGACGTTATAGCTAACCTTTATGATTTGGTTCCTGCACAGGAAGACATTTTGGTCGCCGTAAAAAGGGGACTCAAAGCCGATCCTGAAATTTTTGTTGACTTCATACGGATCCTGCGCAACAGGATTTATGAAGCTTTTGAGAACATCAGTGCAAGTACGCTGATTCCATTGCAAGAAAAGGTAAAGAAAGACATTATTTCTTCACTCTTTACCGAAGGAGAAATGGGAAAATTCGAGCTTTCTCAGACAAGCCCCTCTCCTGAGTGGCTTGAAGAACTCATCTCTGTTCATGTCGACAAGGATGTATATCCCAATCTTTACAAAGCATTCTGCTTTATCCTTGATTACCAACTGAGCATTGAAGGCCTCATTGAATACAACGTAGCCAAATCTGTGGATTCTATTGATGATGAAGGTGGGCTTATACGCATGTCGGCAAATGCAGCCGAACTGCTAAGCACAGAAGAGCGTGCAGAAGCTATTTGGGATGAAATATGCAACCGCGTTTCCATGCTTCAAATTGAACTACGCAAGTGGAAGAATGATTTTGCTCTTATTCCCAATCACTCTTTCTATGCACGAGTTCATAAGGTCAGAGAGAAGCTGATACTTGATGCCGCTGGCCACGAAGAACTGGAAATGTTCTATCGAGATAAACGTGAACTTTTGTGGTACGAAGATTTTGCCCAGGTCGTAGCCAACGAGAACGCCTTTGGCAGTTGGAAAGAATTTGCCGACAAGATGGGAGCCTATCACAAATCAGCAGAGTTTCTCATCAATTCTTAGTGTATGGAATTATTCGACAACATAAAAAGAGGATGGGCGAAGTTGAATGCCCTTCCCGTACTGCGCATTAGCATGATGGGCGCACGCGGGGTTGGCAAGACATCTGTCCTTACTTCCATTTTCAAGGAAGGGCAGGACGCTATTGCCGGATCTTCAATTTTCTGGAAAGCCGATAACGAAACTGCGGGAAAACTGAATTCCTTGAAGGTGGCCTTGATGAACGCTTTCGAAACTCGTAATCCATCAAATCTTCCAGCCAGCAGTGTCCAGTCCGAGTACTGCTTTAAAGTAGGCATGTCTGGGAAAGAGAAAGTGGACATACGTATAAAGGACTTCCCCGGCGAGTATCTGACCAGTGCCAAGGAGGAAGACAAAAAGAACGTATCCTCTTTCATTGATGAATCACAGGTCATACTGATTGCCATAGATACTCCATATCTCATGGAAGAAGACGGGCGTTACAATGAACTGAAGAATGAGGTTCAAACAGTATTCCGGTTCTTGAAAGAGAATCCAGTATTATTCAAGAACAAACTCATCATGTTGGTTCCTCTTAAATGTGAAAAGTATTTTCATGACAATACGATTCATCTGGTAATTGATAAAGTTGCCGAAACATACACTCCCCTGTTGGATTATTTCAGGACAAACAACATTGCCTGTGTAACAACCCCTATCCAGACGCTTGGGGATATCGATTATGTACGCATGAAGAATAATCCCTATGGGGGAAGACTGGAGAAGTTGGCAGAATATGAATTCCGGGGCGAGCATCCAAAATACACTCCGCTCTATTGTGCTCAGCCATTCTACTACCTTCTCACCTACTCCATCAACTACTTCGAATGGCAGAACAACCATCCATCCGGTTCTTTGTTGGAGAAGATATGGGCACGCTTCATTCACAATGATACGAATTTCTACTACGAAGCGCTTAAACTTAAAAAATACATTATGGATGACGGACGTGTTTTCCGGACGCTTACACGAAACGACATCCTCAAAATAAACTAACCAGGTTATGACAAAATTGAAAGTTCTGATGATGGGCGGTCGCCGTTGTGGAAAGACATCGGCGCTTGCATCCATGTTCTATGAAAGTATAAATGGCGCGGTAAATAACTACCTTACCATTGCAGACAAGACCATACTTGCCACAAAAGGCGGAGAAAAACAGGATTCTTTGAACAGTAAAACACTAGAATTAACGCAACAACTTGAGACTGGTTCCACAGCTACATTTTTGGTAGACAAAGGTCCAACGCATGAATTCTGGGACTATACACTCCGTGTCATGATACCCGGAACCTCTCAATCTTTGGATATAGAGTTCCGTGATGCTCCGGGCGAATTCTTCATACAGGGGACAGCAAATTCTACGTATATTGACGAATATATCCGGGAATGTGATGTTTTCGTCGTAATTGTTGATACACCGTATCTTATGGGACCGGTTGATGGCCAGTGCACCGAGTCAATTAATTCGCTCACGAATGCAGTTAATGATATACAAAGTTTTTTAACAGGCATCGATGATAAAGATGGGAAAGATGCAAAAATGGTCCTGTTCATTCCTATAAAATGCGAATTCTGGGCTAAGCAAGGACGCATTAATGAAGTGGTCCAGAGGGTAAAAGATGTTTATGGCGTTACGATAAAGAATCTATCGGCATATTCAAAGATGGAAATAGGGATAATTCCAGTGCAAACTGCAGGTAATATTGAGTTCGTTGAACTTAAAGAGCCATATGTTGTACAAACGCCCAAAGGGATTGTTCGCTGCTGCAAGACTTCGGACACAATGATTCGTCTCGAAGATGGCAAGAACCGTCCTATTAATCCCAACAGTCCGCCAGTGGAAGATTCTATGGCATTTTTTCCCAATTTATCGATTGTGCGCCCGTATGCTTGGTATCGTATCTCCGTTGACACCAAGCAACATTCGTTATTGACGGAATTTGCTCCTCACAACTGTGATCAACTGACACTTCATATCCTACGTTTTGTCTTGAAGAAATCCCGGGACATCGAAGCTATGAATTCCAAGAGCAGCGCATTTGCAACGTTCTTCAAAATCATATGGAGTCGGATTTCGGCCATTTTCGGGAACGTCAACCGAGATAGAATTGAGGAGATTCTTCTCAAAATGACCCGCGACGAGGTCCTGAAAGATTCCGGCGACGGCATAGAATATATAAAACGCTGCTACTGATATGGCCGATATCCGGGTTCTCATGATGGGTGGCGAACGTTCTGGCAAGACTTCGATTCTTGCCGGACTGTTCGACATTATGTCTAAATCCCCGGTAAGTAACATCATTAGAGCAGAGGACGTAACGGTTCCAGAAAGAAAGGACGGCATGGTACAGGATTCCCTTAACGACAAGATTTCCGAATTGAAAAAAGTCCTGTCAGGAAAAAATGGGAAAACCATCCTGGTAGATGATACCAATACGGAAAACTTTTGGAACTACACGTTGCGGCTATATCTCATGGATACAGATGACTATATTGACATTGTATTCACCGACACCAATGGAGAGTTTTACGAATCTGGTGGCATGCATAATGGTGAGGTCGAAAATTTTATCGCAGAAGCTGATATTATCGTTGTTGTCATTGATACACCCAGTATCATGCAAAGCGATGATAAGAGTGATACCCTGTGTACGACAGCAGTCTGTCGGGGAGTCAACAGAGTTGATGGAATTCACAACTTCCTTTCCGGCCTCAATGATGCAGAAGGTCACCTTGCTAAACAGATAATATTCGTTCCAGTAAAATGCGAGAAATGGGCAAAAGAGGGGAAACTTGATGATGTGCGGGATCGAGTTGAAAAAATCTATGACACTCCCATAAAAAGGCTTAAAAGTTTTGATAAATTTGAAATCGATATTATCCCTGTCCAGACTGCCGGAAATATTGTTTTTCAGGAGTATCGTGAGCCCTATTTAGCCATTCATCCGAACGGAGGTGCAAAAGATTGCTGTTTACTGGACGATGATTCTGTTCGATTAGCCGATGGTGAAATCCTTTCATCCATTGAAGGCTGGCGATTTCAAGAAAATGCGAAAAAAGTAATAAAAGGAACATCCATACTCAAACCAGACCCGTGGTATTACATCTGCGGAGAAAGGTATGCGCCAGAAAACTGCGAACAACTTGCTTTCTATGTCATTCGCTTCATCCTCAAGAGGTATAAAGAGGTTGTTAACGGAGCTATGAGTAAGCGCTTTGACCTCATTTTAAGGGGGCAAATGTCATTCATTACAAGAATCTTTTATTTGGCGGTAATTCTGGCTTTTAGAAAGAGGATTGAACGGATTGATGCAAAGAAGATGATAGAGATAGAAAGCATTTTAGCCAAACTCTCCACGGAAGGGCTGATTCTTGAAAACGCTTGTGGAATTAAAATGATAAAGTCAATTAACGGATAAAATAACACAAAAATGGTCAAGTACTATGCATACTACTCGTTTGGCGGGTATAGAGAACTCTATCTTGGCAATTCGAATGACTCATTTGAGCACTCGTGGTTTTTCTCCATGCTTCCTATTTGGGAAGAACGTTTAAAAGAGTCCGACGACAATGCATTAAGAGCGAAAATAGAGGAAGCACGTAACTTGCCTCATATCGAAGATGTGGGCAAAGGAGGTGAAAATGCTATTCCAGCCGAAGCATCCGCTCTTGTGTCACACGGAGGCTATGATGTTATTTATAAATCTGCTGGAGCGCATCAGGTATTGGCCATAAAAGATATTGACTCCCGAGATGATTCTGGACGTCCTGCTCCCTTCATGATACTATTTGTCGCTGTCGATATTGACGGCGCCACAGTCTTGGACAAACTTGCTGAGTATTTGTTGGCTAATCTTAGCGACTTTAAGAATAAAGCGACAGACCTCTTTACGTATGACATCAACAAAAATGGACTTCGGTTTAATATCACTCTTATGAATAAAATTTTGGAAGAAGTTATTGAACAAACAGCGTCTCCCAAGATTCCCTGGCATGAACAATACCCAGTCCATACTATGATCACAGCACAATCACTGGATGTTGCTTTACAGAACCAGAGTCTGTCAAAAGATGATGTGTATTATGCCGTTAACTTGAATGGGAAAGTTCTTTGTAAAAAAAGACGTCAAATAAAAGAAACCCCAAAAGAAGAAGAGCAACAGGAAAAGCCTAAGGAAGAGCCTCAAGGCGAGCCGAACTCTTTAGACCAGGCTCCTGAAACAAATTCCGAACAAAACACTGATTCTAAAGAACTTATTACAATTAAGCCTAATACTGAAGAATCATTCTTTGATTACGTATCAGACCTTGTTCGTAAGTTCAGAACAAAATGGAATAATTTGCCAAGGAACGAGCGTTACGGTATAGTCACCGTTCTCGTGGTATTGCTTTTAATGGCCATGGCACCTCGTTCTTGCAGTAAGAGTAATAACAGAACAGCATATATCTCTAAGACTCTTTATCATGAAAAGGCTTTATAATTTAGATAGCAAAAGCTATGAACATCCTTGGGATAGAGAGGCTCTCAATCGTGTTCGTGGCATCAATGCATTAAACCAAGTGGCCAACTGGCTCCTCAACTGGACGAACATAAAATGGAAACTTATTGATTTACAGGGAGGCAGTTACCACGTGACGCCCGAATCCTGCCCTGAGCTCTACAAGCAAGTTGCAGAGGTTGTTAAGGTTCTGGACGTTCCACGCATTCCTGACGTGTATACGCAGTGGGGATATTTCATCAATGCATATACTTCCGGTTTTAAGGAAAACACCTATATGGTATTATATAGCGGGGCCGTGGATCTTTTAACTCCAGAAGAGCTCAATTTTGTCATCGGGCATGAAATCGGGCATATCAAGAGCGGGCACGTCCTTTACCACATGATTGTTCTGTATATGCAGGAGATTCTAAGTTATATGCCCATGGCCGCAAAAATATCTCAAGCATTCTGGGCCGCGATTTATTGGTGGTATCGGATGTCGGAGTTTACGGCCGATCGCGCCGGGCTACTGGCTTGCCAGGATCCCGATGCAGCATTAAGCGCATTGACAAAAATGTCCGGAGTACCAGGACGCTATCATCAAACTTTTGACAAGGAGGCTATACTGAAACAGGCCGAGGAGTTTACCAGAGCCAATCAGAGCTTTATTAATAAGGCCATGAGCACTATTTCTGTTCTGGACAATACGCATCCTTGGACGGTAATACGCGCTGCTGAGCTTATTAAATGGATCGATTCCGGCGAATACGAACGCATTCTGTCTGAAGGATCTAAGGAGTGCCCCGTTTGCCATAGCCAGATTCCTGGTGATGCTGTGGAGTGTCCGGTGTGTGGAGCAAAATTGTTTTAAATGTTTATTCTATGACTATTCCTTTCCAGGTCATCTTAGCAATAGGGCGTACATTGCAATCATTGTCCAAAGAATCACCTTTGGATAAGCACTCACGAACTGAGTATGAAATTGCCGTTGCTCGACTAAAATCTATTTCATTAGAATCCAATACGCGAGAATGCTTGAATAGCAGTTTAATTCATCTAGAGTCTGCATTTGGAAGTTATGAGCCAAAGACATGGGATATCTGGGATAAAGATAGAGCGCTGTGGAGCAAAAGGACATTTAAAAACTCCATTTGCATTTTGATTTCTATCATCCACTATCTTTTAGGAAATCAAGCCCTCGCAAAACAATGGCTAGAAGACAATTTGACCGATATGGGGCATATCATTTTCCCAGCGGAATTATTAAAAGAATTATCTATCCCTGACGAAGATACATTCTTTGACATAATAGGCTGTAAAGAAACGATTAAAAGTTTAGAAGCCTCCATCGATTGGAATTATCGATGCGTATATGATCTTGATGACCATTCAGAGCCATCCGCATTAGATAATTTCTACTAGTACTTAGTTTCAGCAATAAAGGATGACTTCCACATAACTCAGATTGCAATTATCAACTGATACCTCCCACAAAAAATCACACTTGCCATGAATGACACTGTAATAATTAATAGTACAATTATTGGGTCATTAAATCAAATATCCCAAGTGCTAGGCCCAGATTCGTCAATCTTTATCACGGATTTAGTTGAGGGATCGGAATTAGGCTCTGAACAGTTGCAGGAACTGAAGAATCGCATGGAAAAGAGGTTCTCTCAGTTAGTTAACTCTCCGAACAATTACTTAGAGAATTGTTACGAGGCGTTTCTGCTTTATCACTACAGCCAATCATTAGAGCCCTTGGGATGTTTATGCGATAAGTGTAGAGATATTTTATTTGAATCCAAAAATACTTTAGTACCATCATACCTGCTTTATCGCGATCCAGATAAGGCATTGTCATATATTGACACAAAGACGCTAGGTACCATTCAGAGTAATTTAATTGGAAAATCGCACAAAAATTATACCCAAGGGGATATCTACAGGAATAAGATTCGTGCGTTGGATTACATGCAGATATATGCCATTATTGGTAATCAAATAGAAGAGCTTGACGTGGTAACCTATGGTGAACTATACTATGAATCCATCGTTCCTACTATCCAAAAACCTCTAGAATTGCTACAGTACTGGAAAGGAAGAGAGAATATAACAAAAAAAGACTATTTGTTTAGGAAAGCTATTATTTCCTTCTGGATTGGTGGTTACTTCCAAGTATATGAAATACTTCGTAAGCATTGCATAAAGCGGGATGATTTTACAGCTCGAGAAGCATATTATTATCTATATGCTCTCTCTACCATCTGTAAAACCGGAACATTGAATTTCCTCGAAGATGAGGTTATGCCTAACATTAATGAATATTTCTTAGAAACAGGAAATAAACGTAAAACTAATGACGACAGAGATTGTGATTATTCTTTGGCGCCTTCAACCTCGACTCAATTGTCTATTGGGGCAATAAAGGCTATAAACGACGGGTCTTTATGGAAAGCATTAAAAGCTATAGACGAGGAAAGCAAGAGCGTAAGGCACATGTTTATTACGCAAGAAAGAGAACGAATCATATCAATTCTATCCTCGAGAGCATTATCAGAAGAAGATTGTTTTTATCTTGCCCTTATTCAGGTATCCGAATCAACGAGTGAAAAGAACTGCCGATTAGCACAGAACACTTTATCGTCCATGACATCTTTTCCGTATTCTAATATCTTGCATAAGCTTCTTGATATAAAAATCAATAAAGAAAATGTATCAGAATCGCTAATTGAAGAATTGCTTAGTATTAATCTATCTGAGAGAACAACGCTGGAGAATGTATACGAAACAATAACCCCAGTAATAGTTCGTAACGAAATACTCAACGCTCTACAAATCCCTTATGAGCTTAACTTATGGGACTACACAACGCTTTCAGCGGACGATAATAAACAAATGCAGAGTACAATTTTCGAGGATTATCTTGACAATTCTGTTTTTTCCAAGATAGATGCAGAAAGAAATAATGAACGAATCAAATCATTCGAGATAGTTACACGACGAGAAAACCGATTGAATCTTTCATTTAGTCGGAATGAGGATTATTCCGAAAGGCGCGAGCATATAGCTGATAACATTTCTAAAAGCAAAGAATCAATAAAACAATTGGCTATTCACCGTAATGCTGTTGAAGATTGTCTGGCCGTTTCTATTTCAAATTACAAATTACGGGAAGTCAATCCTTACCTTTTGCTAATCTATTTTTATTACTTACGCGGTGAGATTAACACACGGATTGCCTATTCATTAAGTCTTTATCTACTACAGATTGCACGAACTGATTTGGATTATCAAGTCCAAAACAAACAAGTTGAGACATTTTTCAATAGCTTTCCAAATGTTTTGGGGCTAAAGGGGTTATCTTCCGTAGTAATGACGCTAATTAATCCCTTCACTGACATGAAAGACTTAGTAGCACTTCTATTTAACGTTGGTAATAAAGTTCATTACTATATTCCACCCAAAGGAGATCAACTTAAACAGTATGACGAGTTTAAAAGAACAGTCCAAAGCGCTGTAATTGAACATAATGGTATCGCTCAGACATTTAGGGAAATAACAACATATGATTTTAATACAAAGATGATTCAATTAGATGCTTATCTTGATTCACTAGAGGGAGATGTCATTCCAGAAATATACGATTTGGATTTCCTTAATCCGTCTTCTCAGCCAATTCTTCCACTTTGGAGGAAGAGAATACTCATAATACTTTTAATTATATTGAGCCTTATAACGGTTTACAACATACTTTTAAAGATGAATATTATTTGAATAAACAGATAGCATTAACATCGACCCAATAGTTGTTTTTTGCTAATTGTTACCTAATCCGTTTACAAATACTATCCGACGATAGAGAATATTAAAATGACCCTCTCCATCCCCTACCCCGAACTCTCCAGATTCCTCTGGAAACAAATAGGAAAAGAGTTCGCCATGTCGTACAAGTCCGACAATCGTATCACGGTTACGTACACCATAACCGCCGATATCCCGATCGTTCATATTCCGGTACAGAAGAAAGTTTCGTTTGATCTGGAGATCGCTGGATTAACCGGAACGAATCTCACCTTTGCCATAGATGCTGGAACGCTGGCGAACTTCACCTTGAAACACTTCGCTGACAACATCCTACCTTTCCTTCCTATCAAAGTGAGCACATGCGAATTCGAGCGTATTTATACTATTGATCTTCAAGACATACCACAGCTAGAACCCATTCTGAATAAGATAACTATCGAATCCATATCGGCTTATCGTGATTCCATTACCATTTTGGCAACGCTAAATATATGATTATTGCCATCATTGAAGTCAGTTAACATATCGACATCGGCGCAGCTGAGATGTTTCTTCTATTAAGAGGGTAAGCCTCCGATTAAAGACGACTTGATTATTTGATTTCAAGTTGGAGCCAACTTGGCCAAGTTGGTCCAAGTTGG
>AUXO013310725.1_pt1 | contig 15055 bp, 12 predicted proteins | sample 768731 | NCBI WGS metagenome assembly AUXO01 (sample SAMN02715735, study PRJNA202380) | gut metagenome | biome: sheep rumen | host: Ovis aries | place: New Zealand: Palmerston North
CCCTCATCTCTGAACTTCCTCATTAGATCTGAGTAGATGCCCGGAGTCTTCAAATCCCAGAGATTTGACATGGTAAGGAAAACTATGTTCATTGAAAAACAAATGTATTTGTATTCACGACCAACAATATAACCTAATCAATGGTTTTTATTACCAATCATTTCTTTGGAAAGAAACTATTTATATCTTGCAACGTAGGGTTCTTTATATGAAACAGGTCAATAGCACGTGAAATCTCATCATCTTTTAACTCCCACCATTTAATCTCCTCCAAACGGTCAATTACCTCTTGTGAAAATTTATATTTAATAACTTTTGCTGGCACACCACCAACTATAGCAAATGGAGGTACATCTTTCGTTACCACAGCACCCGTTGCCACCACTGCACCGTCACCAATAGTAACTCCATCCATAATAATACATTGGCGACCAATCCACACATCATTTCCAATGGTCACTCGCCCTTTTCCTTTAAAATCTATGGGTGCAATCCAGTCGTCATGCCACCCCCAATTCCCCTTTTTATAGAAAATGGAGTGAGATGTCAAATAATTGGTAGGATGCTGTCCTACAGTGACCACAGTGTTTTTTCCTATAGCTGTGAAATTACCAATGCTAGCATTTGTTATTTGGCATCCAACGCCAACTCGTGAATACTTTCCAATGGTCACGTCATGAAGTTTGGCTCCACTTAAGATATGAACATAGTCTGTAAATCTTGTTTTCGAATCCCATATAGCAGTCATAGAGATATGCTTATGAGTTAGTTTTTTTATCGAAAACAAAGACCCTAGATACGATTTAACACCCATAATCATTAATTTTTGTAAGCATAATTAATTGCCGATACAATTCCTCTTGCCATAACATCTGAAGTTCTGTGGCTCCAATAATAGTCGTAGGCGTTCCTTCCCATTGCTAAATATTTCCCCTTATCATAACAGATATCTTTCAGAACATCCTTTAACATTGATATATTTTTCAATCTCAACCCATTTTCACCGTCAACGATATTGAATGCTTCACCACCTGTTATTGCATTTTCACAAGTAATGAATGGAACTCCATACCCCATACTCTCAAGTACAGACAAGCCAGCTTGCATAGGAGACACACAAGCTATAGATTCTCTAAAAATTTCAGCCTTTTTACTCGAATCATAAATTGGCCCCCGCATTTTTACCATATTGGAAATGCCGTTTTCGTTAATCCATCGTTGAACATCTTCAAATTGTGAACCACCTCCAACTATGTTTAAAGGTATCATATCAGGACATTCTGAAAGAGCCTCTTTATATGCTTTCAATAAAAGCAACAACCCTTTTTCCATATATAGTGTACCGATGAACAACAATGCCTTTTTTTGTTCATCATGTACCTCTTGTTTGATTACCTCTACTGTATTATTTGCAATAAAAATCTTCTTTTCATCTATCTTTATTCCTCTTTCTTTATATAACTGCAAGGGAGCATTGGTATAAAGTAGCAAGGCATTAGCTTTCTTCTGAAAGTAATTTAGGAATTTATACCTAAATGAAGAAGCTTCTCCATAATATCTATTATATGACGCAGGAACTCCAATACTCCATAACACGATTTTTTTTGATTTACAAATCAAACTTTTGAGAATACTACAATTATTGTAATAAAACATGCAAAGAATCACGTCATAGTTCTGGCATGTTTTTTTATAATCTTTTATAATATAAAAAGGTCCGAACTTCTTTTTTTTGAGCAAGATTTCTGGGATTTCATTTTGCACAATCTTATCACCACAATGCGCTAAAGTAAGTTCTATATTAGGAGTATTATTCACTATCCTGAAAATTGGTATTCGATAGTGCTGAAGCTTTGAATGAGTGACGAACAGCACTCTTATTTTATTAACCATGTTATGACGCATTTTTCTATGTTTCAACGATAAATGTATATCTTACATCTAGTTTGTACTAAATATGATACACTCCATCCAGGGGGCAGATATTGTGACAGTCTAATATCACTTTCTCTTTCAGTTTATCCCAGTTCTGCTTAATATGATCATGTTTCACCATGATAACAACCATATCAACCTCGTCGAGGAACTGATCAAAATTCAGAATTTGGTTCTTTACAATCTCCTTCTCGGTAAAGAATGGGTCGAATGTTTTCAACGGGCGTGCAAGGTGACGTTCCTGAATATCTAACATCTGGAGGGTTGGGCTTTCTCGGACATCATCAACATTCTCCTTATATGTTAGGCCGTAAAGCCCGACACGACGATTATCAGTAATTCCATGTTTCTCCATGATCTCGTGGATACGTTCCAGGACGAAGACTGGTTGATAGTCATTAGTCTTCATAGACTCATCAATGACTTTAGCAAGTTGAGGATAGTCGCCTACGAGGAACCAGGGGTCAACAGAGATACAGTGCCCACCCACGCCAGGACCAGGCTGCAGGATATTCACACGCGGATGCATATTGCAGATCTTTATGATTTCATATACATCCATGTTGTCATGGCGACATATACGACTCAACTCGTTGGCAAAAGCGATGTTGACAGCACGGTAAGTGTTTTCCACCACCTTAGTCATTTCAGCAGTGCGAATGTCTGTAACCACTATTTCGCCTTGACAGAACGAAGCATAGTATTTTTTCACTTTCTCGCCAACCTCTTTGCTGTAGGCACCAATAGTTCGATTATTGTGAAGAAGCTCATAAACCATATTGCCAGGAATGATACGCTCAGGGGCATGTACCAGATTGATATCCTCGCCGATTTTAAAGCCGTTAGTCTCAATCACAGGACGTATAAACTTGTCAATAGTTCCAGGACTCACAGTACTCTCTATCACCACAGTTGCTCCTTTCGGGCACACCCTCATCACTTCCTTCACTGCTGCAATTACGTAGCAGGCATCAACCTTTTTACTGAACTTATCGTATGGTGTCGGCACAGAGATGATATACATATCCGTCTTCTGATACTCTGTCGTGAACTTGATACCTTTTGCCACGGCAGCCTGAAAAAGTTCGTCAAGCCCTTCTTCCTTGAAGGTAGTCTTGCCCGCATTCAGTGTAGCGACAAGTTCTTTGTTATAATCTGTACCGATGACTTCTACATCATGCGAAGCCATCATTAATGCTGTGGGCAGTCCGATATAGCCCAGTCCAATAACATTTACCATTTTTTATTCTCTATATACTAAATTATTGTCACATTATTTAAATACGTTTACAATTCGAGCGCATGCTTTTCCATCCCCGTAAGGATTTACTGCTTCTGACATTTTTTCATATGCTTTTTTGTCGTCAAGGAGGGTACTAACTTCTCTAACAATGAGGTCATAGCTAGAACCAACGAGACGAACGGTTCCACTTTCAAGTGCTTCAGGACGCTCGGTAGTATCACGCATTACAAGAACAGGCTTACCAAGTCCTGGTGCTTCCTCTTGAATACCTCCTGAATCAGTAAGTACGATAGTGGATTTCTCCATCAGGAATACAAACTCTAAATATTGTAGAGGTTCAATGAAGAAAAAGTTATGAGCTTCCCCCCATCCCTCACCAAGGGATAAAGAATCTATCCCCGTGAAGACTTTGTGGATAGGCTTTCGCACATTTGGATTCAAGTGCATCGGAAAGACAAAATCAACTTCAGGATACTTCTCAGAAAGATATTTCATAGCTGTAAGCATACTGATAAAGCCATCTCCAAAGTTTTCACGCCTATGACCTGTAATAAGTACTAACTTCTTGCCTTTTTCAAGTCGACTAGTATCATAACCGGCACTTTTGAGTAAAGAAAACTGTTCTTTTGCCAAAACATTGTCACTTTTGAGCCTCTCCACCACCATGTGGAGCGCATCAATAACAGTATTCCCTGTCACAAATATCTTTCCATGAGCGTTCTCTTTTTCAAGATTTTTCTTAGACAATGGCGTTGGGGCAAAATTATAGGTAGCTATACGCCCAGTCAATTGACGATTCATCTCCTCAGGCCAGGGGCTATAGATATTATGAGTTCGAAGTCCTGCCTCCACATGTCCAACAGGTATCTGCTGATAGAAAGCAGCCAACGCAGCAGCCGTAGAGGTTGTTGTGTCTCCATGAACAAGAACCACGTGAGGTTTTGATTCTTTTAACACCTCACGCATGCCAACGAGCACACGAGTGGTAACATCAAACAAGTCCTGCCCCTGCTTCATAATATTCAAGTCAAAGTCTGGGACTATATCAAAAATCTGCAGAACCTGATCCAGCATTTCACGATGTTGACCAGTTACACAAACAATCGTATTGAAATTATCTTTATGCTTTTGAAACTCTTTCACCAGTGGAGCCATCTTTATGGCTTCGGGCCGAGTACCAAAGACAAGCAGTATTTTTTTCATGTACCTATTTTTTTAAGATGTATTTTTTCTGACTAGGAATGGAAAAAGCAAATAAAGTAACTAATAAAACATTTAAAATATCAGACTGATAAAAAGCTCCAGAGAACATATGTGCAACTATCTGTTGCACTGCCAACAAACCAATCCATAAATGAGAACTTTTCATTCTTATCAAATACCAAGACACAACCAAAGCTCTAATGAGTATCAGAACAAACAAGAAACCTCCCAACAAACCCAAAGCCATAAAAGCATCTAAAATAACGTTATGACTATAGATATATGATCCTGTCTCATTGAACACTGCAAAGGACTTTCCCAAAAATGGATTATTTATGATATTATTAATTGCTATCGTATATAAAGCGGCACGTCCATTTGAATAGACTTCGTAACTATTTGCTACATCAGAAGACAACACCAATCGATTTGCCAAAGTAGGAGAAATATTTCGGATGAGAACAAAAATATAATCACCTGATATATATATAGCAAAAAGTAATCCCACCATGACTATAATTGCGAGAACAGGATTCTTCTGTCGTGAAGCATAATAAAATAAGAAACATGCCACTACAGCGATTAATGGGCCACGACTGCCAGCACGCAACAAGACAAACAATCCAACACCCATCATAACAACAAAAAACAATTTAGCAAGATAGTTGCTTATTTGTTTTCTTGCCACAAATGCCAATAAGAAGAGAGCCCCTCCCCAATGCCCAAATGATATTGTATTTAAAGCAATATTACCACTAATTCTTCCCTCACTAACATTTGAAAACAAAAGAGGATTGCTAATATTAAATACAGGAATCAAAATAACATACCCAAGAAGAATGATCCTAAAAGCCAACCTAAATTCAATATGTTTAAAACTTTTTAGTACTGCTAGCGTAGGTGCTAAACAAATAAATAAAACATACAACCAAGTTTGACGAGCAGCCCCCACATTAACAAGATGCTCTGACTGATATTGCAAATCGTAAAAAATTCTTAACAATAACAATCCCCAAAATAAGAAATAAAGCTTGAGAGATTTATTCTTCAGCAAAAGTTCTTTTCTATTTAGTGCTATCAACAATAGTGACATTAACAAAACAAACGCTCTATAGGGTACCGTTACTAAACGAGAATCAACAGTTCCTTCATCTTCTAATGTAGCATAATCCCTAAGGAAAATAGATGTAACCAATTGGTAACCTATAAAAGGGAGGCAGAACAGAAAAGTGGATAAATATTTAATGATTATCTTTTTATTCATTATAATTCATAAATAAACATGCAAATACCAAACATGTTAAAGTTTCAACTTCCTCATTCGCTTCATATATCCCAAAAAGCATCTATTCTTATGGATAATTTTTAAATACTCCTTTTCCAATGGACCGAGAAGCTGCATAAGACCTTTTGGCGAGTATCTTAAGGGGAAAAGAGGAACGAACTCTTTATTAAAGTATAAATACTTTTTTAAGGCTGATTCATAATTGCGAACCACTATCTGATGAAAAGTAGGATTAAGATTATCTCTTCTATCTAAATACATTCTTAATTCCTGTGATGACAAATTGAATCTTAGGGACTTTTCTACAGAATTACTTCTTGTTGCAGAGCCTTCAGTTTTTCTATAGACACTTGTGGTTTCTGGTAAAAAATGAATTTTACCTATTTCAAACAGACAATACCACAATTGAGTATCTCCCATCATAAAGTATCCTCCGAAAAGAAATGGATCCCTTTGCATGGCCAATAAATAGGCTTTTGTAAGAATAACTACAGAAACCAACTGTATTCTATAACCTAGTAAAATTTTTTCTTTGGTTAAACCTTCTTTTTGAATTCTTCTATTTATTTCAATATCATTTGAATCATAGTATTTTTTTTCGTATTCATAATAATACTTTATTCCTGTGTGACACATCACAAAAGAAGGATTATTATCAAGGAATCCTATTTGTTTTTGAAGCTTCTTTGAATCAATCCAATAATCATCTCCTTCACACAATGCAAGATATTTAGATCCTTCTATAAATCTTTTGATGTATGGATACTTTGCTTTTTTAATTTGCGTATGATTATATTTTAACAAAAAAACTAAAAAAAAACAATTTACATTTGTCTTATGCCTTACCAAAATTGATTTGTAATCTTCGGTTTCCTTCTCTTGAGCCCCATTATATTCAAAATGAGTTTTAAGGTAATTTATGATAACGCCCTGTTCTCCATCTGTACTACAATCATCGACTATCGTACAAAGGAAAGGGAAATCTGTATTTTGCATACAGAATCCGTTAAAAGCATCTTCTATATATTTTGAATGATTATAGGTTATACACCTAACAACAACCTTAAATTGCTCCATAAAATCAGAATCTAAATCTTTTTAAAACGGGTTGCACCATCTGCCTTAATTCGTAAAATTCCTGAACTCTAAAAACAGAACACGCAAAATAAATAACCAGCGACCCCAAGATAATCTGAAGTGGAAGCACAATCCAATAGGATAGAGGAATGTACTTCAGGAAGAACACACACACTACGACTAACATGGCGATACCATAAGAAGGAGCAACGTCCTTTATCTGCATCCAAGAACTATAGCCAAGTAATTTCCCTGGATAATAGGAGTTTAGAAAATAGCAAACAATCCCTGTAATAAGATTAACCGAAAGCATTGGCAATATTCCGTAAAAGATGCATACAGTTAATGGTGCTACGCCTATTATCTTCTTCACAATCTCCAATCCGAGAAAAAGATCACTACGTCCTTGCACTTGAAGCATGTTGAGATTAATGGCATGAAGTGGATAAAGCGAGCCACTAATACATATCAGTGGCAGAAAGGTTGCTGCTTCATGCCATTTGGGGCCAATCAAGCAATACAACAACGGTTCAGAAATAGCACCGAGGAAAAACATACTTATAGCTGTCACAAACATTGTTGTCTTGATGATCTTGCGATAGCCAGAAATCATTCTTGCCTTATCATCTTGAATATTACTAAGGACAGGAAAAGTAACACGTTGCACAACAGATGTCAAATTGCTGGAGAAGAGTTGTGAAAACTGTTTCGCACGAGTATATTGCCCGAGTGAAGCTGGGCTATAGAACTTACCTACTACAACCTGATAGAGTTCCTTCCATACTGTCTCAAGGATGCCGCTCACCATCATCTTCCATCCAAAGCCAAACAATTCATGAAAACTATTGGTAGAAAAGCGTAATCGTGGTATCCATTTATTATAGTACCATAGAAAAAACGTGCGGAAAGCTTGAAGCGAGAGACTTTGAGCAACCAATGCCCAGACTCCAAAATCCACAAGTGCCATGCCAATACCAATAATGCCACTCAATATAGAAGCAATAATGGTTATTTTTGTCTGGGTCTTAAAGTCTATTCGTTTGGTCAGACGCGTCCGTTGTACTAAAGCCAACCCTCCAATAATCATCCCCAAAGAGGCGACTCTAGTCAAGGCGACAAGTTCTTCTCTATGGAAGAATTCTGCTATGAAAGGGGAGCAAAAAAAGATAATTATATAGAGCAAAAGACTCAAACAAATATTGACAATAAAAGCCGTATTGTAATCATCTTCGGTAGCATCTTTCTTTCGAATAAGCGCATTCGAAAAGCCCCCGTTTATTATCGTAGTACAAATTGCCGTGAAAATGGTGACTATTCCAATAAGGCCATAGTCATCAGGCGTAAGCAAGCGTGCCAACACGATACTGACAACAAACATTACCCCAAATTGGATAACATTATCTATGCCACTCCAAGCTACACCTTTTATCGTCTTCTTCTTTAATGATTCAGGCATTTCTCAACAAAAACCTAAATTTATTATTACTATACAAAAAGACTCTTAAAACAACAACAGCCACCTATTCTTTCCATAAAACAATTACAAGCTACTACAATTTCAGCCAAACACGTATTTCTTTTAATCTATTTTTATAGTATTTTTCATAATCTCGAGAATACTTGTCAACTGACGTTCTATCGTTCCCTGTGTAATTCCTCTCTTCAAAAGATTTCATTTCTTCTGGCGTAAATAAAAAACCTATTATTTTAGCAGGATTACCGATAACAATTGCATAGGGTGGAACACTTCCTCTTACTACTGAACCTGCTCCTATTTTTGCATATCTACCTATTTTATGACAAGATTCAGTAATAAAAGCCTTTGAGCCTATATTAACATGATCAAAGATTTCAAGGGTTTCTTTTTTTGCAAGTCCACTTTCTGTTGAGGTGAAACCTGGATGAGAATGAGTTTCAATATTCACGCCATCGGAAATTTTGACATTGTCATGAATGGACAATACACCTGAATAGTCTATAAAAACATTCTTTGCAATCAGCACATTATCTCCGATTTTGATAGTCCCATCCAAATAATGTTGACGACTAATATTTACGCCGTACTCAACGAAAAGATTTTTACCTGCATGATACCGTTCTGTATAGGCTTTGTTTCGCTTTGTTCTTAATGAAGCCTTCTCGTACTTGATATTCATGTATTTAATAAGGAACTTCCTATTATCCCGAAAGTCTTTTTGCCAAGCATCCCTAATCTTACCACTTTCAAGATACTTGGTGCCGATTTCTTCACGTTCCTCAGATGTCCTTCTATGAAAGTTTTCTTTTATGTACTGATTAGTCCACATGCGATACTTCAGAAAGCAACGCATCATGTCGTAATAGATCTTTATCCTATATAATGAACCCTTCTTCTCTGCATTGGCAATGTCATTGGATTGACACCAAGCATAATAGGAAACTTGACGAAATCTGTTCATTATTTCAAATACTCAAATAGTCGTGTTATCATTCCTTCTTTAAGAATTGTCGGATGCCATCCCGTTTCTTTTTCAAGACGTGAACAATCCATGCAAATAGCAAAATCTTTACCGTTATCCTCAACAGTTACTTTTATCGGACTATACCCTAATTGCTGTCCTATAATGTTTGCCGTTTCTGCATATTCAAAAATAGAGTGTTGGACACCTGGTCCAAGATTGTATGTTGTTTCTCTACGTTCTGCTGGAACATCCAAAATAGAGAGAATACCTTTAACTGCATCGCAGACATCCATAATGGAAGCATATTGGCGAGGAGCCGTTACTTTAATATCCCTATGCCGAATAACACTTTCGACAAAAAAATCAAGGAACCGAGCATTAGCACTAAGGCTGGCCATACGGATATTTGTAAAATGTTTCTTACAGCCAAGCAACAGCATATTCTCTACAGCCCACTTTGCTAATCCATAGGCTGTATTTGGCTCTACATAGCCATTCTCATCAACCTTTTCTCCTGGCCTCAAACCTTTGTATATGCCTTGCGAGGAAATATTGATGATACTATCTATGTCTTCGCTATTAACTTTTTCTATTATCTGTTCTGTCAGCTCTATTGAACGAGTCAATCCGGGAAGATTATCACCACGAGAGAAGGCTGTATGAATAATTGTGTCAATATGTCCAAAATCGGTATTGAACAGCGCCGAGGATGGAAACATGGATATGTTTGGGCTTTCCGGAAGTGCATTGGCTTTATCCTCTGGCCTACCAAGTATAGCAACGACCTTGGTATCATCTCGCTTGAGCAATTCCCTAACAAGATGATGCCCCAAGTATCCTGAAGCGCCTGTAACTAAAATTGTTTTCATATGCTTTGCTTAAATATATAACCGTCTATATCACTAAACTCTATTCCAGCAAGCAGCAATTCTTCGTTGTCTTCACCTTTGATATGTATCATGTCGTCAATCTTTTGCATAATTGGCAGGAGATCATCTTTCGAAGATACACTTCCCAAAACTCTCACTGTAATTTGAGCGAGCAAACCTTTCATGTCTTCTGTAATTGTTTCACCGGGCGTGTGAGCTATTACAACATCTTCCACTTCTGCCATTGACTTCACTTCATTAATGCCTGTTATCTTATTAATAGTGCCTGGAGCACAAAGGCATGAGACATTGAAGGCAGGTGTCTTGAACTCGGGAACAGCCTTGTAGGCAATGCTCTCCTCACCCATCTTCCCCGTCAGAGCAAATTCAATCATCATCTCCAATGGGTTGTAGCCACAGACTCGCTCAAGTATCTTATATTCCAAAGAGCCTGTTAGACGGAAACCAAGGTCATAGACATAGCATGTACCGTCTTCCACCTTGCATTGCATGAACATCATGCCATTCTTGATTCCAAGGTAGCGGAACATGCGCTTGCAGTTTTCCTCCACCTCTGCACGGTACTTGGGCAAATATACCGACGGGAAAGTGTAGCCAACAGGCAGAGGAATAACATCCTGCCCCTGATTGTGCTTAACATGACGATTCCCGAGTGCTGACAAATAGTAGTTGCCATCTTGGAATGTCCAGAACACTGTCACTTCGCGGCCATCCATATAGCGTTCTATCAGCACTTTGTCTGACTTTGACGCTTTTCTGCCAACTGCAACAGCCTCGACAAGCTCTTGATGGTTGTGACAGATGGTGATGCCTCGTGAGCCACTATTGTCAACAGGCTTTACGAGAACAGGATACTGGATATTTTCATCATCTATACTATATTCTGGGATGGTGGGGACTCCAAACTGCCGACACAATTCCTTGTATTTGTCTTTGGCAATCAAGGTTTCAAACTGCTCTTTAGTTCCATAGCATGGAAGCCCGGCTTTCTCACAGATATCAGCATAATAGGGAAGAAGCATGTCATTGAAACCAACAAAGACTCCATCAATATGATAATCCCTAATAACCTTGACCACGGCATCTACATCTGTCACACTGACTTCAACGGCTTCGTCTGCAATCTGCTTTCCCGGTGAATCTTTAATCTCATTGTAATCAGCAACAATAGTATGTATGCCCATTGCTCTGGCCTTACGCACTATCTCACAAGACAAGCGCATGCCCCCCATGACAAGAAGTCGTTTTCCTTGTAGTCGTTTATTCATACAAATTGATGGGAGTATTTATAATCGTTCCATATTCGGTAGAGAAACAAACACGGACGTATGGGTACTCAGGACGTATGTTCATTCTCTTAACATCTATATATCCTCTTTCGATGTCTTCTTCTTCAAACAAGTAGAAACAATATCTGTTTGTAGGAGTTGACTGCATTAACCCTGCCTCATCCCTTGATTTGGCATATTGTGGCGTGGCATTTGAACTGCTAAAATACAATCTTCCTCGTTCCCTATCGAACTGAACATTTACATGAACAGTTTTCCAGTATGTGAAATCACTATATTGGCCATCAAAATAAATTCTGGCCTTAAAATCGCCATACGGTAGATTTGAGAGACTTACATCCTCCGTCTTTGCAGAAAGGGTTGTGAAGAGTTCATCGTTCCTATAGATTTCCATATAATCATAAGGATGCATTACATTAACTACCACATCTTCACTTTCCAAATAACAGGATTTGTCACCTTTGTCAACACAAAGGTCATCATTATAATGAACTGTTACAGGTTCTTCACCCATAACTGCTACATATTCGGGAATTGGGGTGTATTCTACATTCTTGTACAGCCAATCGTATCTATATATTTCTCTGAATGACGATGTCATTAATTGTTGGAATTCATTTCTTGTCTTTACATATCTTCTGCAACCAGTTGTGACAGATTCACTGATTTCAAGTTGTGACACGTGCCCTTCGTCATCTTTAGAAACATCTGTAATCAAAGCTACATGTCCCGATTTCCATAGAACATCTGCGACCTTTATACTATCTATATCATTTGAAGGAATCCTAGTCATCAGTTCAGATTCATGAATATCTCTGGTAGAAGCTACAGGATAAATACCTAAAGCATAAGATACCAATCCACTACAAACCGTTCCATAAAAAGCTTTGCAGTTTCGCCCATGGTAAGGAGGCATACTTACATTCTCTGTATATAATTTGCTCCTTGGATTGCGAAGGGCTGTCATGAAAGTATGAAAACTAACATTCTCACCTACATAATTACTCATTTCGCTAACCATTGAATATATCATACCATGATAAGTCGAGCCTGGGGTATAAGTTCTTCCTAAGCCCTGCAGGGGTTGTAAAGGTGAGAACTGCAAATCAGTCATCTGCCTGGCTTTCTTTACTGCATTGATTCTTCCAAGAGAGTCGTTGTAGGCATTTTTGACAATTGAATTATCCGAATGTATTGTACTTTTAAAATCTACGAGATTATCGTCCGAGGTGCAACTATAGCTACTAAAAACGGTAATAAGCCACAGGAGGAAAAGAGAATAGTTTATTCTTTCCATACATTCACTAGGTAAGACAAAGAATCTTCACAAATAGTCCCGTTTATGGCAGATAATAAAGTCTGCGAGACAAGGTGCTCCTTCCTAAAAACATTTACACCAGCAAGGCCGTTATCCCGTCATTATTTGTCACTGCTTCCTTGATAATATGACAGTCTCCTAACTCATATATGCAAATGCTCATAATGAGAACAATACAAGCGTTTAAATAACATTTTTTATCAAAGATACAATCCGCTTCATCTCTTGTTTACCATAACGCTGGTCAACAGGTAAAGGAATCATCCTCGTCGCCAATTCATATTCCATTTTGTAACTGGTGAGTTGGTGTACATTTGGCCAGTACTTGGCAACAAACACCTTATTGTCAATCAGTTCTTTTCTCAGATTAATATCACTCCCAGCCACAAAAGGATAAACCATCGGGCAGGCAAAAGAGTCCAACTCGGGCAATTGAAGAACGTTCTTTTCCTTCAATGCCTCATGCAAACAAGCAAAGTTTTCCCTGCGCTTTGCAATCACTTTGTCATAATCTATATGCCACAATATGTCACGAGTATTGCGGCACACGAGACGAATGGGCTGGTTGTCAAGCTTGGTTTCATTCTGCTGATAGTCCTTGAACCCGGCTTCGGCACCTTGTTCCTTGCGGATACGCAGATGACTGTTGTGCAAGGTGGAATCGTCTTCGTCATAGAGAAGGGAATACTTGCCATCAACTCCGTAAGCTACGCCACCGTCAGCCACACCTACAAACTTCCGGGTACTGTAGAAAGTTTTAATGCCTGGTATCGGTTTTGCAAAGAATGCCTGGGCACAGTCGACAATGAGTGGAGTTCCATATTTCTCTGCCAACTTTTGGAAATAGGCATCTTTGATACCAAAGTAGTTGTTGGCAATAATGTATTCTCCGTCTTTTGGCTGAATATCCTCCACCAACTCAAAATTGGCATTGATATGGTAGAAGGAATATGGAATATGGAGTTTCTTCAGCGGCTCAAGAACGACCTCACAGGTGTAATATGGCAGATAGACTCTTTTCACTTCACCGATGCAACGGAGGATATACTCCAATGCATTGCGGCCGGTGTTCAGCAGGATGCCATCTTCATGAGGAAGGCCTCTGCCTTCCTCATAATCTGCCAACTCGAAATAGCCTCCGATAGGTTCCATCAGTAAAAGGTTATGGGGTAGAGGTTATTGATTGTAGAAACTACTCTACAACGACTTTCAACCATTCCTTTTGGTGTGTAATGGCTTTTTCAAGTTCTTCTGCCGTCTGGAATTTCAGCACAAGGGTACCGATGGCATTGTTGGCTCCTTCGAAGGAGTCCACATGGTCGCCTTGTTTTACCCAAAGGTCTTCCTCAACAACTTCTGCGGGGAGTTCCTTGCTGATTTCCAAATGGTCATAAATGCCGTCTTTGTCTGCATGAAGAATAATCTCTGCCCAGTGACCGTTGTAGGGTTTCTGCTCAATAGGTTCCAAGATAGGGTCTCCCACCATAGCACGCGTGATAGCAGTAATCATATCAACACCTGTAGCATAACGAAGCATCTCGCATAAACGGTTACCACCTCCACGAGGTGTCAGTTCCATGATATATGGCTTGCCGTTTGTACCAATACGGGTTTCTATATTATATACTACAGTTTTTAAGTCAAGGAGGGTGATGAGGCGCTGGATTTCTGACTTGAGATAAGTCTCTTGTTCCTTGGTAAAGGTTGATGGCCACGAGTAGGCTGCAGGGGTATAAGGATTGGTGGCATCAGCATCGAAACGTTGTGCGCAGAAACTGGTAAAGACCAATTTCCCGTCAACAGACATGCTGTCTGTGTCTGAAGAACAACCTTCTTTCTCGATAAATTCTTCTACGATGATATGGCCGGAAATGGAGTGTTCCATGGCATATTCCAAAGCTGGCTTTAGTCCCTCATGGTCATCCACACGCGTAACGCCTTTGCTTCCTGCGGCATCCGTAGGCTTCACGATGACAGGATACTCGTACCATGCCCCATCGGCCAACGCTTCATCAACCGAAGAAAACCCTTTCGCCTTGGGGACATTGAAATTATGTCTTGCCAGAAACGCCCTAAAATTGTCCTTGTTCTGGAGAATCTCTACACTCTCAAACGGACCAAACGAGGGGAGTCCCATTTTATTCTGCACATACGATGCAGCCACCACGCCAGGATCGCACGCGAAAGACATAATGCCATCTATTTGCAATCGTTGCGCCTCGCGAAGCACCGCCTCCTTGTCAACGATACTCACATTGCAGTATTCATCAGAATATTTGTGCGCAATGTTATTGGGCAGATAGTCTGCCGTAATAACATAATAACCTTGCTTATGTGCAGCCTCTATGACAGGAAGGAGATATCTTAGACCTCC